>Ga0116230_10000535_pt1 | contig 33789 bp, 39 predicted proteins | sample S1TSphfallax_3_FD_88678 | JGI IMG/M metagenome (GOLD analysis project Ga0116230, IMG submission 88678) | Host-associated microbial communities from peat moss isolated from Minnesota, USA - S1T2_Fd - Sphagnum fallax MG | ecosystem: Host-associated > Plants > Peat moss > Unclassified | place... | reverse complement strand
GGTCAGCAGCAAAAAGAAATCGACTGTGATGAGCCCCATCCGGCGCCAAATGAAAAAACGCAACCCATCCGGTGGACAGAACGGCCAACTGGTGCATTGGTGGGTGCTAATTCACTCTGGCCGATACTTTTTACTTCCGGACCATTTACCAAAAGGTAGATCCCGGTAAACGATTCACCCGCACAACAGTAAGTGGTATGTCTTGTTTATCTCAGCCGTTTATTCTGGATTTTGCTGAAAAGTGGACGGACGTGATCAGGATGAATGCTAGAAAGGACATTTCCCTTTCATCGCTTTTAAGCTTCAAGTGCTGCTCCTCTGGTTCAATCTCAATTGTCCAGTTAGGATATCTGACGGCTGTAGATTATTTCAAACTGTCAATCCACTGGGTTTCGTTAGGATTTCGCTGGGTTCGTTTCCGTTTCGTTAGGGCTTGGTGCTCCAAGTTTTGCGTTGCTTTTGCTGAGGTGCGCACCGAGATCACGAAGCTTTGGAGTGAATTTGTTGCAGTTTGTTGCAATTGTCAGGGAATCAGGATGTAATGCGGGTGCAATTGAAAACCGTGGGGAGAGATATGAGTATTGTTTTGTTGTGGCTGAAGGTGAGCTTAAGAATTGCTCAGGAAGAACGCAGGTGAGTGAAATGCATTATTATTGTAGAGCTTGGGGCAGGTTAGGAGTAAGCGTATAAAACAACTGTTTGCGGTTGTTTAAGAGGCGGGGGACAAAAAAAATGGGAATTGGAGGAGGTGACGACGAGGACTGGCTTAGAGGGTCTCCTTCCCGCACCATTGCAGCAGCTGAAGATGGTGGCCCGCGGAAGAGGTATTATGTTGTCTCCGCCACTTTTAGGGTTTAGGGTCTCTGTCTTCATTTATGTGTGGGCGTAAATTTTCATCCCGTCACAGGTTGGTTTTCTTTTCAGAGCATTCACGTGGCGAGAATTTTGATGATTACAGGAATCGCAAAATCATCAATATCGACGACATCTTGCTAGATGATTACAAGGAAAATGTTAGGAAGTTGAAGAATAAAACCGCCAATACGCGAAAGAACGCGAAGCTCAAGACGAACAAGTCGCATCTTTACGAGTCTTCTGATGAGGACGTTGATGGATCCAATGCTCCAGAAGTGGTGAAGGATCTGGAGGAGCAGGTGTGGAAGGGTTTTGGGTTTAGAGTTCGCCATCTCGCACTTGTCTCTGTTGCAATGGAAATTATCCTTGGAATGAGCGAAGTCTGTCTGTCTTCAAGGGTTTGCCATTGATATCCTACTGTCCATGGATTTGAGAATTGGCAGGTGGACTGTGGTGGTGCAACAGAAGAAATTGAGCCTCAATGGGGCCAGAGAGTTTTTGGTCCTCAGGTTAGACATTGCAGCTATGGTAATCATCTGTGGATGAGTTTGGCTTTGAAGTCCAGCTGCTATGAATCAATACTGTATCGGGAGATATAGAATTCTTTGAGTCTTTTGTAGCTGCTGAAGTACTTCATTGTATCTGGTAGGGGAGAAACTCTGACTTTCTGCCTTCACGTCTTTTGCTGCTGGGGTTTCAGAAGCCTGCTCCAGAGCTGGCAATAAGTGGAGACAGTGATGACTTCATCAAGCAAGCACTACAAACAGATGCGGGTCTGCAATATACCCCAAAAACTAAAGCTTTTCCAGTCAGACATGATGATATCCATAGGCTTCTTTCCCAGTTGCAATGATATACACCTGACCCCCAACTATACAAATGAAGATCTGTACTTTCTTAGTAGATACTGAATGTGTGGACCAACTTGCTTGCTCTACAGGGGAAATTTTTGCTGTCAAGTTACTAGGTGGCCCTCAGTTTCTGCGAGTATGGGCACTCTGGCATGGCTCCTGTGATGAAGCAACCTTGCACTGGACCTTTCACCAAAGTAAGAGGAACACTCGAGAGTTCAACGTGGGATTGTGTGGTTATTAATATTGTCAAGTTTGTCTGTGGTTCCCATGTAGATTGTCCCATACCTTGCTGTGCATGTTGCTAGTGCAGTGGCTTTCTCAAAGTTGAAGCATGTGGAGACGGCTGCATGTAAGCTCTTGTGTGACTTACTCATGTACAGCAACAGGGTATGATTCTCCTGCCCTTTGTATTGGAACAGTCAATCAACAGTATCTCACATTGTACTTGAAGATGGATTCAGCTTGCAGGGAGGAATGAGTCAATCTGAATGAGCTCACTAAGTGAACCCTTTGCTGGTATTGCATGGAGGTGGTGTAATTGAAATTGTGTCTTTGGATGATTGCCACCTGTTGTGAACAGCATTCACCTTTATGGATGGCCATAGTATTCGATCATGATATTTTAATATTCACAATATGGTATACAGGATTTGGGTTGTTCATACAAGCTTGACTGGGTGCCCTCCCTGGGTAATGTGATGGAGACTCTTCAAGTGTATGGCTACTTGGGTGTCTCAGATTCTGGTGGTCTTGAGACCTCCACAAATTCTGAAATTGAAGGTAACATCATGTCTCTCGTCTCTGTGTCTGTCTCTTGGGAAGAAAACATACAATTTCCTGGATTGGTTTCTAGTTGAAGACATCAGTTGGGGGAGTGACCTAAATGTGCCTTCTCTTGGGACTGGACTATTGATTAAACTTAGACTGGGATGTGTCTGTCTGAACACATGGTGAAACTAGAAGGGAAGGTAGAGTTTCAATGCTTAATGTCAATACAAAGAGCACAGTGCTTCTGTTTGATGCAAGGCCTATAGAAGTACTTTCAAAGCAGGGCCCTGTCAAAAGCATCAAAGACCTTGTTCCCTAAACGTTTGTGTACCACTTTTGCACATCTTGATTCTGAACCTAAACCTCAACTTCCCTTGTGGTGGTTTAAATATAGATTAGTCCCACTACTGGACTGAGTGTGTCACAAAGGCAGTGACCACATTTTTTCTTTTTATCACCCCCTGTATTGCTTCATCAAAACTCCTCTTGCTTGAATGAAGCTGGGACCACAAGACACTCCAAGCTCTGTGTTATGGAAACTTATTCAGCTGGAGGAAACTTTCCATGAAAAGGCATTTTTTAACATATTCAGCTGTGCTATTCAGGAACATCTGAGGAACAGGGACCTCCAATGAATCTGTTCTCACTTCTAAAGTTTTTATCTGTATTCATTGCAACCAGGTTAGTGAGCCTCTTATGTATGTCTACTTATCAGTCAAGCTCATTGTTCTCTGATTGAGGAAGTGTTGATTGACCAACAATCGTCTCTCCTTGTCCATGCATGATATGTTGGTGATTCAAGTTGTAACATCATTGGCTTCCTTCATTACTTCTAAGATGCCTTGATTATCTTGATGTACCAGGAGTAATTGCCACCATTAGAGCAATCTAGGTCAACAGTATTCCAGTTCTTTGCTTCCAAGGCCCTCCACCCCTTTGTCCCTTGTTCCTGCTTGTATAAATACTACACAGCGTCTGTGAGCACACATTCTTAAAGGTTGTTCTCCTTTTATCCAACTGATAATGTCCTTGCAATACTTTTGATACAGGAAATTTCGACAGCGTTTCTTGACCAAGGACGTAGAAAGACTCCTAGTCACAATATCTCACTTACTTTTAGATCAAGACCGGGTTACTCTTGGGAATCTTATCCAATCATGTCTCATTACACTAGTTGACTCCTTCACTGATGAGGAGTGGACATCCAGTTGTGGCAACATTGCTGCTCATATCTCAAGGTCTACCTTTTGTTTTCCTTCTGCTATGTGGGGATTCCACCTGTACAAGTCATTCTTTTCTTTGATCTTGAAGGTTGAAACAATCTCAGCATGTGGGTTGCAGGCTGACCACTGAGAAACACAATGGGTTGCACCTAGTCCGAGGCCTATGTGGCAATTGCAGCAGGATGGAAGGCTTGCAACGTGCAGTGGCTATGTGCGAGCTCTCTAAGTGCCTTTCTGGCCAGGTCAGTGATAGTTTGGTCTGTAATGTCTCCTTCATTAACTCATTGAAGTTTGATGATTTGAGTGTTGATCACAGTGGTGTGTTGTGATTCTATAACAGGGATGCATTTCAAGTGTGAAAGAGGTAGTTGCCAGTTTTGAGTCTGTTCACTTGAAGGACAAAGGTGTGGATTTCGAGAATGTCTATTACCGGATTGTACTTGCAGACATCACTTTATGGTGCAATCCAACTTTCCAAGGTGACAAAGGCTTGGCATTCAAATGGAGCCTCTTTCTGAAGAGCTGTTCCCTACAGATTTTTAGTGGTGATGAAAGGCCATTTGCAACCAAGGTACCAATGGCTAATGCCTTCCTACTTGGCAGCCCCTGTTTGTTCACAATATTTCTGATCTTGATCCAGATGAATATGTTGAATCCTGTGATTGTCAGCAATGTTACTTTATAGGGCCTGTGAGTCGGAAATCCTTGTTTCCAGTGCTCATATATGGTCTTGTGGATCTTTAGGGTAAAGCTGTCATTTTTCAACAAGGTCAGTCCAACTGGCATTCCTCTAGTATGTGAGTCGGAATAGATGTACAATTTTCCAAGTGTGGCAAACTGTCATTGTCATCTCGGAGTATGCAGTATATTCTGGACAGTAACTGACAAGAACTTTGGATTTTAGACTGAGAGCCATGAACTCACTTGTTGCAGGTTCGCAATCGGTCTTCTCTCCTCTGGCAGAAGTACGAGCATGATACTGACTATGGAGAGGCAGGTTCTGAAGGGGAAGTCAAAGACTCAAGTTCATGATAAACTGACTCTCCTTAGGTTTTCTGGCCAAGCTTTTGCAAAAGGCCTGCAGGTGACACCAGTTCTGCTGCCAGTGGCATGAGCTTTCTGTGCTTTCTGTCACGTAAGATCCTTTTCCCAGGAGTCATGCAACCCATTTTTGCAACTAAAAGAGAGAGGGCCAAACTACTCTTATGAGACAAGACTTTTGTTCAGTAGTTAATTCTTCTCCTCATGGTACTGTAACATGGTAGGATTGCATCCACTATCAATGTTGTCTTGCATAAGCTGAGGATGAGCAACCATCACAGGAATAGATTTCAGCACCAGAATGTGAGTCAACATAACAGTGAAGAAACTGGTTATCTTAGGGAATCAAATAAGAAGTCTGGCAGCATGGCTACCTGATACAAGAGGTGCTGAGACATCTGAAAGTGATAAAGTTGCAAGGAGTAGAATGTACTGATACAGACATGAGTCTTAGACATGTGCGCTTATATCCATGCAATTGCCTTGATAAACATGTATGTGTCGAAATGAAACTCAATTCTTAGTCAGAGGAGTGATTTCTAAGGTTAATTCTTTTGGTTTTTAATACTTCACCCTGCTAACTAGGCGCACAGTGTATCTGGTTTGGTTTTTTGTGATCACAAGATGTGCTTCTTCTACTTCTCGAAGGCTTTCCATCTTTAGAAGAGAGAAATGGGTAGTAAGAAAACAGAAGACACCAAGTATATACCTAGTAGCATCACATATTATTGGCACAGTTGGGTCACAAAAAATGTCAGTAGCAACAAAGTTTTGATATTTCTGGAAACCCTCCCTGGTTCTGAAAGTCTTGCCATTTTCATAAAGAGTTTTGGAAAAATTTCCTTTGAAACCCCTTGCATATGAGCCTCAACCTACACATTTCCTCGGAGAAAGGGAACTTCAACACTATTTTTCAGAGGTCAACAATACAATTGATTCTATTTTCAGTAGGAACAACCTTTGGTATTGCTTGGTATCTGTCCATCAAAGAGTGTCCAGACTCCACAGACCTAGAAAAGTTTTTTCAAAGGCCCAATATTCCTACTATGGATTCATATTGCAGCACAACATGGCCATTCATAACAACATTTCTGGTGAGAAAAAGAACAGTGGTTGCATGTGAATTTGATATATATTTAGTTAGGAAGTAATTTACTTGCATCCATTGCTAAAGATCAGACTTTCCTTTTGTTCTTATAGAGTTGGCTCGTATGGACCCTCCAAGCTAGCATCACAAGGATGAAAACAACAATTATGAGACCTATCCACAGGGGGTCATCACCATCAGACTCTTTCAAGAAGTCAATTTCCCTCAACAGAAATTCTTCTCTGTGGTTCTCTTCATCAATGCTATCTGAAATGAAAGAAGGCAAGACATAGATCTGGTATTGATCTCGAATTGCAACTGCAGTAATGGAATCCAAGGGATCAAATGGAATTATATCAGTCACCATGGCAGACTCCCAGTTGTCTTTGCTCTCCAGTAACCATGCCTTCTCTGGAGATACTGCCACCAAGGCTCCATTGCTCTGTAGTACTACTCCATCAGCTGATGCTAATTGCTCCTTCATGTTCACAACATCCACTTTTGCACTCTCCAAATCCACTTTGAATACTGTACCTGAATATGACTGGACCACCAAGAGATAACCCTCTGTATGGTAGGCTAAGCCATTGAGACCCCACCATGCTACGGAAGAATCAACAACCACAGGCTGTGAGGAGAAAATGGTGTCTTGAGCAAACACAGATGGCATTCCGTCAACTGTCACTTTCCACACAAAGTCCCCATATGAGTTTGTAAGGTACGCATTTCCTGCTCTGTCCACAGTCACATCGTTTACCATGCATTTTTCCCCTGCAACCCAGATCATGCCACACTTCCAATTTAACAGCAGAATTACACTGGATAGCAGAAACAAGGATTTGTCAAACTAGTATAGAGACCACAGCTAAGAATGAAAATGATTTCCTACCTATGCCCCAGGAAAAATAAAAATAAAACACCCAGAAAGTCAAAACCTTACATATTTTTGCTCTTTGACATAGCAATGGAAACAGCAAACCTTCTATAGAGTAGATCAAAGTGAATTGCATCATCCAACTTTTGCTAGCAATTTTACTGGCACTGTTACTAAACCTACCTTCCTGGACACCCACATGGTGAAGTTCTGTAAACATGATCCTTTTTTTGGTGTCCAACTCATAAGCTGCAACTGCACTGTAAGGTGCATCCGAAGCATTCATGTTTTGAACAGCAGCAATGACTCGATTCCGGGGGAGGTCAACATGGATCCCAAGAACAGCTGCTGTTCCTGCATAGTCGTCATCATTCACAAACTCTTCGACATTTCCTGCAGGGGAAACCGAGAAGATAGAACCAGAAGTTATGGAACCCAATAGGAACCTTCCATGGCTAGGATCCCAGTCAAAGCTCTCAGGATAAGCCAATGGGGCCTTGAAAATCAGGGGTTGCAAAGACTCTTTAGCTTTCACTGTTAAACATGAGACTAAAATGCTCAAGAATATGAAGCCCATCCATGTGTGCAATTTCATTGACATTGTTGATGTTGCCATTAATCCTCTACTTTGAGAAGTCACACCCAAGTTCTTCGATATGACTTATGATGAGCTTTTGTAGGCAATTAATTAAGCCCATGACTAATCAGTCTGGTACTCTTGCTCTCCTGATGTTTACCACTGAATTGAAATCTGCAGAGAAGTCATGAAACTGCTTCAGTTTGCCACAAATTATTATGCAAAAAATTGTTGAAGGTCTCTGATTGTTTTCATCCTTCAAACTGTAAGTAAATTCTCCTGATCTAATTCCTGCAACCTTTGTAGCATGGAACTCTAATGTTAAAGAAAAAAAAATCAGTTTGGCAATTACAAGTTCTCTCCAGAAAGACCTTTTTCTCAAAATCCTAGCTATCTGTCCTCACATGCTGCACAGCAAATTGGGGGTAGTTGTTTGGTGTTTTCTTACACACCAAAAGTTAGGATCCCGAGAGAGATTTCCAAATTCATAAAAATGACATCCAGGAAAAATTAACAGTTCAATTTTGTGAGTACAAAGCACATTGCAATAAAACCCAGTATGCTCTCTTCTAGTCACAGGGTGTCTTCCACAAGAGTGTGGATTTTGTGCATGCATTGACTCCATTTGAACTTTAAATGTGTGTTGAGCACAGTGTTGTGATCTAAGCACTGCAACTCAGAAGATTTCAGCCAAATTTGATCAGCGCAAATGTTCATAAGTTGCAGTAATCTGCTTGGATTGCACAGCTGTGGTCTTAATTAGAGAAGAGACAGAGAGAGGGAGAGAGAATTGAGTGCCAAATATTGCAAGACAAATTGTAAGCTAATAGCATATCAGCATCAACAATGGCCAATAGATCACAACAAACCTTACAACGTATAATCTTCAGCCCTTGCAAGCTGCTGCTAAGTCATGGAACTTGGCCAAGTGTTTTGGGTGGGATAGTGACAAAGGTTTTCAACTTTCAATACGTCCCTAAATGAAGAGGTGAGTTACAGTGAGTATAGGTGTCTCTTTACCTGTTGCCCCCCAAATCACACACAAGATCTCCAAACGTTGAGCGACTTTCTTAGACTTCACAAAATTGTGTCTCCAGCACTTTTTTGGGCTATGATGCCCCTTGACAGACATTACTCATTTCAAACCTTTATCATTGAAACATGAATTATGTTTTCATCCATTTGTCTTTGCATTGGTCAATGTAGGTCAAAAATAGGTTTCAAATTGCTGATGAGGAGAAATAAAATTCTGGTTTTGAAGTCTAGGGTAAATCCTGAGGCTGTGGGCTTTACTGGAATAATGGCCTGTGGAAGGTGAGTCTGAGTGTGAGCCCAATTCTGGTAAAGCCCATGGCTGAGGGCTTTACTGAGTGTAAAGACCATGTTTGGATTTTATTTTCTTTTTTGCCCGTTTGATACCTGAATGGTACCTGCTGGGTATCACAGGAATAAAGACACAAGACACTAAAAAAATCTGGGGTGGTCTTTACTGCTATGAACAAAGACCAAGACATCCAACAATAGTTTTGTAGGTACCAAACAAGTGTGTGTCTAATCACAATCAGATTGAAACCAAGAAGAGTAATAACCAACAATGTCAGTTGCCCCACTTTCCATGTGTAGTTCCTTTTTCCTTCCCAATCACCCCTTTCTCTTCAATCCATAGACCATGGATGAGTGAGAAAAAACGATTGATTCTGGTTGTATTTTGTTCATCACATCCATCGGCCATGTGGCTGTGTGTTTGTATCATACCCTTGTGACAATTTGTCATTCGTCAACAATTCAACCAATACATTGGCAACCATTGGTTTTGTTCTAGGCATTGATGGGGATGGGGGCTCTAAACGTGAGAACCATATGGAAGCATGCGAAAAACAAGTGGATTGTGAAGAAGCAACAACATGAGGTGTTATAGACTCTATGGTTTCAATAACATAGAAGTTAAGGTTACAAAAATTTCTGATTTATGTGGAAGTTTGTGGCATGCACTCAAGCAACCTTTGTTGCCAAATCCAGCAATAAGAACTTTAGAGTTAATTTGTTGCACCCCTTCACTTAACCTCATCTTATATTAATGGAAGTTACCCCACTAGCTGCACTATAAAAGTATATCACCTCTTGGTCAGAAGAGTTGTACACAGGTTTTTAAAATTATATCAGTTTCTCTCTTGGCTCCAATATCAACTCATTTGATTAACTTATAAGCATCCACTTCTTCCTTATGTCATGTTTTGGTAATTGATTTCAAGTCTTACTACCAAGATTGCATAGAACAATGGATATGTTCAGTTTCCGTAATAGACTTTGTGCACAATATTCTTCCAATACTACAACAGATGGAGAAACTACAATGCATGAAGAAAACAATAGGAGAGATGTAGAGTTGTTGAAATTAGAAAAGTATGAATACCTGAAAGTGATTCCTTTAAGTGTATTGTTATTAGGTCTTTATCCTAAAATACCCCAAGTTCATATTCTTGTTTTTTGTGCATGGTTGAGATTATATTTAGGCCTACCATGCTACTTTAGTCCTTACCCACAATCCGCATGTTCACTAGTATGGAATGATTATCCTGGTCATCATATCATGGCAACTATTTAAAGTGATTGCCCCTTGCCTCAATTTTGCAAATTACTTTACAAAGTTCACAAGTTCCTTATTAGTCTATAAACTTCATAAGTTGCACCAAGTTTATCTTTCGAACCTTCTTCAACTTTTGGTACCTACAACCTGGATCTTAATACATTCCATTGGGCCTTCTGATGGTTTCGGAGACAATACGTAATACCTTGGTGACTTCAGCACAAATTACATTATTTTTAGAAAATGCTGAAATTTTCAAAAACTATTTTTCTCAAAGAGTTTGTTTTGAAGGAAGAGGTTGAATGGCTTTGGAAAATTCTGAGAATATACTATTTCTCAAACAGAATTTTCAAACTTCATTAATTATTCAACAGGTTTGCAAAATACTGTAGTATTGCACTCTGTTTGCCCATTTACGCTAACCATGAGCAGAAGTTTTAGTAATTAGTACCCATGAAACTAGGAAATGCCAGTTCAGTGTGCATGCTGTTGAGAGGTGTTGCTAGAGGAATCATATGTTCAGAAATTTTTCAGTCATGATACTCATGAGGTTTCATTCTTAGTTTTTGTAGTGTTCTTACCATGGTTTGTCCAAGGAACTTGTACTGTAAACAGAAATACCAATAGTAAGCCAATCCTGGAGGTTATCTAAAGCCACCATTATTGTGCATTTGGTCTTGTTGTTTCTGGATATACTGTTTGACATCTTCTACTGTTCCAGAGAGCACCACTCTGCCATTTTCCATGTAAATTGCTCCATCAGCATAGTCAAGCTCCTCCAAACGATGGGTTACCCAGAGGGCTGTAACAGGGTCTGCCCCCCCTACCACTTTGCGCACAGCATTCAATACTCCCATCTGCAACATCATGGCAAACCACTCTTCACATGTCAGCTCTCAAATAACAGGAGGAGCATTGGCAGATAATATCTAAAATCTGAGAGAGAAAAGAATATCTGCAGCCAACTGAAAAGACAGTCATACAACTAAGTTCTTGCTGCTACATTTGATCATCTGCATCTTCATGGGTCAGACCTATGGTGCCATGATGGGAGTATCTGATAATGGTAGCTGTAAAACCTACATCGTGAGGAACGAGTTTCACCTGATCTGTTTCATCAAGAAAGGTAGTGAGCTCATCAAGCAATAACACTCGGCTTGCCTCTGCCAATGCACCTGCTATAGCCACTCTTTGCTTTTGTCCTCCACTTAAAATTTGTATGGGTCTCTGTGATAGAAACAAAAAAAGTCAGGTGTTTGTCCACTAACCTAAACTTATTTGGCAAACATCACAGAACTATTCAGCGATTTCCTCCTGCACTCTCCAGCACACCCAAACTAATTATAGAGCAAGCACTGCATAAAACCACAGCTGAGCACCCCTCCAAAAGGCTTGGTTGAACTATAGGAAAACTATGAACAACTTTGAGATTTCTCATGTCCTCTCAGCATCCCTGTTGATGGTATGGTTCAATTGTTTTCTGAGTTAGAAGAAGGCCCTATGCAGAGGCTTCCTGCTTTATAAAAGACCAGAGCATCTGATGTCTGCTTTCCCAAATACCTTACAGTCTTTACATCTCTTTGGCCAGTATAAACATCCTATTACAATCTAGAGAGGAGCTTTCAAAACACATGAGACCTGGGCATACTCATCCATCCCCACAGCTTCAAGTGCATTGTGCACCCTTGTCCGAACTTCATCCAGTGGCAAAATGAATCGTCCAAGTCCAAATGCCACATCAACCTCCACAGTTGGCATCACCACCTACAGTTAGATAACCACTTTGCAGATTTTCAGAAAACAAAATAGTGCCTGATTAAAGAATTTGAACCTCAAGCTCAAAAGACATGCCAACCTAATTCAAGCAACTGAAACACAATGGGCATATTGAGATGGTCGAGAATCCAACCTGGTGATCTGGATTTTGGAACACAAAACTTCGGGGTCCAGCCACATACATATGGCCTTGGTTTGGTCGCAACAACCCTGCCATTGCCTGTTGGAGAAAAAAGAGTGAAATGGTATATAATCAAAAACCAAATCTGCAGTAATGAGAAGGCAAAAAAGGGTGGAACCAATAGCACCAGAGACGTTTAAGGGAGACAGGCCTTGAGGATTGTGGATTTCCCACATCCGTTTGGGCCTAAAAGCATCCAAAGCTGGCCTTCCGGAATTCGCAGACTGCAATCTTTTAGCACTGGTATCTCTCCTTTGTCACTGCTCAAACTCAGGCCCAAATTTTGCACCTGAATGGCTACTGGAGGGGCTGCAGTTGCTCCATCTACTCCTACTCCTGCTTCATCACCTTCAGTTCTCAGCTAAAAGAAAACTGCATAAACCGTAAAACCCTAAATCACTTCAGCGATGTCGCAAGCATAGGGAGTAACTCAAATCACCTAGTTTACAGGTAATCTTATCCTCATGTCCAAATTTCTTTTCTTCTTCAAAATTTAGAAAATCAAACCTGCTGTGACGGATCTCCGAGCCACCTCCAGCGACAACGACGCCTGTAAACAATTATTGTTGGAGGCTTCTACATTCACAACTACAGGGAGAAAAATCCTACGTCTTCTTCTCCTCCCCCTTTCAACAACACTGCAGGCAACTACGGTCGTTGGTTTCTGAACATGATTCGAACTACATGGGAACAATTCTACGCAAAAAGGACGAGGATCCATTGCCTCCTGCATAGTCGCTGACTTTAAGGTTAAAAGATTTGGCGAGTACAAGATGTTTGAGAAAAGGCGGGATTGCAAAGCGGAGCTCATTTTTACACCAACAACAAGAAGAAGAAAACTAACGGCAATAACAACAAAATTGCCAACAATAACAACGACAACGATGACAAGAACAACAACAAATCTGTCCAATGGAAAGCTGAATTGGGCAACAAGACTGAAAGCCTTTGAAGAATTCGAGCGCAATAGGATTTAGGTTTAGGGTTTGGGTTGCTCGCAATCCAAAGCAGATTTACCAAAAACAATAATCAGGACTCTGGAGTGGAATAAAAGATGGGAATCCAACAAAGCATGACTCAAATACATGCTACTAAAGATATCTACAAAAGAAAGAGGAGTGAGGGGTGAAGAGTAGCAATTTTCTCATTAACAGGTGAGTTCAAGTTGAGATCATCACGTATCAATGAAAAATAAAATAAATTACATTTATGATAAATAAGGTGCAAAATTCTTCCCCCCCAGGCTGTGGGAAATTGATTTTTAAGTTTTGACCTATGTTTTCATTTTATTTTTAATTTTATTGTCATTGTTGCCAATGTTGGGCAGTCAATGCCACTTCATGAAAAACTTTAGTTGCTTTTATTCATGGATAACCAACATTTATTTGGGCCATACTCATGTCCTAAAGGCCAAAATGATTGATGAAAAAAATGGAACATGTCCCAAAATCAATAATTTAAATTAAACACATCCATAAACACAATTTTAAAAATTGACATGTCCAAAAACTCAAATTATTTCTTTTTGTCCATCAAAGACAAATATCAATATTGTTAGATAAATAGACTATTGTAAGATGTCCTCCTACAACACAGAGGTGAATGGTGTTCTTTTTGCAACTTTGCAAATTTTAAGGTTGTTTAATTTTAGTAGTAAAAACAAAGGGCATGAATTAGGGAAAGTTGCATCATTCTATCATTCATTATTAGATGTAACTTTTACATTTTTAAATTTACATTCTTGTTTTTAGATGTTTTTGAAAATTTTCAATGTTGTTTTTACTTGCATTTGACTAATAAGCCATGTTTGTATGGTTTGTAGGAATATGTGGGACAAGCGAAGATATCAATAGTATGAGTGTACATCATATGTGGTTTGATTTTCTAAATGTTGGTAGAGAACATGATAGATCTCAAGCAATTGTTATATATTTAAATAAAATGCCTAATGTTTTGCAAACATGTTCCTCTACATTTTTATAAGTCTCAAAACCAAAGTTTTTTAAATGGACATATTTTGCAAACTTGGATTTTTTGAGGTCATATGTCCAAAAGCCAAAGTAGATGCTTCAGTAAAAACAACATTGATCATCCACCCAACATCAAAAAAATCCCCAAATTATTTTGGATTGCTTTTGACCATTATGCATATATGAAAACAATCAATGCAATGTTTTTTTAAATGGAGATTTCTAGTCAAGTGATGAACTCCTACAAGTTAATGTGAATGGGCAACCTAAGAAATGTGAAGAAAAAAATAGTATTTTCACCACTCATGCTAGGATATGCATTGTCAAATCATTGCTTTAAGTGATGACCCAAAAGTGGGTCTCATCATTGCCTATCTCCCTCCCATTGTATAGTAACCATCTCCATTGTTGGATGGGAAAGATGTAGCCATCTCAACCTTTGGTTAGGGAAGCCATTGCCTTTCCCTTTCATTTTATGTGATTTGCCATTGTCATCCCATCCCCACCACTCCCCTAAGCTCCCTTTAAGTAGATTTTGTTGTCCATTTAATTATCGCATTTGCATTTTGCAATGTCCATCATTGCATAATACAATAATGAAGCCTAAAGATTTACAACTTGACCATTTATGAAGGTTTAGGGGTTTAAGATTTATGATATGTGCACAAGTTGAAAGTTCAAGCTAGTCTTCAAAGCTCATTATTCAAAACTTCATGAAATTTTGGATTCAATGGCTATGGAATTGGATTCATGTTGTAGCTTGTGAATCACAATGGGTTATGGAGTTTGGTATTCTTGTGTTGTAGTCATGATTCATGATGGAACTTGGGCTAGGTAAAAAATTTATTTTTCGCACTTCTTATTTTCAATTCTCACATTAGGAATCCTATCCTTTGCAACCAAGAAAACAATGAATAGAAGTTTTCAATTTATTCTATGAATGATTATATTCATATAATATATTTTTAATCCTTCATGGAAAAATAAGTAGTCATAAATGAATTGCTTTTGTCATTGATGGATGATAACATTACAATGATAATAACAAAAAAATTAAGTTCACAATTTTTTTCATCCATAGGACATCCATGAAAAAAGACAAATTATGCGTACTTTTAGTTGTTATTTTTTATTATGAAAAGACTATTTTTTAAAATCATGTGAACAATGATGACATGGCTTTTCATTGTGTCTATGAAATTATTATATTTTGAACAACATGATAATTGTTGTATGACTAAATAATGACTCTTATGCAATCACATAGATAATATTGACATGACAATTTCAAGTGATTGTGAAATGACTAGAATATGAGGAACTAGTTGGAAATTGATCATAAAATGACTAATGTATGTGGAAAATCTACTTATTTACCTACTTACCTACCGACCCACTCACCCATTCACCCACTTACTTACCTACCTACCTCCTATTTCCCATTTCTTACAACCTATTTAACATCCTACAACTTGCCTACTACCTACCTTGTAATTTTATAGTGATATGAATAAACATGTGAAATAAAAAACTTGACAAAAATTGGATACCTTTTAATGGTGTAATTCATTGGTGAGGGCTTGGTTTCGTCATTATGGAGGTGAAGGGTTCAATTCTTAATACTTGCAACTTATGTGCATTTTTAAAGGGCTAGGGTAGGTAGGTTAGATTAAGGTATAAGTCAAGTAGGTTAGGTTAGATTAAATAAGTTAAGCTACCACCTACCTATTTGTTTTTTTTTTTTTTGACCTACCTACCTATCTACCTTTTAAAAATTATTTTTTATAATAGTCTAAAAAAATATTTTATTTTAAGTATAAATTCAACTACCCAAATGGTCCACTATTTGCTAGTCATACTTTTAGCTATAATCATTCATTATTGTGACATTATTCATTTAGCAATATATGACTTGTTTTCTATGACTTGTCCTATATAACTTGATCATTATCCTTTATGACTACGAGATGAAAAAAAGTGCCACATTAAACATTCAATGATATTTGTCCTAAACAACTTGTTTGACATGACTAAAGGCCCTTTAGTCATATAATGTCTAATATGATTACAAAATGAGTCATAAATTTAAGAATTTATTTTCGTGTCAATTCATTTTCTCCTAAAGGTTATAAATCAATTTCATTATCCATTTCAAAAAAACTATTGTGTTTTAAGCTTCATGGGTTGTACAAGCACTATCGCATGAAGATGGCATTGGTAGATACCCTTGTTCAACCTAAGGGGATGATTTGTTTTGAGAGTAACAACCAACATCAAAAAATGAAAAGTTGTTTGCTTCCCAACCTTAGTCAATGGATGTCTTCTAGCAAATGTGTGTGTGCATGGAGGAAGTAGAAAATGGAAATGAACTTAGTTTGCATGTTGCTTTCATGTTCTAAGTCAAGGTTGACCAATGACAAAATATGAAAACATGAAGGGTTTGTTTACATTTATGAAGTTCAAGCACAACCCCAAAAAATCAAGGAATGATTCATTTGGGTGGGAGATGGTATTTTTTTGTGTGACATTATGACGGGTAGAATGAAAGAGGTTTTAAATGCCATTAGGTTCATTTCCATATCCGTTGATGAGGTTACTATAATTGACAACAATATGGTAGTTGCAGAGTAGATGATCCATTTTATGGACAAACATGGGCAATTTTTATGGGGGTACCTTGAAGTTTGCTATAATATGTGTTGAGTTTTGATTGAAACTTTTAAAAAGGAATCATTTAAATAAACTATAGCACATGAATTATCAAATTTAAAAAATTGAAAATAAAATGCCATCATTTCATTACACGGTGGACTTTTCAAATGATACAAAATGTGATGATCATAGTCCATAAAAAGTGTTATGGATTTTTATTACATAATAAACTTTTTAATTTTTTATTTTTTTCCCAGTATGATTGTGCGGCTATTGTAATCCTAAAACAAGGGTTTCCAATCAAATCTAATATTTTAATTTATTAAGATTTTGCAAGATTACCAATAGTTTAAAAAGTCCATAAGTTATTGAGATGGAAAATTTGATAAATGTTGTTTTATAAAAAGTGGCATTACTACCCAAAATAACATCTACCAATTATAAAAACTCAAAAATTCCAACTTTTTGCTTCCAACTTTTCCCCTAGCTGATCAAATCATAGCACATGTCTTAATTTGAAAACTTGTAAGTTTAGGGTTTAGGTATTCTTCTTGCCTCCTACCTTCAAATGGACTAATTTGCATTCCCAAAACATTGAATATTTGCATTAAAATTTATGAAAAAAGAAAACTATGAACTCCAAAATTTGCCACTTTTGGTCCACCTTAATGTGCAATCACCCAATAGTTAGGTAGGGATCCATGCATATGTGTTTGAGAAATGGAAATGAATCTTCATTTTACTCCTTTGAAAAGAACGCATATTTAATTAATTTAGGACTTTACAAAAGTCTGAAAATGCCAACACACAAATTTCAATGTTTAATTTTTGATTCCTTCAATTGTAAATGCGCTAGTGACCACTAGGACAAAGTTTGTTAACCACAAGAAAAAACTTTTGAAAAACTACAAGTTACATTCCAAGTTATACAAATTAAACCTTGAGGACACCATGGCATGTTGTTTAAAAAAAACAAAAAAAAATTGAATGATGAATTAATGAAATACAATTTACATAGATGAAACAAATACTATATTCAATATTAAAATATCCAATATGAACCTTGAGGCATGGTGGCCACCAAGCTTAGAACAAGATGAAAAGAAATTGCAACAATTAAAAAATCCAGAAATTTACATAACAAGAGAAAAAGCTGTGAAATTCAACAATTCATGTTGTATATTACATAATTGAACAACCTTCAATAAATGTTTTGGATACAAATTGGACATGGTGGCCATTAGGTTGTCAAAATTGTAACTATACTAATATGTCCAAAAGTTTTGACAATAAAAAAAAAGTATTCAAAATCCTTTTTTTTTAAGAAACCCTAAAAGGTAGTTGAAATTTGAAGGATAATTTGAAACTAATTGAACCACCAAATGGCCACCATGTTGTCAAAACACTTGTCTTAATTTCTCCAAGAGTCTTGAAACAAAATATCCATTATTTTAAAAATCTTTATATAAAAACCTTAAAGGCCACTCTAAATTTGTGGATAATTTTAAACACAATGTGAAATCCTCCTAATGTTGAAGTTTTTTGATTGACCATACTTAAATATGCAACAATATTGACACCATTTTAGAGCTAAAAACTAACTAGCAAAAAAGTATTTTCTCCCTTTCATAGTTATAAACAATGTTGCATACTCTACAAACAATAATCCAAACCAATTGCACACAAAAGTCAATACTAGAAAACAATTGCATATTAAAACATATAACAATTATATATGAAAGTTACAAAAAAATGCAATAAAAAATAAAAATGGAATGATTTAGATTACATACCTAAAGAGGGTTGCTTATTGTGAACATTGGCATTATCAATATACATATACTGGAGGAACCAAAAATATTTTTTTGACAAGGAACTTAAAGGAAGCTTAAAATACTTGACCGTAAAGTCATAATGAACTCGAATTGTTTTGGCCAATGGCAATCCAACCAAGGGTGGCCACAAATGGGATGGCAGGTCCAACCATTGCACCTTAATCTTTAACAACATTTGTCCCTTGAATGATTTAAGAAAAAGACTAATCCATTTTGGATTTCGAAGCGCCTTGTTGGGTTCATCATCAATCATCAATGTTTGATCCTCCTATCCATAATCTTTCCCACAACAAGCATAATAAACACGTTTCAAATCCTTTAAGTAATAATGGGACTTAGGTGAAATTTCACCAAACGTTTTGGAACATTGTTCATGTCCCCAAATGAAAATAAACCAATCCAAGAAACTTTTAGGCATGAGCATGGGAAAAACTTCTAGTACATCCTCAAGTTTCATACAAGACCAAATTATGATATGAAACTTTTGAAATGCCCTATTTAGAATTTTTTTCACTCCAACTTTGACTTCCACTTTGGTCTTGTTGACGTTTTTTCCAAACACTCTAACATTCCCTTGTAGAACAACCAAAGGTGGGAAATAACACAACATGCCATTGACACTAAAAACCAACAATTTTTTTTGGTTCAAAAGTTAACAAATGTAAACATGACTGCATTGAATTGCCTTTGACTACTATAGTCGGCTTTGATGAAACATTGAACTAAAACAACAAAAACATCGGGTAGCAAAATGAATTAAACATGTGGGAAAGGATAATGTGTTATCAAGATTTACAATAATAAATTGAGAGTAAAATGTCCATGTGCTAATAATAAATATTTTTCTAAATTAAATATATGCATAAAATTATGCAAGAAAACATTGAGCAACCACTAGGCAAGTTAACAATACATGGAAAAAAACGACACTTAGAAAAGTCATTGAAATACAAAGGAATTGTTGAATTGTGTGTATGAGGTGCCTGGTGGCCACTAGGCCATTTGCATTGAAATTTTTGAATAATTTATGAGAGACTAACAATAAGTTTGTGAAATATCCAAACATCAAATCAAAACTAATGGATGCTTGTGGGAGAGAAAATCGTGTGGAACAACCCTTACATTGGACGTTAGTACATTAGGTAAGAAAACAACTAATAAAAAAAAATCATGCACCCATCACAACTCAAGTTAGTAAACCATCCATACATAATGATTCCATAATAAATAAATAAAATAGTTCATTTCTTTTTATTTAGAGATCTCAATGTCACTTTGTTGTAAAATGTTTCATCACATTCTATAGAACATAAAGTAATCAATTTTGCATATTTAGGGTCATCAGGAAGCACATTTGTAATGCTACCAAAATGATTCAACTCTACAAATTTATAAACTCGCATTCCGGATGAATGTAAAGACTCCAAATAAGGAAGAACGATTTGGAACAAGTAATTAGCATCACTATGCGATTTGTAGAATGTTTTTTTTTTAATGGCACTAAAAGGAAGATTAAACAAACTTTTGTGAAACATATCATCTATCAACAAGGTATTCTTAAACATCGTACTAGGAAATTGAACAAAGAAATCGAAAAGGTTTTTATGGAAAACTAGCTTGTTTGGCTTATGAAGCAAGAAGTGATCATTTCTTAAACAAGGCGACCAGTCCACTATCCTATAAGTTGGAAGGTGAACATTAGTTTTCTTGATGATAATTTCCAAGTGCTTCAAAAAAAAAATTTCATTGTTGAGGACCATATGTACATTGTAATTTTTTTTACAAAAGTGGACAAGAATTCCTTGAGGCCATGCCTTAGAACAACCAAGTGAGTTATAATTCGACCTTCACCCGTAGCAACAAGAACACCGTTTAGGTCAAAAATCAAATGATAGTCACTCACCTCTAATGAAGGACGTTTTTCTTACACGGTATGTGTAGGAAAACCAAAAGTTGTTGTCATTTCTTATAGATCACCTTTGGTAAAACTTGAAATGGTTACATTGTCTTGGCAATTCACATTCACCAAACTTGAAATCCTTGGAATCTTTTGCAAAACAAGCTCTGAATGTGGAGCTTCATTGGCAAAACTAGAAGTGCTTGTAATTTCTTAAACCCTATAATTGGCCAAATTGAAACTCTTTGCCACTTTCTTATGAAATGTCAAGCTCTGTTAAATGGATAAAAGAGGCCCCACATCATGTAAAGCTTCCAAGCCACCAACTACAGCCAATTGCATTTCAATTTTGGGGCCATAGGATGTCAATACCTCAAGGGGCTTCAACTCCAAATGGTCCATTAGTTTAGGACAATAATATCCCCACTCTACATCATTTGGTGTTGTGTCTTCAACACCAAGTTTATTAAAACAAACATCATTTGATTCCATCGAAACATGAAAAATGAATACAAAATGTACACTAACTGATGGTTCAATCTACATTTCCATCATATCAATCAAAAAAGAAAATGATGTATGAGCAATAGAAATTAAAACATTATTAAGCTCAGCAAAATGATAATTTCAGTAACAAATATATGGCGCACCCGAATGATTATAAGAGAAACAATAATTGAAAAGACAATATCTGGCGCTAAGGAAAACATTGGACAAATGAATGATTGAAACACAATGTCTTGGCAACCGCTAAGTGATCATAGGAATTCAAATTGCAAAAAGGCCAATAGGTGATTGAGGAACAAATAATCACTTGGTGGTTGTTAAGCGATTGAAGGATAAACAATCACATGGTGGTTGTTAGGTGGTCAACAAACAAAAAATCATTTAATGCCACTAGTTGATCGACAAACAGCCAATCATTTGGTGGTTGTCAAGTGATCAACGGACAAACAATGGCTTAATAGTCACCAAGTGATCGCCATACAAGCCATTGCATGGTGGTTGCTAGGTGATCAATGCATAAAATATCTTTTAGTGGCAACCATGTTACAATTGCAAAAACACACCATTGAGGGCATCAACATGATAATAAAATTAAATGAAGTGAAAAATATATATACAAAGGTATCCTACAATAAAACTAGACATTTCAATAAACTTATCTTGCACATTTATAACATGATTAAATGATTAAGGGAATGCACAATGCGTCAAAATGATTATAAGCTATTGAGTTGAATCAATCACCTGTTTTTTTTACTAGATCTTGTAATCATCGTGCAAAACTATATGGACTTAAAGAAATTATAGGGAGGTCAACATATTGCAATTTTTCACCAACTTTTTTGCTACCATCCTCATCTAAAGCTATCACATTTGGCCTATATGAGGAAACTATTGACGTATTCACGATGGATGTGTTGATCAATGTGAGCACATCCTCATCCTTTGGAGGATCCTCTTGCTCATGGTCAATGAGTTCTTCATTAACCTCTTATTCTCTTGCAACTTAAACATCAACACTTTTTCGATATTTCCCTCGAGAACAACTTTTCTTTTTTAGAACTTGAGTCTTATTGTTGGATGCTTCTTTTTTAATACTTCCCCTTGTGACATAGCCAACTTTCTTTTTGTCCACCTTCAATGGGCTCAGGTTGTCCAACATTTGGGACAAATTAACTCCACCTTTTTTGATAAGGACAAGGACATCTCGTTCATCTTCCTCCTTCACATCATAAGTTGTGCTCCTTGGGTTAACATTAACATAGGCTCTTGTGGTTACATTCCCGTGTTCTAAGTCGTGACACCAGTCATCATGCAAAGACATACCAATGCCATCATCTTGCACCAGTTTCCTTCCAAGTTGTGAGGAATGAATTCCAACACTTTACATTTATTCTCCTGAAGAAGGAATGGCTTGTCAGAAAAATAATCCTACTAATGTAACAAATTTCTACAAAAAAAATATTCCAAGAATGAAATCAAGATAGGTCTTAGACTTACTAGACAAACATACATGAGAACTCCTCCACCAAAGATACTTAGACAAACCATCTTGCTCAAGATTACCGGTTAAAGGATTTGTAAAACAACTTTGGAGAACCGCATGTCAATATAGCTACCAATCCTTTGGAAAGGAAGAATTTGGGCATTCCATTAATGTTGGCAATTTTTTGTTTTCGAAAATTTCAGCGCACACATTTGTTCCACTTTTACAAGGAAACAAATAATTAAACATTAGCATGAGAATGCCCAGTAATGTCATTGACAAATTTGGAACCTCTGTTGGTCTTTCCATGTATTAGTTAAACTCAAATCGAATTTTTATAACAAAAGTCGGTTTGCACACAACAATTAATAAGCTTTTGAAGGACTCGCAATCACAAATGCCTTAGAAGAAATGACTCCCAATCAAGGCCCTTCTAAATTGTCATAACGTCTTTCATCCTATGAGTTGTACAAACAATGATGATTATCCTTGTTACATTGTCCATAAAAAATGATGCGCAAGATTCCTTGTTGATAACATCCAACATACCTGCCATGTTCTCAACTTTGTCATACTTGTAATGAGTGTCTAACAAAATTGCCTTTGTTACATTATCCTTTGAAGTTCCACTTTGGATCCATTTTTCTAGAGCTCACTTAAATCCTACAGGTGGGCTTCCTTTGAGGGGTTCAACCTTAGCTTTTTCAAGTAGAAGTCATCATTCTGCTCCAAATCCAAAATTGAGAACATCTTGTCAAACTTGTGCTTGTCCTTTAATGCATGGCATTTGTCATCTGAATATGGCTTCTGATTATTGGCGATTGGCTTTAGATGTCCAAAATGAATCATAATTTTGCTCAGAATCATAGCCTTTTGCTTAAGCATCCTTGTGAACTCATACATGGATTTAAGGTTAGGCCTCCCTCCCCTCGTTGAACGCTTTCTTAGTGTTTTTTTTTGAAAACAGCCCCTTGCTTAGCATCCAGAGTTATTTTTCCTTAAGGTTTGCCAAACAATTGAAATCAAATTTTCCAATCAGTTTTGGCAAAAGTGTTGGCACATCTTCAAATCCATTAAGGATGTTGCACCTCTCCCATTCAAGGAGGACACTTTGCCATAGCTGGAAGATTGAATCTGTCAACAAAAGGATATTCATGCACTCCTTTGTTGAATCAACATTCAGAACATGCTTGAATGTTTCTTCAAATTTTGGCAGCACATTTTGTAAACACAACAAAACTTATAAATATGACTGAAAAAATACTATATCATAGTTCTATATGGAAATTAATCGTTTGATATTAATACCTTATATTTTCCAGTATGTCGAAAAAACACATCCATATTCAAACAAGGCCTCTAGTATGTGTCCCATATCCTGCACGCATTTGCAAGATTTTCCCTATACAAAGGCTTTGTGTTGAAGTCACAATCCTTGTTGTTTAATATTTTGGAGAGCTTGCATATCTTCATGAAGTTGGTGTCCCATATTATAATAATTTGGAAGTTGCTATAGATCTCTTGAACCCAAGGCCTTGGATTGGGGTCATCCACAAGTTCTTGTTAAATCCAAAAATGAGATTTTACTTTTAAATTATTATTTTGGAATTCTCATTGCACACCATAAAATAGGAAAATCAAGGAATTAGGGATGTAAATGACACACCTTTACAACAACAGTTGTGTGTTGCCTGCCAACAATCAGAAACTAATTGTCTTGAATATCCTCCCACTTCCTCAACTTGCAAGGAATGATATGGTCAGCATTTTGCGGGTCCTCAAGGATCACAAAAATGGGCACTTTCGTGTCAAACTTATTATAATGTGTGATTCTTTTTTTAAACTCATCCTTGTGGATATCCGAGAGTGGACAATAAACAATGTTGGGAGGTGCTCTTTTGAAACAATGAACATCAATGAAAAGTTCATTGTTGGAAGCAAGTCATTTCCAAACGGAAAACAATCCAAAAATTCATTGCCCAACGAGTCGTCAATGAGTTGACATTTTGTCACGTCATACCTTTATCTTCTTTCTCGACAACTAGTATTGTTAGGATCTTTTTTTTTTCTCTGCTTGTGTTTTTTCCTTTTTTTTTTTTTGTTAGGCAAGGGCCATTAAATCCCTCAAAGTTCATGAGCGTGTGGTCTGAGCCCCTTTGAAACTCCTTTTGCAATTCATCCTATTCAATTTTCAAAAGCTTGATGAACTCATTCCATTTAATGACGATGTCATGCGATGTTTTGTCCTTCATGTTTTTCACAAAAAAACATTTCTCGACTGATGTCAAGACGACCTCATCGCTAATTCTATTTATTGAGCAAACGAAGCCCGCCAATTACTTCTTCCGTGGGTCCTTTAACATGAGAATGACCATGTCTAAGTCATGAACCCATGCCTTTAGATCTTAGATGGGCATCTTCTTCACTAAGTCTTAGTTTCTGTTCTTGATTATAAAAGTTTTTAACATTATAAAAGTAAGTTTCAAAAATACTTTTTTTAATGCAAATAATTTTGAAATTACATTGATTAGTCAATTTCACAAGTACTAGTTCCCTACTGTTTTTTTTATTAAAATTTAAAAAAATTATTCGACTTTTCATAAACTCAATATAATACATAATAGTTTCATAATGAAATTTAACTAATTTCAAATCTATTTTTTTTGTTTATGTAAAAAATTATCTCATTTTAAAACTTGATTTTGGATGATCAATTTTTTTAAATGCTTTACCATGCTGTTACCCCTCTACGAACTTTAGGGTCATCAATGTGAGGCCTTGCACAATTCAAGTCATGCTCTATTTAGAAACAGCCCCCCACGACCACATGTTCTACTTTATATATTTTTAACTTGACTTTTATATGTCATGCTGCCAGTGGGACCTTTGAGCCCTTCTACTCAAACCCTTGTGACCATCAATCTTGTAACCCTTTGATGAGTATGGTGGGTGCACCAAGCAAGTTTGGAAATGCTTAGATCTATGGTGCAAGAGTCATTGAATATTTTGTGAAAGAAAATTTAATAAAATCAAAACTAAGTATTTTGATAAATTGGGGCTTGCTCCTGGTTTTATTGGAAAGCCCTAAGTTGTGAATTTAATGGAGGTGATTCTCTAATTTCTAGACCTAAGTTGTGGGAAACTTTGAATTTTGAGTAACTTTTGTCACTGAAAGTTAATTTAAATAATCTTTATTACAATTGGGCTTTATCCTCAAGATCTTATTGACAATTGGTCCAGTGGCACATGCCACACTAGTTAAAGTTCCTTTTAAAGGCACCCTGTCTTTGGGCCCTAGTTTGACCTTGTAACTTGTAATTCCTACTATATCCCCAAAAATGGAGTTGAAGTCAAAAGTCAGGATGAAAAAGTACACAGGAAAAAAAGAGGGACCAAATTTAATTTCTTTATTAAATTGATCCTGACAGGAGTTTCATCCCTAGTTTTGGATTTGCCTTCACCTGGACTTATTCTTCATTAAATCAAGTCTTTTAAGCATAAAATTTTGCAAATCTTGTGAACTGATACCCAGTTTCATTGAATGTTACCTAGTTTCACTCAAATTTAACTAGCATAAGTGATGGAGCCATATTGAACAATTTTTTTAGGAACATTGGGCATGCCCCCAATAGAAGCACCTCTTTGGACCCCAGTTGCAAAATATAAACAAACAGGCAACCCTTTTTAGTTTATATACAGGGGAGTTAAACTTTGGGCAAACCATATGGGATAAAACCCAGGTGCTATTGGGCACATCTTGGGGGAACGCCTTCGGAATTTGAGAACCCATTGGGAACTAAATGGAAACATGATAAGAACACATTGTGAACAACAGGGGAAAAAAAAACCCGCATTCCTCCCCCCCCCCAAAACCGTGTTTCACCCAAAACAACAACAATAGAAGTGCAAAATACATGAGGTCCATGCCATATTATGTAATATTGATGTTGCTTGGTTTTAAACAACATTTTCATTGAATAGGATTGCATGTTTCTTCTGTAGAAGGAGATGCAAACAAATAGCTTGAAGCTCAGGTCAATGATTGCCAATTGGCCCACCATCTTGTACACATCATATCTTTTATCCAATACATTATAGGATTGTCCTGATATGGCATAAGAATAGTTGCATCTCTATTTCAAGGGGGAATTTTTCAATGGTACATATTTTTAATTAGATTATATTTAAACTTCATGATGGAGTTAATGAAGAAATGCAATAATTAGCACAGGGATCCTATTGAGGAAACACAAATTTCATCATTTTAAGATTCAATACTCTAGTATCTAGTGACATCCAAACCCCACATTAACAGTAACATTTGCATGTTTTAAAGATTAGTGATGAAAGTAACAAATTTTAATACCTGGATTATGGCAAAGGTTTGTCTGAACAGTCCCCTCCTGTGCCAATATTCATTCCTTCACTGTCTTTTTGACTATGCATTGATGTTAAAGGGCATCAATATTAAAGATCTGCAGACTATACAGCACTCACACCTGGACCATTGTGAAGGAGGAAAATGGTATTACCTGCAGACCATGACAATTCAAGCCGTCGAAGCACTCTTCTTCTGCTATTCTGCTCAGAAGATTTCTATTTCTATGTCATAGTGCATAAGGTGCTTACTGCAACTGATTTGAATCAGGAAAATGGAAATGGAACAAATAAAGAAAATCTCTAGCCTGAGACTCTTGTCCATCTGGAACCAGACAACACCTGAATGTCAGAAGTCCAGAGCACAGAGCAAAGTTCCACAAAGAGGTTAAGGTAATTCCCCTCGACTCATCCGAACCAAAAATGAGGCAATTAACAGCAAAAACAGTTATGTCTCCAAGCTAGAGTCCCACTATCCTGCTACTGTTTCCAGCCTTCAATTAAGCCTGACTGAATGAAATCTAACATCTGAACTAATCCTGCTCGATTCTGAAGCTTTGGAACTCAGTAATGCAACTGATAGAGTCCAATATGAAGAAAGATCCCAAGCTTTGAAGGGTGCTTCACTTCATCAAATTCCTGGTCCCTAGCTCTGCCAAACCCCAATACCTGCATCTTGGAAAAAATATCGCACACACAAATCTACAATATGGCTCCAATTATAGATCTATGTGTCTGAGTCATCCCCGACCTCTGTTTGGGGCAACCTAGCCTCTTTAATCATTGCACTGAGAGTTTGCTTAGCTGTTGGTTTTGAATGACCGTTGACATGTTCAAGTCCCCTTGGAGAGAATGAGGGTACAGGAGAAAGGAGCTCTCCAGCCTTCAAGTTGTCCATGGGATCACTTTTGGTTTCGACATTCAACTGCTTCCAGACACACAGAATTAGGGCAAGTTTTTATCCACATTTACAGCAAAGTGAAGTTGAAAGCATCCCCAGACTTTAGAGCATTGAGAGTAAGGAATATCACACCAGACCTTGCTTTTCTCTCCCCAACTCAATGAAAAGGGGCGTCCAAAGAAGCTCTGTATGTGCATACCAGCACTTGAATCGTCTGACACATCACCTGCAACGCCTCCTGCACCCTCCACCTTACCTGGAGTACTCCTCCTTGCCCATCCCATGTCTAAATCTTGTCTGCCAACAACCACCATTACACATGACTAGTAAGAGATGACTACCCCCAAGGTTTGAGCTATGGCCTGAGATCAGAAGTACAATGCCATTGAGCTCTACAATTCCTCTTTCCTGTTAGCTGAAACAAGCTGTAATTATTCATGACTACAGAAGACAGAGAAATACTTGGAGGCAGGTGAACTGTGGGACCGAGCAATGCCCCTGGTCACATTGCCTTTCAGAAGATCAACACCACGCCTGGCCACATAAGCATTGCCAGTGCATGCTTCAGAGTTTATTGTGGCCTCTAGCATGCTTTCTGCCATCACTGCCCTCTTCTCCATGGCTGCAAGTTCCTGTGTTGCCTTCTCAGCCATCTCCTGCACCACCCCAAAAGGATTCTTTTAAGTCACAATAATGGAAGATTTCCAAACATGTGTAGCACTTCCCATCCTAAATTTCAGTACAGCAATGAATCCTAAGCATATGTGGATAGATGTTGAGATACATCACAATGGGTGTCCAAACCACTATCAGGAGTACAAACAATGAATCTCAAAAAACAATCATTCTGCAAAACAAAACCTTGGCCTCCTCAGTAATATGGTGCTGTGCTGCAGCATCCTGCTCTGCAAATCGGCGTGCATCATCTGCAACACGTTGCTCTTGCTCCATACGCACCAGAACCTACACTACCAATCATAGTCTCCCTTGTAAATGAATTGCCAATGTGCGACATGTTCTTGCCCCAGCACCCCAGTATGAGAGACCACTGGTGGAAGCATTCAGATTCAGAAGCAATATCCTTGATGACAGTGGCAACCCCAATAAGAAACCACCTTTAGAACAGCTTGAACCAAGTGAACAAGTGACATGTGACACCCCTGCATAGCCTAATGAAGAACACCCCCACCTGAACCATGACTTGCTCTTGTTCTTCCTTGTCAGATAGTGCCTTCTGTAACCTGGCCACTTGAGCCTCCAACTTCTCCACCTGTTTCACAGAACCGCCAGAAATTGAAAGCTTTGTTTGTTATGCCTTCAGCTGCCAAAAGTAGCTGAGAGAATTGTGGAACATATGTGAGAAACATACGGGCATTCTCTGTTCAGACTAGCACAGCTAAACTGCAAAGAAACTCAACTTTTGCTTATGGTTTCCAAACAAGCAAAATCTTACACCCTAGTCTCTCAGGTCATTGAATTCTCTTGGTGTTAAAAGATTTTGACATTCCAGAGGTTTTCAGTCTCATAGAATTGCCGGTATTCTTTGTAAACCTGCATTGGGATGGCTGAAGGGATCCTTAGAACTGGTTAGCTCTTAAAGCTTAGGCTCACTTCAATGTCCAATTTGTAGCAACCACTTCACTAGCAGAGGGACGTAAAGAGCCAGGATCAAATAAAAGCATGTTGAAATTGTGAAACTGAATAGGTAAGCTGTAATTGTGCTCAATGTTCTGAATGACATAAAAGTAATAGGTGGAGTTACAAAATGAGTTCTGCATGTTGCTCAGTGGAAAAACCATCACCTTTGCAGAGAGCACGTGACGATTATCCTCTTTGACCATTTCCGTCAAAGCTACTTCCAACTCCTGTGCCCTGCAGCAAGTCCCACTTCAGTAAGTTACAATGAAACCACAAACTCACCAAACGCACATGTATAACATGTCTCATGAAAATCTTTATGTCAAACTACCTGACCATTGCAGCCTTCCTATCCTCCAGTGCAGAAGAGAGCTCTGTTTTCAACCATACCACCTGCAAACACCACAATTGAGAAGAATCAATAAGACAAAGAATTATAGTTCATGTATACATTCTCATAGGCAAAGAGAAAACCAGAAAAGAAAAGAGGAGCAAACACGACAGGAAAGTCTAGAATATGATCTTTTCACAATAAATTCAGTTTTAGAAAGATCCCACTTAGGTTAATAAGCCCTGAACACTCAATTTAAAGATTCCATGGACAGAACCAATAAGAAATATCTCTTTTTAAAACCATCTTGCCACATTGATGAACTCAAGCTTCTCAAACATATCTGGTGTGATGATGTCAACAGATCTTAGATTCACTACCTTCAAAACAATCAACCCTAGTGCAGAAATCTGAATGGAACCAGCTCTGGCCCATGTAAAAAATCAACAATAACTTGCCACTAAGTCAATTGCAATCAAGTTAAAGTGGGTGTAGGATCACACTGCTTTACCTGTTCCTGGAGATCAACACTTCCTGCTTCTTCGTCATCCCTAAAGTTGAACTTTTGAAACGAAACATCTAAATCACTTCCTGAGCCAGGTTCAGAAACATGTCCAAGCTTTGCTTGCTCAGAAGTCATTGGAATCATTGGTGTCCCTCCCACAGTTTGGTCCACTAAAGAGCCTGTCTTAGTTGCAACACCATTTGTGCTGCGCCAAAGATGTAGCTCCAAAGACCTCTCATGAAGTGCCAAAAGCACAGAAGGGCGGTGATGATTTCTAAGTTGTTCCAGGCGATCCTCATGAACATCATGGAAACCCAGGCATGCAGCCAGAACCAGCTGACTACTGTCGAATGTGGCTTCACCCATAGACTGCAGCATTGCAACTGCATCTCCAGTGTCACGTTGCAGCATCAATGCTCCTGCTGCAATCACCCAGTTCAAGGTTAGGTTGGCCACTCCATGCTCCACCAGAACTGAATGAAAAGGGGGCTAACTCAGATTCTAGTACAGCTTGTCATTACCATGGATCTCCATAAGGGCAAGACCAGTTCTGAAAATCATGCTGCGATTTCCTTCATAAAGGAGGACATCCCATACTCTTAACACTGCAGACCCCAAGAACTTCCCAAGTGTCAGGAGCCCAAGAATTTCAAATATGTTGGCACCAAACTTACACTGAAGTTGCAGCTCACAATACAAGTAAAAACACTAGACATTACAATCTGTTCCTCCAACTGATATGCCTTGCAGCTAGGAGACCAGAGGTATTCTATCTTGGCCAAGCAAAGTTTACCATCATAAGAGGCATAATGCTCAACTTTCTGTGAGGGCAGCTGAGTATGATGTGGCTTGCTCACAAATATACTCTAGAAAAGATCTTCTTCATGGAAAGATGACACATTGTCAACTGAATAGCCCAGCAAGCACAAAGCAGAGCTCCTCCACTTCTTTTTCAATCTTACAAATATCTTTCCAGAGGGGCACCAAACCAACTGATCCTAACAGAAATGAATTGAAACATGAGCTACACAGTGACTGTCACATGGACACATGCAAGCAGAAAAGAAAGAAAAGGTTGGCTATACACACCACTCTCCCAAGGCAGCACATTTACAAAAATGGATAAAAACCATGGGCCACTGACCCAGGCCACTTGAACTCCCAGACTGTCCAAATGAGTGGCTGCCATGATGACATTCATTAATTAGTCACTAAATTTATTACAACAGTGATCAAAGCATATATCAAAGATTCCTTCAACAAAAAAGGAAGGACTCACATAATCTTGGAAAACGTTCATGCACCAACTGTTCAAATACCAGCTGGTCCACCTGCTGACAAAGATTCACACTCAGTTCACAGAGAAGAGTAATCACCCAACAGGTTCAAAGTTCCAGTGACAGTTCCAAACCTTGTCCACCATTCCTAACAGACATGGCAGCTGGCAAAGTGCTGGTTCATTGATTCAATGAGAAGATGAATGCAAAGACAGACCTGTGCTTCAACCATTTTCTCTGCATAGTAACCTCCAAAGTAGTTGTCGATTAAACCAGCCAAAGTCCTGGATATAATAGAAAAACAAGTTGAAGTTAACTTGCAACCATTCAGACAAATGCAACTTGCAAGGTTGATACCAGCTCAATGATAACTACCATTTGATCACAAAGCAGGGACCAACCATCTGTGCTTTGATGATTTGTGCATCAACTCAAGATTTTTGACCATCAATTGCAAAACATACATCACTTCCACCTTTCCATTCCCTGGAGAAATCCTTGGAGGGATGACAGATTAGCATACCGGCTTTCTAGTTACCAGGAAATCAATTTCTCTTGACAACTCAGAGGAAAGCAGAAACTTCAGTCATCACAAGCTCACCAGAAAGCATTTTCCTCTGGCATCAGAAGGAGTAGAAGAGCTGCAAGAAAGTTCATGGCCTGCACAGACATGATAGTATTAATCAACTTAAATGACATGTACTGAGAGAAGTTAGCAGGTGTACAGTGTCTCATATTTGGCAAGTTCAAAATTTTGAGTTATTGCAACAAGGGAAATATGTAAATATGTTTGGAAATTAGCTGCAAGAGCTGCAAACATTTCATTGCCATCCAAAATTCAAAACAATAAAAAAAGAGGATTAGAAATTCTGCACCAATGATACCTGACAGTATCCAACAGCTGGATTGTGTCGAGCATATGCTGTGAGAAGGCGCCGCAATATATTCAAACCATCCTCACCAAGTGCGGGATGCCCAGGAAACGTTCTTGGGAGATCCTGCTAGTAAAAACCGTCACACTGCTTCTCAAAGATCTGCTGACAGGAATGTATATATGCAGCAGCCTTTACAGCATTCATCACATGCAACTAAGGGAACCTGATTTGTCCAGCATATCCAAATCAGAACAACAGAACTACATACATAAAATGCAGATTTTGAAGTGGGGAGCATCTTCACCTTCTCAATTTGGCTACTCCACTTTTCAATTTGATTGGAGATACTAGTGGATTGCTGATAAAGAGCAAAGCCATTTTTGTTCACAGCAGATAGAACTTGAGTGCCATTAGCCTCAATTCCAGCATCTTCTTGCTGTGCAAGAAGTGCTTGGTAATGCCCATGCACCCGCTGCTCCTTTGCACCCACAAATACCTGCCATAGCTGCCCTTTGGCAAGACAACTCTCAGAAGACTTCCTGCTGAAATCATCTTCAGCTGCAGCAAATTATAATACAACATCAATTGTCATCTAAGCATCACCACCTCAATCACGACACCATCCTACTAAACCTAGTGAAGCTTACCTCCCCTCTGAGTGCCATAGGAACCCCACCACTGACAAGAACTTTGAGCTCCTCTTCCCAAGGACATTCATCCTGTACTTCACTTGAGGCCTGATCAGCTCCATCTTGTGCAGCATCCGACTTTTCCACATCATAAAATTCTTCATCTGAGTCATCTGCATCCCCACCTCCTTCTGTGGGGCCCTCACCAACTCCAGCATCATTAACCTCTGCTGCAGCTTCAGTGAGGCCACTACTACCAATTTGAGCTACAGAGGGTGGTGCAACTTTACCCTTCCTTCGTTTCCTCACAACCTGCTCCACAGCCCACAAGGAGCTCCGTAGCTGGCCCCATGTGTGAGCTCTACTTGAGGCTGTTTCTTCTTCTTCTCCAACGTCAGCTTCACATCCTCCTTCCCGTGGCACAATGCCATCATCCACATCATCCTCCACAGGCTTACTATGTAAACCTAGAAATTGTTCCCATCGCTCTGATCTCTCTGCCTCTTCCTCCTGCACCGAAAAGAAGCGTCCATTGTCACAACAACAACACCAGCAAACGCTTGCTTTAACACATCCCGGGATTCCAAGGCCCCCATTTGCAGCTTCCACCCGCCGTTTCCTCAAGGCAACTCGAAGTCTTCCACCAAAAACTCAGCCCCAAAAAAAAAAAAAAAAAAACGCGCGCGCACACACACACACACACCTTGTAAATGCTGGCGTGCTCGCGGTATCGTTTCAAGTGCTGGGGCCGCACCGCGAATCCATACATATCCCTGCAGTCCCTCATTCCACAACAACAACAAAAACAAAAACCCACAGGCCCAAAATCATATTCTCAAACCGGAGTCACACCCAACACTGGTGAAAAAAATCGCAAACGCAACAATGCCTTCCCAAAAAACAAACCAAAAAAACCAGAAAAAAAAAGCGCACCGACTCTCCGGCGAGCTAGCAACTCCTCCTGCCGTCTTTTCCCCCCGACCCCTGGGCATTGTGGCCCCAAACTTCAACACCACGCTTCTGCTTGTGTTCTGCTTACGACTGACCAAATTCCATCGCCATCGCCAACCTCTCTCTCTCTCTCTC
>Ga0116230_10000534_pt1 | contig 33793 bp, 37 predicted proteins | sample S1TSphfallax_3_FD_88678 | JGI IMG/M metagenome (GOLD analysis project Ga0116230, IMG submission 88678) | Host-associated microbial communities from peat moss isolated from Minnesota, USA - S1T2_Fd - Sphagnum fallax MG | ecosystem: Host-associated > Plants > Peat moss > Unclassified | place... | reverse complement strand
GCCCCTTCTGGTTCGACACCAATCGCTACCCGGCCTATGTGGACATCAGGGTCAAGACGCCGACCGGGGTCTTAAGGATCATCGCCCCCAAGGACCGCGTCTTTGCCACGCGCGGCCATATCTTCATTCTGTGGATGACGGTGGCGACCGTCCTGCTCACCGGGATTTCGATCCTGTTCATCCGCAATCAGGTGCGCGCCATTGAACGCCTGGCTTTTGCCGCCGAAGCGTTTGGTCGGGGACAGGACACGCCCTTTCTGCCACACGGGGCGCGGGAAGTGCGCCAGGCGGCGCGCGCCTTTCTGGCCATGAAATCCCGCATTCAGAGGCACGTGGAGCAGCGCACCGTGCTCCTCGCCTCGGTCAGCCATGATCTGCGAACCCCTCTCACCCGGCTGAAACTCCACCTGGCCATGATCCCCAAAAGTCCGCGCGCCAAGGCCATGCAGGGGGACTTGGCGGAGATGGAGCACATGATCGACGACTATCTCGCCTTTGCGCGGGGAGAAGGCAGCGAGGGGGCTGAGACGGTGCGTCTCGCCGACCTGATCGATGTCGTCTGCCAGGGCGCGGCGCTGACGGGGGCGGAGGTGGATGTTATCGCTGATCCCGCTCTGCAGGCGCTGGTCCGGCCCGGCGCCCTCAAGCGCGCCCTGGCCAATCTGGTTATGAACGCGGCGTCTCATGCCAAGCATGTAAGGGTAAGCGCCCAGGCTTCGAGTCTGGGCGGCGTGGAGATTATTGTGGACGATGATGGCCCTGGAATCGCGCCGGATCGCCGGGAAGACGCCTTCGCCCCTTTCTCGCGCCTTGACGCCGCCCGCGTCCTGAATCCCAAGGGCGTTGGTCTCGGCCTCGCCATAGCGCGCGATGTCGCTCGCGGCCACGGCGGCGATGTCACTCTCGGTCCGTCGCCTCTGGGGGGCCTCCAGGCCCTGATGCGCCTCCCATAATGCGCCCGATTTAAAGCGTGAGGACGACCTTGCCGATATGCGCCCCGCCCTCCAGCCATTCGTGGGCCTGGGCCGCCTCCGCCAGCGGGAAGGCCCGGTCAACGACGCATTTGATCTTCCCCTCCGCGACCCAGGGCCAGACCACGCGTTCCACCGCCGACGCCAGACGCGCCTTTTCATCGGCGGACCTGGGGCGAAGCGTGGAGCCCGTGATGATCAGCCGCTTCTGCATCATCTGGGCGATGGGAAGCTCGACCTTACCCCCGCCTAGCGCGGCGATATGGACGAGGCGCCCGCCCGTTTTGAGCGCGTCGAGATTTTTGGGAAAATAATCGCCAGCCACCATGTCCAGAATGACATCCACCCCTCCGTGCGCCGCGGCGACGGCGGCGAAGTCCTCGCCGGTGACGTCCACGGAGATGTCCGCTCCCAGGCCGAGAGCCTCCGCGGCCTTCTTCGCGCCCCGTGCGGTGGCGATTACCGTGGCCCCGGCCGACTTGGCCATCTGGATCGCGGTGACGCCTATCCCCGAGGTGGCGCCATGCACCATAAAGGTCTCACCCGCCTTAAGCGCCCCATGTTCGAACACATTGGCGAAGACCGTGAACACCGTCTCGGGAAGGCTGGCGGCCTGGGTGAAATCAAGCCCCGGTGGGATCGGCAGGGCGTGGCGGCCGTCAGCCACGGCGAACCCCGCATAGCCGCCCCCGCCGAGCAGGGCGCACACATGATCACCGGTCCGCCAGCGCCCCGCGCCTTCGACAACCTCGCCGGCCACCTCGAGCCCCAGTGTGACTGGGGCCCCTGGCGGCGGGGGATAGAAACCGAGCCGCTGCAATAGGTCGGGGCGATTCACGCCCGCCGCCTTGACCGCGATCAGGATTTGACCAGGTCCAGCCTCTGGCCGGGCGATGCGCGCCACACGCAGGGCCGAGGCGGGGCCCTTGCCGCCCTCGATCACAATGGCCTCCATGTCGGCGTTGCTCATGATGGCGGCGGCTCCCTTGCCTTGCGCCTTTGCGCGGGGACGCTCAGATAGCGCCTGACGCGGAGGTGGGCAAAGGAAGCCGGATAATGAGCGAAGAACCGGCCGAGGCGCGGCGGGCCCGCAGCCAATCCCTACTTGATTTGTCGCGGGAGGACCTGGATCTCCACGCCGTGCAGGAGCTTGAGGAGCGGATTGCCATCTTGGAGGCGGAGATCGCCCGCACCCGCGCCCAGATGAGCCGCAAGCAGGCGGGTCGCGCCGCGGCCGAAGCCCTGTTCTCCCGCGGGGACTAACCCTTGAGCGCCTTTGATCTGACAACGCCGGCGGGGCGTCGGCGCGCTGTTCTCGACCATCTGTGGCATGACCACGCCTATCTGCGTCTGGGTTTTTCGAACGCTCACTGGATTTCCCATGAACTGGTCCGCACCAACCAGCCCTGGCCCTTCCAGCTCGCGGCCTGGGCCCGGCGAGGCATCCGTACGGTGATCAATCTGCGGGGCGGCATGGCCACAAGTTTTCGCGCGCTGGAGGTTGACGCCTGCGCCCGCCACGGCCTCGAACTGGTGGATTTCGTCGTGGCCTCGCGCGACGTTCCCTCGGCTGAGAAGGTGCTGGCGGCGCGTGAGCTCTTCGAATCTGTGCGCTACCCTGCCCTGATGCATTGCAAGTCGGGGGCGGACCGGGCCGGGATCATGGCGGTTTTGTACAAACATTTTCGCCAGGGCCAGAGCATCCGCGAAGCCCTATCCCAGCTGAGCCCGCGCTATCTTCACGTGCGCGCCGGCCTGACCGGTGTGCTGGACTATATTTTCGAGCGCTATCTCGCAGACGGGGAGCCAAACGGCCAGAGCTTTGTCGACTGGGTTCAGAGCGATGCCTATGACCCCGTGCGTCTGAAAGCCGAATTCCGGGCTGGTTGGTGGGGAACGCAACTGACGGAGCGCGTCCTCAGGCGTGAGTAGACCCATCATGGTGCGGGTCCAAAAGCTTGTGGGCGTGGATAATGAAGTAGCGCATATGCGCGTTGTCCACCGTGGATTGAGCCTTGGCCTGCCAGGCTCGGCGGGCGGCGGCATAGCTGGGATAGGCGCCGACGAAGTCGAGCTTCGTGAGGTCCCTGAAGGTGGTGCCGGCCACGTCTTCCAGTTCGCCCCCGAACACCAGGTGAAGAAGCTGCGCCTCGCTCAACGTCGATCTCCCCTCATTCGGCCCCCCCTCATTTGCCTGCGATCGCGAGAGCATCCACCATCAGCGATGGGATCAAGGATGCGCCCCTCTGGACGAGGTCTGAACCCGGGATCATCCGCGAATAGATATCCAGCAGATTGCCGGCCACGGTGATTTCGGTGACGGGATAGGCGACCTCGCCATTCTCGAACCAAAGGCCTGAACACCCCACCGACCAGTCCCCCGTATTGGCGTTGAGCGATGGCCCGAACATGGATGTCACCAGAAGGCCCCGTCCAGCGTCGGCCATAAGCTCGCTTTGATCGCGTGCGCCTGGCGCCAGGGAGAGATTGGAGGCGGAGACGCCCGGCGGTCCAGCGAGGCTACGCGAGGCGTGGCCCGTGCTGCTCATACCCAATTGACGCGCGGAGCTGGTATTGAGCAGCCAGGTGGTCAGGACGCCGTCCGCGATGATGTCCCAGCGCCTGTTCGCTACGCCCTCGTCATCAAAGGCCGAGGAGCCAAGGCCACGGGGCTGGTGGGGATCGTCGGTGAGCGTGACGCCCGGGGAAAACAGTTGCTCACCCAGCTTCTCCTTGAGAAAGGAAACGCCCCGCGCCACGGCCGGACCCGAAATGGCCCCGAGCAGGGGGGAAATCAGGGCGCCGGCCAAGCGGTTTTCGAAAATCACAGGCGCAGTCATTGAGGCCAGCTTGCGGGCCCCTAGGTTGGCCGCGGCGCGGCGACCGGCTTCCGCCCCAATCGCCTCCGGGGCCGGCAGGTCCGCGAACCAGCGGGTGGAGCGCCCCTCATAGCCCTGCTCCATTTCGCCGGTCTCGCTGGCGATCGCGCCCGCGGAGATGGATGAGGCGGTGCCGCGCTGTTCACCCCTGAACCCATCACTATTGGCGAACAGCCAGACGGAGGATGACCAGCTTCCAGAGGCGCCGTTCGAATTGGTGACCTTGGGCATGGCCCGGGCGGCCTGCTCGGCGGCGATCGCGCGGGCCTCCAGCGTTTCGGCCGTGGGCTCCACGGGATCGAAGAGATCTAGATCGGCGGGCGCGTCCTTTACCAAGCGATCCGGTGACGGCAGGCCCGCATAGGGGTCCTCGGCGGCGAGCCTGGCCATGGCCACGACACGTTCCACCAGCTTCCGGCGCCCGTCCGGCGAGATGTCCGAGCCTGAGACCGAAGCATGACGGCGGCCGATCAGCACCCGAAGACCGAGGTCCCGGGATTCCTCGCGTTCAACCTCCTCAAGGGCGCCCAGCCGAACGGTGACGGACAGCGATTGGCGCTCGGCGAAGACGGCTTCCGCCGCCTCCGCGCCGGCGGCGAGGGCCATGCCCACGGTGTCTTGCAGCTGATCAGGGCTCATCGCCCGGATATGCGGGAGGCGAGGCCCATGCGCAACGCCATTAGGCTGGCTTAGGCAATCAGATCTGGCGTGAGAAGGCTCGCGAGTTGGGCGATCTGGTCCTTGAGCAGGAGTTTGCGCTTCTTCAGACGCGCCAGCTGAATCTGGTCGGGCTGAGGCGTATCCTGGATCGCGGCGACGGCGACGGACAGGTCCTCATGCAACTCCCTCAGTCGGTTGAGCCTGAGGCGGATGTCGAGAACGCCATCATCGTCGGCCTCCACGTCCATGCGGGCTGCCCCCCTCTCGCGCCGGGAGCCGGCTTAACAGGCGTCGGTGAGCGTGGCCAGGAGGTTGGCCGGCGTCACGCCGCCCCAGGCTCGCGTGATCTCGTCAAGGGCCACGAAGAGATCCTCCGCCCCGCCATGAGACTCGGGTGTCAGGCTCTCGAGAGCTTCAATGAGAGCGCGTTCGGCCGCGAGTTCGCTGGCCATATAGGCCGCTCGCGCCGTCAGGCGCGGGCCATCCCCTAGGGGAGGGCGGGCGGTCTTGAGCGCGGCGCGGATCCGCCGCGAAGGCCCTAGGACCTCGGCTTCCAGGCTCTTGGCGGCGGCCAGGGCGCGCATGAGCACGTCGGCCCCGATCGGGCGTCCCTCGCGCGCCGCCCACAGCCGCCAAAGAAGAAGGCTGATGCACTGTCGATGCCGATTCTGCAGCGCCAGAGCCGCCGCCGCGACATCCTCGCGGCCATAGAGTTCCACCGCGAAGTCCCAGGCCTTCACGCGACTTCACCGCCGACCGTCTCAAGGCTTTCGCCCCACCGCTTCACGTTTCGCCATTCGAGGCCGAAAAGGTCCAGAGCGCGGCCCACCGATTGATCGACCATCTCGGCGATACTGTCTGGCCTTGCATAAAATGCCGGCAGCGGCGGGGCGATGATGGCGCCCATCTCCGCGAGGGCGGTGAGGCTGCGCAAATGGCCCAGATGCAGGGGCGTCTCGCGCACCATGAGCACCAGGGGGCGGCGTTCTTTCAGGGTGACGTCCGCGGCCCGCGTGAGCAGCGACGAGGTCACGCCCGTGGCGATTTCACTGAAGGTCCGCACCGAACAGGGCGCGATAATCATGCCCATTGTGTGGAATGAGCCAGAGGCCACAGCCGCGCCCACTTGAGCTGGAGGATAGCGCACATCGGCCCTTGCCAAGAGATCGTTCGGCGTGAGCTCGGTTTCCTGGGCCAAGGTCAGCATGGCCGCGCGGGAGGCGATCAGGTGGCTCTCGAGTCCCAGGTCGCGGCAGGCGTCCAGGACCCGCAGGCCAAGCACCACGCCAGAGGCGCCAGAAATGCCCACCACGAGACGCCGGGGTCGATCCGTGATCATTCTTCGCACCCTTCCCCAATCATGGGCGCCGCACAACCATATGTGATCTGACAGACGGCGCGGACGGGTGTTCACTCATCTGGTCGCAGCCCAGCACAGGGAGATGAAGCACATGGCGATCGAAGGCCGTCTTCGCGAACTTGGCGTCAAGCACCAAAGTCTCGAAAGAGCCATACATGACGAGGTGATCCGGCCCGCCGCCGACGCCGCCCGAATCCGCGAGCTCAAACGTCAAAAGCTTCGTCTTAAGGAACAGATAGAGCTTCTAAAGGCGCGCCCGAACTAGCTTCGCCGCGCCCAGCCTACACTCCTAAACCCCTTCTTGCTCGCTCGCCGGTTGCAAGACGGGCCCCTCAGGCTGGTCCCTACCGCGTTTGGCCTCATCCTTGGCCTTCTTTTCCGCCGCCGCCTTGACCAGGGCGTCAAGTTCAAGCTGGCCGACCAGGCCCAGGGATACCGGGTCCACGGGTTTGATGTTCACCGCATTCCAGTGGGTGCGGTTGCGGACCTGATCGATCGTGGATTTTGTGGTGCCGAGCGTCTTGGAAATTTGCGCGTCGGTCACCTCGGGATGATTGCGCACGAACCAGGCGATGGCGTCGGGCCGATCCTGGCGACGAGACACCGGGGTATAGCGCGGGGCCTTCTTCGGCGTCTTCAGAACCTGGGCGTGACGGCTCTTCTGGGCCTTCATGCGATAGGCGGCGCTGGCTTGGGCCGCGGCCAGTTCTTCGCGGGTCAATTGCCCATTGGAGATGGGATCTGCGCCCCGGATATCACGGGCCACCTCGCCATCGGCGATGCCCTTCACTTCCAGGGGGTGCAAGCCGCAGAAGTCGGCGATCTGCTCAAAGGTCAAGGACGTGTTGTCCACCAGCCAGACGGCCGTCGCCTTGGGCATCAGAATTTCGTTCACGTTGGTCTCCAGAAACACCAGCGCCCGGCCTTTCGACCGGGCGGTTCATAGATGATCTCCTATAGCGCCGTGGGGGCGCGAAAACAAACCGCGATCATTCTCAGCTCTTGAAGGATAGGCCATGGGCCACGAACCAGGTCAGGCTCGCCGCAAGCGCCGCGGCAAGGATCACGCGGGTCGGCGACGCGAGGGCCGGAGCTGTGAGACTTGACGACAGGCGCGCGACGCCGGTGATCATGGGCCCCACGAGGTTCTTGCGGCGCAGGACGTAGACCAGAATAGCGACGAGATGCACCGCGATCAGGGCCACGAGCACCCAGAAAATCTCGTGGTGCCAATGCGTGATGGCCCGGCCAGTGTCGAAGCTCACGAATTTCGACAGGGGGCCGGCCTCAATGGCGTCCTCGTCCACCGCGAAAAGGCCAAGGCCGATCTGCAGGGCCAGCACCGTCAGCAGGGCGATCACGCTCCATCCGCCGAGCGGATTATGGCCGATCCGGCTCTCGCCCAGTCGGCCCCGCGCATAGGCGAGCACAGTCCGCGGGCCAGCCACGAATTGTGAAAATCGCGCCGTTGAGGATCCGACAACGCCCCAGATCAGCCGGAACGCTAACAGCCCCAACAGAACGTAACCCGACAGGCGATGCCAGGAGAGGTGGTCATGCGTGGCGGACCACCAGGAAAAGGGGATCAGCGCCGCGATCAACCAGTGCACAAGGCGTGTCGGCAAGTCCCAGACTCTCACCGCTCTCAACGGGGTCTCGGCTTCGCCGGCGCCTGGCGCCCCCAGAATCAATCCGGGTCTTTCTGGCGGAAGGTTTCATGGCAGGACTTGCAGGCGTCGCCCGTGGCCTTCAGGGCCGGCATGAACTCCGCCGTATTCCCCGCCTGTGCCACCGCATTTAGCTTTGCCGCCGCGATCTGAAGATTATGAGCCTTCTCCGCAAACTTGGCCTTATCGGTCCAGACCACCGGCAGGGCTTGCATCTTCACGCCGGTCGAAGGTCCGCTATCGGGCGGAAACCAGCTTGGCAGAGCCTTGGCGTGATCGGCGATCAGCGCCGTTTGGACCTTGATCGAGCTCTGATCCGGCGCGCCCGATTTCAACTGATCGAAGATCGTCTTCATCGCCTTGCCCATTTCCTTGAAATGGACCTGACGGTCCTTTGCCGCCTCGACGCCGCCCAATCCGCTGGCCAGCGCCGCGCTGGCGCTCAGCCCCAAACCTATGGCGATGATGGAATTCAGGGCAGTTCTGCGCATCATGAGCTCGGGATCCCTTGTGAATTTCAACCGCTGGCGTCCCGTAGAGGACTCGAACCTCTGACCCCCGGTTTAGGAAACCGGTGCTCTATCCTGCTGAGCTAACGGGACCACGAAGTCTCTCTTAGGCTGGCTGGCGCCAGGGCGACAACGGCAAACAGGCGTCTTGGCGGCTCGCATCTCGACGTCAGGCGGAAAAGCCGCCATCAGCCTTGTGCAAAGGCGCGAAGGGGCGGGCATGTTCGAATCGCTGAAGGAAATGGACCGCGACCATTGGAATGCCGCGATCGCGGGGTTCTTGGGATGGGCTCTCGACGCCTTCGACTTCTTCCTGATGGTGTTCATGTTCAGCGCCATCGCCAAGGAGTTTCACACCCAGTTGGCGTCTGTCGCGGTTGCCAGCGCCGTCACGCTCGCGGCGAGGCCCTTTGGCGCTCTCTTCTTTGGCCTTCTCGCGGACCGCTATGGGCGCCGTCCGGTCCTCATCGCCGATATCATGGCCTTTTCGGTCCTTGAGCTCGCCTCCGCCTTTGCTCCCAGCCTCACCGTCTTGATCGTCATGAGGGCGCTTTTCGGCTTCGCCATGGGCGGGGAGTGGGGCGTCGGCGCCTCGCTCGCCCTCGAATCGATCCCCACCAAGGCCAGAGGGCTGATCAGCGGGATGCTGCAAGAGGGTTATGCGGTCGGCTATCTGCTTGCCGCCCTCGTCTTCTATCTGCTGTTTGATCGCATCGGCTGGCGCGGAATGTTCGTCGTGGGTCTGGCGCCAGCCCTGTTGGCCGGCTTTATCAGTCTCAGTGTCAAGGAGTCTCCGACCTTTGAGGCGGGGCGCGCCGCGGCGCCGCGATCCGGCGCTTTGAGGGTCTGGATGATCGGGCTCGCGGCCTTTGTGGTGGCCATGGCGCCTGTAGCCCTTTCAGCCAGCCAGCCAACTCACCTGCTCGGGCTCATCTATGGAATCGATGTGCCCATCGCCCTTGCAGGGCTGTGGTTCTTCCGCCGCTTCTGGAAGCTGGCCCTCTATCTCGTGGCCCTGATGACGACCTTCAATCTGTTCAGCCATGGCACCCAGGATCTCTATCCAACCTTCCTTACCCACCAGCACCATCTGAGCGCTTCCGTCGTCGGCCCCCTGACGGCCTTCGGAAACGTGGGCGCTCTCCTGGGCGGGGTGACTTTCGGCGCCTTGTCAGAGCGCCTGGGGCGACGGCGCGTGATCATGATAGCGGCGCTGGGCTCCCTCATCATCATTCCCCTCTGGGCGTTTTCGCAGACCCTCGCCCTGCTGGCGGCGGGCGCCTTCCTGATGCAGGTCACGGTGCAGGGCGCCTGGGGCGTGGTGCCGGCCCATCTCAACGAGTTGGCCCCGGGGAGCGAGCGCGGCGTTTTTCCGGGATATGTCTATCAACTCGGCAACCTCATCGCGTCGGGCCTTATCGTCTGGCAGGCCAGATTCGCCGAAGCCAAGGGCGGCGCCTATTCCACGGCGCTGGCGGTCACGGCGGCCGGCGTCGCCCTGCTTTTGGTCGCCCTGGCCCTGTTCGGGCCGGAACGGCGGGGGGACGATTTCAGCGCCACATCCGACGCCTAGCCGCTATTTGCCACGGCGCGTGTCGCGACCCTTGCTTCGTCCCTTGGATTGCGCCGCGCGGAGCTCCAACACGGCCGCCAATACGGCCAGGGCCGATTCGACGGCGGTTCGCGCGGTGTCCCCGTCGAGTTTCAATCCGGCCGAGGGCTTGCGCGGTCTCCCTTTGAGAATAGCGGGCGCGACGAGGATGATGAGAACAGTCAGCAGGGCGAAGGCGAGGGCCGTCGTGCCGCCCGCCGCCGGCGCCGAGAACCAATGACGCAGGAGGGCGTAGAGTCCGAATCCCGCCGCGATGACCGCGACTCCCGCGGCGCCGGCCGCCAAGCCGGCGGCGATCAGGCCGGCGATGATCCGGCCGATGAGCCTGTTAAGCATGGTGTTCCCCAAAATCAGGCCGCGGCCCAGGATTCACAATGGCGTGCTCTTAGCACTGCTTCCGGCCTTGCGCCGCCTTCGCTTTGCGATGCGCCCTGACGTATGGATCAACACCGGTAAGCCGCATCACGGAGCACGCTTATGAATGTCAAACGCATCGGCATGGCAACGGTTCTCACCATGGCCGTGTTGTGGCTTGCGCCGGCCGCCGCCAATGCGGAGGGCGCGCGGATCGGCGATCTAATGATCACCCAGCCTTGGATTAGGGCGACGCCCAATGGGGCGCTAACGGGGGCGGCCTATCTCACCATCATCAATCGCGGGGCGACCCCTGATCGCCTTTTGGGCGGTAGCGCCGCCGGCGCAAAAGCCCTCACCCCGCACGCCATGTCCATGAGCGGCGGCGTCATGCGCATGCGCGTGCTGTCTCAGGGACTGGTTATTCCCGCGGGCCGGACGGTGACCTTGGGGCCCGGCGGCGACCATCTGATGCTGGAGGGACTGACGCGCGCTTTCCGTCCTGGCCAAAGCGTCCCGGTTCGGCTCAGATTCTCACGCGCGGGAGAGGTGACTTTGACCTTCCTCGTCTCCGCGTCGGATCCAGCGTCCGGAGGCGACATGGGCAGGATGAAGATGCCGTGAGCCGCACCAGGCGCCATCGCGGGCAGGCCGAGACGTGATCCGGCTTTATGTATCCGCCGATCTTAAGGCCGGGGCGGTGATCGTCCCCGCGCCGGACCAGTCTCATTACCTGACCCGGGTCATGCGCCTTGGTGCAAATGACGAACTCCTCCTTTTCAACGGGCGTGACGGCGAATGGCGGGCTCAGGTGTCCGACGTGGGAAAACGTGGCTGCGCGCTGAGCGTCACGGCGGCCACGCGGGCCCAGAGCGTTGGTCCCGACCTTGATCTGATCATTGCCCTCGTGAAGCGACCACGGTTGGAGACCATTATTGAGAAAGCCGCCGAACTCGGCGCCCGGCGGATCTTGCTCACAACCACCGCGCGCACCAATGCTGATCGCGCCAAGCTGGACCGACTTCAAGCCATCGCAACGGAGGCCGCCGAGCAGACGGGGCGTCTGGACGTTCCCGAGGTCATTGGTCCGGGGCGGCTGAATGATATGCTCTCCGTGTGGCCCTCCGCGCGGCGACTCCTGTTTTGCGATGAAGCCGGCGACGCCCCTCCCGCCGCCCAGGCCCTGGCTGGCGAGACCCGTGGCGCTTGGGCGGTGTTGATCGGTCCAGAGGGTGGGTTCTCACCGGCGGAGCGCGCGGCCGTGCGGTCGATGCCAAGCGCGCTCTCGGTATCGCTTGGCCCGCGTATTCTTAGGGCTGACACCGCGGCGATCGCCGCGCTGACCCTTTGGCAATCTCAGCTGGGCGACTGGCGGGGGGCTTGAGCTTCTTGGCCGCTAGGCCCAATTGAACGTACGGATTCTGGGGCTGACGTGTTTCACGAGGCGGGGATGGCCGAAACGATTAGCGACGATCGCCCCCTCACCCTTGAAGATCTTGCCGCCTGGTTCGCCGCCGGATCCAAACCGCGCGCTGATTTCCGCGTCGGGGCCGAGCATGAGAAGTTCGTCTTCCATGCGGCGGACCATCATCCCGTCGCCTATGAGGGTCCAAACGGCATCAAGGCGCTGCTGGAAGGGATGATGCGGTTCGGCTGGACGCCGACGCTGGAGCGCGGCCCGGGCGGCGGCGAGGTGCTCATCGGCCTCAACCGGGGCATGGAGAACATCAGCCTTGAGCCTGGAGGCCAATTCGAGCTCTCCGGCGCGCCGCTCCTGACCATGCATGATATCTGCGAGGAAACCGGCCGCCATCTTGAGGAGGCCAAGGCTGTCGCCGCCGAGCTTGGCCTGGGTTTTCTCGGCCTGGGTTTCAGCCCCCTGTGGCGACGCGACGATGTGCCCGCTATGCCCAAGGGCCGCTACAAGATCATGCGCCGCTATATGCCGCTGGTCGGGAGTCTTGGGCTGGACATGATGTTCCGCACCTGCACGGTTCAGGCTAATCTGGATTTCGCTGATGAAGCCGACATGGTGGCGAAATTCCGCGTCAGCCTGGCGCTCCAGCCCATTGCCACGGCGCTCTTCGCCAATTCACCGTTCATCGAGGGACGCCCCAGCGGCTTCCTCAGCGCACGCGCCAACATATGGACCGACACGGATCTGGCGCGAACGGGCATGCTCCCCTTCGTGTTCGAGGATGGCTTCGGCTTCGAGACCTATGCGCGTTTCGCCCTCCAGGTTCCGATGTATTTCGTCAAGCGCGACGGGCGTTACATCGACGTGGCAGGGCGGTCCTTCGCCGATTTTATCGACGGGCGCCTTCCCGAGATGGAGGGGGAGCGCGCGACGATTAAGGACTGGGCCGACCATATCAGCACGATTTTTCCAGAGGTGAGGCTCAAGCAATATCTAGAGATGCGCGGCGCCGACGGCGGTGCCGTGAGCCGACTCTGCGCTCTTCCGGCGCTTTGGACGGGCATTCTCTACGATCCGCCAGCACAGGCGGCCGCGTGGGATCTTTGCAAGCACTGGACGACGGAGGATCGCGCCGCCCTGAGCCGTGATGTCCCCCGCCAGGCGCTGGGCGCCACGGTGGCCGGCCGCCCGGTCCGGGATGTCGCCCACGACATGGTGGCTATCGCGCGGGAAGGTCTGAAGCGGCGCAACTACCTGTCGGGGGGCATGGTCGATGAAAGCAACTATCTGGGCGAACTGGAGGATATAGCCGACAGCGGCCTCACAGCGGCCGAGCGCCTTCTGCAACTCTATGACGGGCCCTGGGAGGGCGACGCTTCCCGCGTTTTCGAGGCCTTCGCCTACTGAACCGGCCGATATGAGTCGGATGTGATGCGTTTTCGCGGCGGACAGGGCCTGAGCATAGCTTTTCTGGTGACGGTCGCCCTCGTCGCCGCGGGCGCCCTGATGGCGATGGCGCCGGACAAATCGCGCCCGCCAAACGCGCTCTGGTGGGTGGTTCACAATCTTTGCGTCACGGATCAGCGTCTGCTGGGTGTTCCCGCGCCATGCCTGGACGTCAATCTGAGCCAGGGCTGGGCCCTGGTGAAGGACACGCGGGCGCCGACCCATCTCCTGCTCGTGCCCACCCGGCGGATCTCCGGCATCGAAAGCCCCGCCCTGCTGGCGCCCGACGCTCCGAACTATTGGCAGTTCGCCTGGAACGCACGGTCGTTTCTCGAGCGACTCGCTGGCCGACCGGTTCCCCGCCAGGATATGGCTCTCGTGATCAATTCCATCCCTGGGCGCAGCCAGAACCAACTCCATATTCATCTGGATTGCGTCCAGCCGGAAATCGCCAAGACGCTCAGCGACCATCTTGGGGAGATCGATGAAACTTGGCGGCCGCTGTCCGTCCTTCTCGCGGGCCATCACGTTCTCGTCCGCCGCCTGGACGGCGCCCAGTTCGGCGCGCGCGACCCCTTCAAGCTCATGGCGGCGGGAGTTCCGGGCGCACGAAGCCGCATGGGACAGGAGGCCCTGGCGGCCGTGGGCGCGGTGTTGCCGCTCGATCGCCCGGGCTTCATCCTGATCACGCATCCCTTCCCGCCGGACACCGCCGATTTGGGCGCTGGGGAAGAGATTCTCGATCACCGTTGCGAAGTCCTATCCGCGGCTAAGGCCCTGGCGTCTTGACAGAGGGCGGCCAGGGAGAAGCCTGTGACGACCCCGCGCCAGAGTCGGTGTGGCGGACCGTTTCATCCACGGAGAGCATGGCTCCCACCTCGGCCTTCAGCGACACGACATTGGGATAGAATGCCAGTCGACCTTTGATCGCCGCCATGGCGGGATAGGGCTCCTCGTAGGACCAGCCAACGTTTTCGGCGACACGCCCGTCTCGCTCGAGGCTGTAATAGGACGCCTCGCCCTTGTAGGGGCAATGGGTCTTGCGCTCGGTCTTGGCGAGGACAGCCATCTCAACGTCCACGCGCGGAAAATAGGCGACAGGCGGATAGCTGGCCTCGGCGAGCATCAGCACGTCCTCGCTTCTGGCGATCAGGTGGTCCTCAAAAAGGGCTTCCACCGGTCCCGGCGCGGCGGACAGGGTGATGGGATGATCAGGTCCGGGAATCTTCTCTGGCGGCATGGGGCGGACGTCTCCTTAAGGTCGCGCGGCGCGGGCCGCATGAAGGGGCTTGGCATTGGCTCTCGCGTCATGCGTGATGATCTTAAACGTCGAAGGACGGGGGAATCGTGAATAGCATCGTGATTATTATCGGCGTGATCATCACATTGGTCACCGGCCTGCCCGTGGCGTTCCAGCTAGCCCGTCAGCACCCCCGCGGCCTGTTTGTCCTGTTTTTCGCGGAGATGTGGGAGCGCTTTTCATTCTATGGCATGCGCGGCCTGCTGATCTTTTATCTCACCGAACATTTTCTGATGGATCAGAAGACGGCGAGCGGGGAGTACGGCTCCTATGCCACGCTCGTCTATTTGCTGCCCCTGGTGGGAGGCGTCCTGGCGGATCGGTATCTGGGCGCCCGTAAGGCTGTCGCCTTTGGCGCGCTCCTCCTCGTCGCTGGACATGGCCTCATGGCTATCGAGGGCCCGGCGGCTCATCAGTCCGTGGTCTATCATGGGCGCGCCTATCCCATAGCGGTCACCGGTCGCGGCGAAGCTCGCCTGGCCCGGGTGATGGTCGCGGGCCAGCCCCACGCCTTTGATCAGAGCGCCGCGGGCGCCTTTCGGATCGAGGGCCTGCCCACGACGGCGCTCTTGCCCAGCGAACTTCCGCCGGGAAGCTTCACCTTAAGGACCGAGGCCGCGCCAGCAGTCTTTCAAAGCATTCTCTATCTTGCCCTGGCGCTCATCATCATGGGCGTCGGATTCCTCAAGGCCAATATTTCCTCCATCGTCGGCAAGCTTTATCCCCAGGGCGACCCCCGCCGGGACCCCGGCTTCACCCTCTACTATTACGGCATCAATCTCGGCGCGTTCTGGGCGGCCATTCTCTGTGGCTATCTTGGTCAGAACTATGGATGGGCCTACGGTTTTGGCTTGGCGGGCCTGGGCATGGCGGCGGGCTGGCTAAGCTTTGTGCTCGGCAAACCCTTGCTGAATGGTCATGGCGAGCCCCCCGATCCCGCGCGCCTGGCGCGGCCCCTCGTCGGGCCCTTAAACCTCGAATATGTGATCTATGGCGGAGCCATCGCCGGCCTCGCCATTCTGTGGTTCCTGGTTCAGCACAATAGTATTGTGGGCGGCGCCCTGGGCCTGGGTTGGGTTGCGGCCCTCGGCTATCTCGGCTGGTTCATCGCCGCCAAGTGCGACAAGATCGCGCGCGAGCGACTGATGCTCGCCTTTGTCTTGATTGCGGGCTCCATCGTCTTTTTCACGCTCTTCGAGCAGGCGGCCACTTCGCTCAATCTTTTCGCTGAACAAAGCACGCAGCTGGCCCTGATTTCGCGCCCCGCCGCCTTCCGGCTTCTGGGTCACACCCTTTTGTTTGGCAACCAAGCGATGCGTGACGGCGCCCATGTGGCGGGTCCGGTCTGGTGGATCGACATGGGATTCACCGCCGCTCAGACCCAGTCGTTCAATGCGGGATTCATCCTGCTTCTGGCCCCTGTCTTCGCCGCGGTCTGGGCGTTTCTCGGTCGGCGCGGGCGCGACCCCGACCCGGTGACCAAGTTTGGCCTCGGCCTGGCCCAGGTGGGCATCGGCTTCCTGATCATCGTCTGGAGCCAAGCCATGGCCGACTCCCACTTCCGAATGCCTCTGGCGGTTCTGGGTTTTGCCTACCTGTTGCACACCACCGGCGAGCTTTGCCTTAGCCCCGTGGGAATGTCCGAGATCACCAAGCTATCGCCGGCCGTGCTCGTGTCGACCCTTATGGCCGTGTGGTTCATGGCCACTTCAGCGGGAGAATTCATCGCCGCGAAGATCGCGGCCTTGGCGGGCACGGCGACGATCGGCGGGCAGGTGCTCGATCCCTCTGCGGCGCTGCATGCGTCCCTGCGGGTCTTTGGCGCCATTGGGTGGACGGGCCTCGGCTTTGGCGGCCTGTTCCTGGTTATGGCGCCGTTCCTCAAGGTCTGGGCTCACGGGGTAAATGACTCGCGCGGCGATATAGGCCCTGGGTCCATCGCGCCGGATGTGGACGCGGGGTTGCAAGAAGTCAGTCCCGCGGCCGTTCGCCCTTCATCCTGAATCCCTCTCGTCCCTATTCGGTCGGCGTCTCTGGGTGGACGGCGCCACTCAGGGCGGCCCCGGCGGAAGCCCCCATGACCGCGAGCATGCCGCCCCACTGCGCCGGCGCGAGGATCTGGCCCATAAGCGTCGCTCCCGCCAGCGCGCCCACGGCGGGCTCAAGACTCATCATGGTGCCGAACAGGCGCGTCGGCAGGCGTGTCAGGGCGAACATCTCGAGGGAATAGGGCAACGCGCTGGAAAGAAGACCCACGGCGAGGGCCAGGGGAATAGCCTTGAGCGCGAAAAGGCTTGCGCCTTGGATCGCGATTTGAGGGGGCACGAAGATCAGGGCGGCGATGATCACGCCGAGGCCCGCGGCGTTGGACCCATGGGCCTGGCCGGCCCGACGGCCGAAGATGATATAGAGGGCCCAGCACACCCCGGCCGCCAAGGCGAGCATGGCGCCGCCCATATCGACACGCGGCCCGCCGAGCCCAATGGGCAGCAACAGCAGCAGACCCGCAGCCGCCAAAGCCACCCAGATGAGGTCCATGGGCCGGCGGGAGGCGGCCATCGCGACTCCTAAGGGTCCGGTGAACTCTATCGCCACCGCGATGCCTAAGGGCACGGTGCGCAGGGACATATAAAAGAGCGTGTTCATTGTCCCTAGCGTGACGCCATAGGCGACCAGACCACCCCACGGGCCTTTAAGGCTGACCCCGCGCCAAGGCCGGCGCGCCACGGCGAGCATGATGGCCGAGGCCAGGATGCGCAGCGCCGCGGCGCCCGGCGCCCCCACCATGGGGAACATGCGCTTGGCGAAGGACGCGCCCAGTTGGAACGACGCCATGGCCGCCAGAAGACCGAGAATTGGGATCAACAGCGTCTTCGCGCTGGCCTTGGACGGCTCCAACGGGGAGACCGAATATCAGGGCTTGCGCGTGAGACGGGCCCCGCGCGCCCTAGACCCCGGTCCCGCCAACCGTGAGCCCCGTTATCTTGAGGGAGGGCTGGCCGACCCCCACGGGCACGCCTTGGCCACCCTTGCCACAGACGCCGATGCCAGGATCGAAAGAGAAATCATCACCGATCATGGTCACCCGGGTCAAGGCGGAGGGGCCATCGCCGATTAGGGTCGCGCCTTTGACCGGCGAGGTTATCTTCCCGTTCTCGATCAGGTAGGCCTCCGTACATTGGAAGACGAACTTGCCGTTGGTGATATCCACCTGCCCGCCGCCGAAATTGGCGCAATAGAGGCCCCGAGACACCGAGCCGATCATCTCTTCGCGGTTGGAGTGCCCGGCCAGCATTCCGGTGTTGGTCATGCGCGGCATGGGAATGTGGGCATATGACTGCCGGCGGCCATTCCCGGTGGCTCTCTGACCCATCAGCCGCGCGCTCTGGCGGTCATGCATATAGCCGCGAAGGATGCCGTCCTCGATCAAAATGGTGCGTGATGTCGGCGTGCCTTCATCATCCACGGTCAAGGACCCTCGACGCCCCTCGATCGAACCGTCGTCGAAGACGGTGACGCCGGGGGCCGCTACACGTTCGCCGATCCGCCCCGAAAAGGCCGATGTCCCTTTGCGGTTGAAGTCGCCTTCCAGCCCATGCCCCACGGCCTCGTGCAAAAGCACGCCGTTCCAGCCCGGGCCGAGCACGACGTCCATCTCGCCGGCGGGGCATTCCACCGCGTCCAGATTCACCAGGGCCTGGCGCAGCGCCTCGTCCACCTGATCTCGCCACATCTCTGGGGTGATCCACGCCTCGAAGCCGGCGCGCCCGCCGGCGCCTGAGGAGCCATTCTCGCGCCGACCATTCTTCTCCACCGTGATTTGGACATTCAGTCGGACAAGCGGGCGAATGTCGCGGATCAATCGGCCATCGGCGCGCACGATCTCCACCACACGCCGCTCGCCCGCCATCGACGCCGCAACCTGGGCCACACGAGGATCCCTTCGCCTCGCGAACGCGTCAATCTCCTGAAGCAGGGTGACCTTTTCCGAAAATCCGGGCGACGCTAGAGGGTCATCTTCGCCATAAAGGCGAGCATTGGTCGGGCTCGGTCCCTCGGCCGCGTGACCTTCATAGCCGCGCTTGGCCAGGGACGCCGAACGCGCCGCCCGCGCGATGGCGGCCTCGGAGATTTCGCTTGAGTGGGCGTAGCCGGCGGTTTCCCCGGCCACCACCCGAAGCCCAAAGCCCCTGGTCGAATCATAGGACGCCGATTTCAGACGCCCATCGTCAAAGACGAAGAACTCGCTCTCCGAGCGCTCCAGAAAGATCTCCCCGTCATCTGCGCCCCTCAACGCCTCTTCGAGAATGACGCCGGCAGCCTTCGGGTCGACCTCCGCGGATTCGAGAATGGACGGGGCGAGCAGGGGTGCGTTCATGGGCCTATGGCGTCCCGACTGAATCATTTTTGGATGTGTGACTCTGAGAGATAGTCCCGCTGCAACCCGGGCGGAAGGCCGCGCGTTGTCGAATTGGCTCCGGCGACTTTCCCGCGCGCATTCGTCTTGGCAACCCCCGCCGATGTCGCTATTGCACCGCCGCGAGGACATGATGGATTGAGGGCGTGCGCCTTCGCGGATGCGAAAACGCTGTCCGAAAAGTCCAAAGACTCTGAATTTGTGGCGTCGGACATGCGGCCTCAGGGCTGACGGCCTGCCGCATTCCGGACAGGGCAGACCCGAGAGGACCATGACGTTTCGCGTTTCGTCGCTTTTTCGCCAGACGCCCCTGGCTCTGGCCTCTGGCCTTGCGGTCGCGCTGGCCAGTCCCGCCTTTGCTCTGGACCAGTTCGGCCAACCGGTCGATCACGCCATCGATCTTCAGCCGGCCGCGTCGCATATCCGCGCCGAGCAGATCGCCTTCCACAACAATATCCTGCTGCCGATCATCACCGCCATTGTGGTTCTGGTGATGGTCCTGCTTCTCTATGTCGTGTTTCGCTTCAACAAGCGCGCCAATCCAACGCCCGCCCGCTTTAGCCACAATACGCCCGTGGAAGTCGCCTGGACCGTCGGGCCGGTCCTCATTCTGATGTTTATCGCGATCTTCTCGTTCAAGCTTCTGTTCGCCGAGCATGACATGCCCAAACCCTACATGACGGTGAAGGTTGTGGGTCGGCAGTGGAACTGGGACTATGCCTATCCAGACCAGAAGATTCCCGCCGCGACCTCCATACCTTTGACCGAAGACGTGGCGAACCAGGAACACCGCCCTTACATGCTAGCGGCGACCAATCCGATGGTCGTCCCCGTGGGGCAGGTCGTGAAGGTTGAGATCACGGGCGAGGACGTCATCCACTCCTTCTCGGTCCCCGCCTTTGGCGTGAAGATGGACGCCGTTCCAGGCCGGCTGAATGAAACTTGGTTCAAGGCTGACCGGACGGGTGTTTTCTACGGCCAGTGTTCGCAGCTTTGCGGCGCGAACCACTCCTTCATGCCCATTGAGGTGGATGTCGTGACCCTGCCGCAGTTCCAGGCCTGGGTTGCGAGCAAGGTTCCGCAAGCGACAACCGTGGCTGCGGCGACGCCCGCGCCCCCTGGCGTACAATAGTCGTTTTCACTTGGTCGAGAGGACGCGTTAAAACGAGATGGCCGACATCGCCCAAACTCACGGACGGGTCGCCGAGGCGCAAGCTTCCGGTGGCTATGGCGCTCATGCCGGATCGCCGGGTTTTTTCACGCGTTGGTTTCTGTCGACCAATCACAAAGACATCGGCACCCTCTACATCATCTTCGCCATCCAGGCGGGGATCATAGGGGCCCTGTTTTCCGGTCTGATCCGCTGGGAGCTCGCTGAACCCGGGATCCAGCTCTTTTCCCCCAACTCCACGATCAACCTTCTCGGCCTCGTGGAGCAGAGCAAGCATGGCTACTATGTGGTGGTCACGGCCCACGCGCTGATCATGATCTTCTTCATGGTCATGCCGGCCATGATCGGCGGCTTTGGCAACTGGTTCGTGCCCCTCATGATCGGGGCGCCAGACATGGCGTTCCCACGCATGAACAATGTCAGCTTCTGGCTGCTAATGGCCTCGTGGGTCATGCTGCTCACATCCATGTTCGTGGATGGAGGGCCGGGTCGTGGCTTTGGCGGGGGCTGGACGATGTATCCGCCGCTCTCCACCGTGGGCCACCCTGGCCCAGCCTTTGACTGCGCGATCCTCGCCATCCACCTGGCCGGGGCAAGCTCGATCCTGGGCGCAATCAACTTCATCACCACCATCTTCAACATGCGTGCGCCGGGCATGACGCTGCACCGGATGCCCCTGTTTGTCTGGTCGATTCTGGTGACGGTGTTTCTGCTGCTGCTATCTCTGCCGGTCTTGGCGGGCGCCATCACCATGCTGCTCACGGACCGGAACTTCGGCACACACTTCTTCGACGCGGCCGGAGGCGGCGATCCCGTGATGTACCAGCACCTGTTCTGGTTCTTCGGTCACCCCGAGGTCTATATCCTGATCATCCCGGGCTTCGGGATCATCAGCCACGTGGTCTCGACCTTCTCGGGCAAGCCCGTGTTTGGCTATCTCGCCATGGCCTACGCCATGGTGGCGATCGGCTTCCTGGGGTTTATCGTCTGGGCCCACCATATGTTTACGGTTGGCATGCCCCTGAATCTCCAGGCCTATTTCGTGGCGGCGACCATGGTGATCGCGGTGCCCACGGGCGTGAAGGTCTTTTCATGGATCGCCACGATGTGGGGCGGTTCGATTGAGTTTAAGACGCCCATGCTGTTCGCCATCGGCTTCATCTTCCTCTTTACGGTGGGCGGCGTGACAGGCGTGGTTCTTGCAAATGCCGGCATCGATTATGCCCTGCATGACAGTTATTATGTGGTCGCTCACTTCCACTATGTGCTCAGCCTTGGCGCCGTCTTCGCGATATTCGCGGGCTTCTACTACTGGTTCGAGAAGATGTGGGGTGTTCGCTACAATGAAACTCTGGCGACCATCCACTTCTGGCTCACCTTCGTGGGCGTCAACATCGTCTTCTTCCCACAGCATTTCCTCGGGCTCCAGGGCATGCCCCGCCGTTCCATCGATTATCCGGCCGCATTCACCTATTGGAACCGTGTCTCCTCTTACGGCTACCTGGTGGCCCTTCTGGGACTGCTCGTTTTCATCGCGGTGCTGGCCGAGGCGGCGATCCGCCGTCGCGCGGCCCGCGCCAATCCTTGGGGCGCGGGGGCGACGACATTGGAATGGACTCTGTCCTCTCCGCCGCCCTTCCACCAGTTCAATGAGTTGCCGGTCATCCACGCCGACAGCCACTAGGAGGCTTCGGCCCCGAGAATGAGTACCTTAGAGGCCTTGGCCGCGCCAGCTGCGGCGCCCGCGACCGTCGGAGCGGCCCGCGCGGGGGACTATCTCGCCCTCCTGAAGCCTCGCGTCATGTCGCTGGTGGTTTTCACGGCGGTTACGGGCCTGATCTGCGCCGGCCGGCCCATGGACCCATGGTTGGCGGCGGTGGCGATCCTATGCATCGCGGTGGGGGCCGGGGGCGCCGGAGCCCTTAATATGGCCTATGACGGAGATATAGACGCCCTGATGCGCCGTACGCGCCGCCGCCCTGTGCCCTCGGGCCGCGTTCAGGCGGCCGACGCCCGGGCGCTTGGCGTCACCCTTTCGCTCTTCGCCGTGACGATCATGGGCCTGGCCATTAACGTTCTGGCCGCGGTCCTCCTCGCCTTCACGATCATCTTCTATGTGGCCGTCTACACCCTCTGGCTGAAGCGGCGCACGCCCCAGAACATCGTTATTGGCGGCTTGGCCGGCGCTCTTCCTCCTCTCGTGGGCTGGGCCGCGGCCAGCGGGACAGCGCCGCTCAATGCCTGGATTCTGGTGGCGATTATCTTCGTCTGGACGCCACCGCATTTCTGGGCGTTGTCTCTTTATACCAGTGAGGATTACGCGGCCGCCGGCGTGCCGATGATGCCCCTGGTCAAGGGCGTCGCCTCTACCCGTCGGCAGATTCTGGCCTATTGTCTTGTGCTCGCGCCGCTTGGCATGGCGCCCGCGGTCACGGGGCTGGCGGGGCCGATCTACGCGGCTGTCGCGAGCCTCGGCGGCCTAGCCCTGATCGTCTTGGCCATTCGCCTGATGATTGGCAAAGGCCCGGCTCCGGCCCCGGCTTCGTGCCCGGTCTCTAAGACCACCCTTTACACCGTCGACGCCGGGGCCCGCCCGGCGCGGGATCTTTTCGTCCTTTCCCTCATCTACCTCTTCGCCCTCTTCGCGGCCCTGCTCGTTGAAAAGCTCGCCGGCGTCGCGCCGCTCGTCCGATGAGTGACCCTAACGATGAGAACCCCGTGGACGCTCGGGCCCGGCGCGGCCGTAATCTGCTTCTGGCTGTCGTGCTCGTAGCCTTCGTAATCCTGGTTTTCATCGTCACGATCATCAAGATCAGTCACAATATCAGCGTTCATGGCTAGGCTCAGCCCGCAACGGTCGCCGTCATCCGGGCCGGCGAACGCCCGGGTCGCCATCATCTGCGCCGGGGTCTTGGCGCTGATGGTCGGAGCGGCTTTCGCGGCCGTGCCTTTCTACCGCGCCTTCTGCCAGGCCACGGGATTCAACGGCGCGGTCAAGCGGGCCAGGTTCGCACCGGGCGCGGTTTCAAACAAAACGGTAACGGTCCGGTTCGACACCAATGTGAACGGGGTGCCGTGGACCTTCGTCCCGGTTCAGGCCAGCCAGACGATCCATCTGGGCGCCTCAACGCTGGCGTTTTTCAAGGCGACGAACACCAGTCACCAGACCGTGACGGCCCGCGCCCTCTTCAATGTCGTCCCCGAGGCCGCCGGGCAGTATTTCTCAAAGTTGGAGTGCTTCTGCTTCAACGACCAGACCCTGACCCCCGGGCAGAGCGCGGAATTTCCCGTCGTCTATTATGTGGATCCCCATTACGCGGAGGATCGCGACACCCGCTATCAGCCCGACATCACCCTCTCCTACACGTTCTTCAAGGCGACAGACGTGGCCAATGGAGCCGCGACGGCGGCGCCTCTTGGCGCGAAGGCGAAGGCGAGGCTATAGGACGGCCCATATTGCCCGAGGCATGCGGGATGCATCCTAGACGTTTGACGCGTCGGCATCTTGGAACTGTGATCTAGAGAAGGCGGGACATGGCCCACGACGGCGTTAAACACGATTACCACCTCGTCAATCCGAGCCCGTGGCCGCTGGTGGGCTCCGCTGCGTCCGTGGTTATGGCTCTGGGCCTGGTTATCGGGCTGAAGGGTCTATTCGGCCTTCCCAAGGGCGAGTGGTGGGTGTTGGCGCTTGGCCTCGCTGGCGTCCTCTTCACCATGGCCGCCTGGTGGACCGACGTGGTTCGTGAGGCCAATCACGGCGATCATACGCCGGTCGTGGCCCTCGGCCTGCGTTACGGAATGATCCTCTTCATCGCCTCGGAAGTGATGTTCTTCGTCGCCTGGTTCTGGGTCTTCTTCGAGATGGCCCTGTTCCACCATGTGCGGACCCTGTCCCCCCTTGATGATGTCAGCGCCGCCTGGGCCACTTGGCCGCCCAAGGGCATCGAGACGGTCCAGCCGTTTCACCTGCCTCTGGTGAACACGCTCACCCTGCTTCTGTCGGGAACGACAGTGACCTGGGCGCACCACGCCCTTCAGACCGGCGACCGCAGGGGCGCTAAGATCGGTCTCGTCCTCACCATCGCGCTTGGGGCCATGTTCACGGCGATCCAGAGCTATGAATATAGCCATATTCTGAGTGACAAGATGTTCTATGGCGCGGAGGCGACCAGTTCGGGCCTCTATGGCTCCAGCTTCTTCATGGCCACGGGCTTCCATGGCTTCCATGTGATCATCGGCACGATCTTTCTGACAGTGTGCCTGATTCGACTGTTGAACGGGGCATTCACCCCCAAGCAGCACTTCGGCTTCGAAGCGGCCGCCTGGTATTGGCATTTCGTGGACGTGGTGTGGCTGTTCCTGTTCACATTCCTCTATGTGATCTTTGGGTCTGGCTGGGGTCATTGAGGGCGCCAGTCGCCCTTGAGCCTTTCCTGGCGGGATTGCGGGGTCGTTGCCCATCCTGTGGGCTTGGGCCTCTATTCGCCGGATTTCTGAAGCTCCAGCCCGCCTGCGCGCGCTGCGGCTATGATTTCGCGGACGTGGACAGCGCCGATGGGCCGGCCGTGTTCGTGATCATGATCGTGGGGTTCATCATCGTGTTCGGCGCCCTGGTGACTGAGATCACCTATGATCCTCCGGTCTGGGTGGATTTGATCATTTGGCTGCCCCTGGGGGCCGCGCTCTGCATTGGGCTGTTGCGGCCCATGAAGGGACTGATGATCGCGGCCCAGATTCGCAACCGCGATGGCGGGGCGCCTCGGCAATGATGGCGGCGCCCAAGCCTGGCTTTCCCTGGGGCCTGACCTTTTCGGCCCTCATCGCGTGTCTCGCCTTGGCGGGGCTGGGCGCTTGGCAGCTGAAGCGGCTGGCTTGGAAAGAGGGCCTCCTCGCCCAGATCGCGAGCCTGGCTCACGCTCCAGCGGCGCCCATCGCGGCGGTGTTGTCCCGCTCTGGGGCCGTGGCGTTTCAACGCGTCCGCGCGGTCTGCCAGCCGCAGGCCGTCAGCGCCACCAACGCCTATCGCTATGCCGTGTCCGACGGACGTATCGCCTGGCGGCTCCTCGCCCCCTGCAAGATCGCGGACGCCCGCTTTGATGGAATCCTTCTTGATCGGGGCGTGGTCACAAGGCTGACAGGGCTGACAGCGCCGGTGGCGGGCGCCTATCCCGCCCCCGTGAACGTGGTTGGCGTCCTCCGCGCGCCGGGCCCAAGTCCTTGGCTCGGTCCAGCGATGATGGAAGGTGGCCCCGGCTTTGTGGCGATGCGTGTGGCGGACGCGCCCTCGATCATGCGGCTTTCCAAGCTGGGCGGGCTCGCGAACCCGGCGCCGGAAATCCTTGCGGTCGAGTCAGAGAACCCGCCCGCGCCCGGGCTGGCGCCCGCGGCGATCCCGGTGGATATCCCAAATAATCATCTGGTCTATGCTCTGACGTGGTTCGCCCTGGCCGCCATCCTCGCCTGGTTCTATGTCGCCATGTTGATTACCCGCTACCGGCGATGAGGTTCGTCTCCACGCGTGGCGGCGCCCCCGCCGTAGGTTTCGTCGAGGCCTTGCTGGGCGGGCTCGCGCCGGATGGCGGCCTCTACAGCCCCGACGTCTGGCCGCTCTTCACCGCGGATGACATCGCGGCGTTCGCCGGCAAACCCTATGCCGAGGTCGCGGCCCACATCCTGGGGGCCTTCGCCAAAGATGATATTTCGAGCCAGCATTTGCTGGGCGTCTGTCAGGGCGCCTATGCGAGTTTTGATCATCCCGCCGTGACCCCTTTGCGCCAGCTCGCGCCGGGTGCGCATCTTTTGGAATTGTTTCACGGCCCAAGTCTCGCCTTCAAGGACGTGGCCATGCAGCTCTTGGCCCGCCTCTATGAGCATGTGCTGGGGGCCAGGGGCCGAACCTTGACCGTGGTGTGCGCGACTTCGGGTGACACCGGCGGCGCGGCCGTGGAGGCCTTCGCAGGTCGAGCCAATATTCGCATCGTCGTGCTCTTTCCGGAGGGTCGGATCTCCGAGGTCCAGCGCCGATTCATGACCACGACGGACCAGGCGAATGTTCGCGCCTTGGCCGTCGCCGGGGATTTTGATGACTGCCAGGCAATTCTCAAGGCCCTGTTTCGCGACGGGACCTTCGCCAGCGAGGTCAGCCTCACGGCGGTGAATTCCATCAATTTTGTCCGTATCGCCGCCCAGAGCGTCTATTACTTTGTCGCGGCTGCGGCCTTGGGCGCGCCCCAGAGGTCCGTGAGCTTCGCGGTCCCAACCGGTAATTTCGGCGACGCCTTCGCCGGATGGGCCGCCCAGCGCATGGGCCTGCCCATCGCACGTATCCTGGCGGCGACGAACAGCAACGATATCCTGGCCCGCGCCTTCGCGACCGGGGTCTATGGTCGCGGCGCCCTTGTCCCGACCCTAAGTCCCGCCATGGATATCCAGGTCGCCTCCAACTTTGAGCGCCTTTTTTTCGAGACCTCGGAGCGGGACGGCCCCCAGACGCGTCGGGCGTTTGAGGGATTTGAACAAAGCGGCGCGATGCGCCTCCCAGAACAGGTCTTGAGCCAGATGCGGACCCTCTTGGCGGGCGTTTCCGTCAGCGAGACCGAGACTGTCGCGGCCATGGCCGGCGCCTGGCGGGCCGGCCTTGGCGCCATGGATCCTCACACAGCCGTGGCTCTGGCGGGTTCTGGGAAGGCGCCCGCTGGCGGCTCTGCGCCCCTCGTGGTGCTGTCCACCGCGCACCCCGCGAAGTTTCCCGAAGCCGTCGCGGCGGCGACAGGCGTGCGCGCCGAGCCTCCCACTGTCGTGACCCGCCTGGCGGGCCTTAAAGAGCGTTTTAATCACCTGCCGGCCGATCCGGCGGCGGTGAAGGCTTATGTCCGGGCCTTCGTCGCGCAATGACCGCCCCCAAGATCCATCGTCTCGCCACTGGCGTGACCCTCGTTTGCGATCCGGCGCCCGGCTATCATACCCTGGCGCTGAGCGTCGTGGCGGGCCGCGGCGCCCGTTGGGAAGATGAGGCGCGATGCGGCTGGTCGCACCTCCTTGAGCATATGGTCTTCAAAGGCGCGGGCGGGCGGTCGGCCCGTGAGATTGTGGAGGCCGTGGAGGCGGATGGCGGCCAGATCAACGCCGCGACGGGTCATGAGCGGACCAGTTTTCAGGTGCGCGCCCTCGCCGGCGGCCTGCCGCTTGCCCTCCAAATCACCGCTGATCTGGTTCTGAGGCCTAAGCTTGATGAGGAAGATCTGGCGCGCGAGAAGAATGTCGTGGCCCAGGAGATCGCCGAGGCCGCCGACACGCCTGACGACCAGGTTTTCGAGCTGGCGCAGGCCGCCGCCTTCACGGGACAACCCCTGGGCAGACCCATTCTGGGCGTCCCCCACACCCTGGCGCCCGCCGACCGGCGCGCTTTGGACGCTTGGCGTGAGACCCTCTATGCGCCAGACCGCCTGGTCATCAGCGTCGCCGGCGACGTCGACGAAGATCTCCTGCTGCGAGACGCGGAAGCCCTCTTCGGCGCGGCGCGGGCGCCAGACGCCTTCGCGCCCGAATCGGCGGTCTTCACCGGGGGCGCGGCCTTCGAGCGCCGGCGACTTGAGCAGGCGCACCTGGTCTTTCTCCTCCCCGGGCCCGCACTCACCGATCAGGACTATTGGCCTTTCCGCCTCTTGGCCGAAGCCTTGGGCGGAGGCATGTCCTCGCGCCTTTTCCAAGAGATTCGCGAGCGGCTGGGTCTCGCCTACGCGATCGACGCCTATGCCGAGGCCTGGTGGGATACGGGGGTTCTAGGGGTCTATGCGGGATGCACGCCGACCGATGCGGGACGCCTCGCCGAGGCTGTCGCGCACGAAATCAAGGCAATGACGGCAGGCGTCTCTGTTGTCGCGCTCGCCCGGGCGAAGGCGCAACTCAAGGCGAGCCTGTTCATGAGCGGCGAGTCTCTTTCGGCGCGCGCGGAGCAGGCGGCCGCGCAAATCCTGGTGTTCGGCGAGCTTGTCCCTGCTTCCGCCTTCGCCGAGGCCATCGACGCGGTGACCCCTGAGGCCATCGCCGAATTGGTGACACGTATGATCGGCGCCCGGCGTTTCGCCGCCGCGGTGCTGGGCCCACGCCCTGCCGCCGACGCCGCGCGGCGTTTCGAGCAACGCCTCTACGCTTAAGTTTCTCGCGACAATGGCGAGGCGGTTGGCGTGGGGCGCTTTCTGCGCCAAGATCGGGCGTCATGGCTCTGCTGGACTGGATCTCCTCGGATCACGACCTCCGGCTGGAGCACGGGGGTGTTCGTCTGCGTCCCTACAGATTGGCGGATTTCGCCGAATGGGTCGCCCTGCGCGAAGGGTCTCGCGCCTTCCTCCAACCCTGGGAGCCCACTTGGCCGGGCGATGATCTGACCCGGGGGGCCTATCGCCGTCGCCTCACCGCCTATGCTCAGGACCTCGAACGGGGCGTCGCCTATCCCTTCCTGGTATTCTCCAAGGACGACGGGGCCATGGTGGGGGGGATCACCCTGTCGAACGTGCGGCGCGGCGTCGCCCAGATGGGGTCCATCGGCTATTGGGTGGGGGCGGCGTTCACGCGGCGTGGGCATACCACCAGCGCGGTACGGGCCATCACACGGTTCTCTTTTCAAAGGCTCGGCTTGCACAGAGTGGAAGCGGCCTGCATCCCAACAAATACCGCCTCGCGGGCGGTCCTGCTTAAGGCGGGTTTCGTGCAAGAAGGTATGGCTCGGGACTACCTCAGAATCGATGGCGCCTGGCGCGACCATCTCTTGTTCGGGCTCATTTCGCCGAGCCCCGGATGACGCGATCCGCCGCCTCTGAAGGCATGGACTTCAGGCTTGGCCGAGATGGGCTGACAGCCGCTCGGGGCTGATGCCCAATTTGGCCAGGGCGCGGACCCATTTGCTATCATGGTCGTCCCCGAAGACCAGGGCCTCGTCGGGCTCACAGATAAGCCAGACATTGTTGCGAATCTCCTTTTCCAACTGTCCGCCGTCCCAGCCGGAATAGCCGATGGCCAAGAGGGCGTGGTCCGGGCGGGGTTGTCGACCGGCAAGTCCTTCGAGGATCTCCCGGGTCGCGGTCAGTGTCAGGCCGCCGGGAATGGTTTCACTGGACGGCGAGACGCCCGAAACATCGCTGTGCAGAACGAAGCCGCGCTCAGGCTGAACAGGCCCTCCCACCAATACAGCCGCGTCACCCGCGGAGCCTGGATCAATGCCGAGCTGTTCAAGGAGGCGCGGCACCGTCAGGTCGTCGGCGGGTCTGTTCACGATCAGGCCCATGGCATGACGGGCGTCGTGGGCGCAGAGGAAGATCACGGCGCGGTGGAACCGGCAGTCTTCGATCCCTGGCATGGCCACCAGCAGGCGACCGGCGAGGTAGCGGGGGGCGAAAACCGACATCGATCACAGGATCGACACTTGTGGCCGACCAATCAACCCAAATCGACGACCAGGCCGAAAGGACGATCCTTCCGCCGGCCCCGGCTTGGCGGTCTGACGCTGCGGGAGTAGGAGGAGCCATCAAAGACCTGCCGGAGATCCTTTGGACCATGACCCTCAAAGTTGGCGATCATCTTCCCGCCGCGACCTTTACGACTTTCGGCCCCGAGGGCCCGCGCCCGATCACAACCGATGAGATTTTCAAGGGCAAGACCGTGGCCCTTTTCGCCGTGCCCGGCGCCTTCACGCCCACCTGCTCGGCCAAGCATGTTCCGGGCTTCAAGGCCCACGCCGCCGAGTTCCGCGCCAAGGGCGTGGAGACCATCGCCTGCGTGTCTGTGAATGACGTCTTCGTGATGAAGGCCTGGGGGGCCGATCAGGAGGTGGGCGACGACATCCTCATGCTCGCCGACGGCAATGGCGCCTTCACCGCCGCCATCGGCCTCGAACTCGACGCCAAGGGCTTTGGCATGGGTGTCCGGTCCCAACGTTATTCACTGCTGGCCAAGGACGGCCTGGTTACCGAGTTGAATGTCGAGGCGGGCGGCGAGTTTCGCGTCTCCGCCGCGGAATATATGCTCGCCCAGATCTGAGGCCAGATCTCAGGAATGGGCGCCGGCTAAGCGCCCATGGACTCAGGCGTGGCGCGGAAGAGATCGATCGCCCCCTGGCTGACCGCCTGGGCAAGCCCCGGGGCTCGCGAAAGGACCTGTTCGGCATAGACCCGCGCCATGCCGATTTTGGTGCGGTAATAGTCGGTCGGCCCCTCGCCCGCCGCGAGGGCCTGCGAGGCGGCAAGCGCCCCCTTGGCCAGCATCCACCCGCCCACCACGTCGCCGAGGAGCTGCAGATAGGCGCTAGCGCCGGCCAGGGCGTCCGGTTGCGCGTGACCCCGGCGCTCCAGCATCCAGCCGGTGGCCGATTGGACAGCGGCGAGGCCGGCCTCAAGGCGCGCGCCGATCGTGTGCAGCCATGCGTCGTCGGCGCTCTTGAGAGCCCCTGCGGTGGGGAAAATATCAGCCACAAGTTCGCGCACCGCCCGCCCCTTGCCGAGGGCCAGCTTGCGACCCATCAGGTCGATGGCCTGGATTCCGTTGGTTCCTTCATAGATCGGCAGGATGCGGGCGTCGCGATAGTGCTGGGCGGCCCCGGTCTCCTCGATGAATCCCATCCCTCCGTGGATTTGCAGCGCGATGGAAGCCGCCTCAACGGCCATATCCGTGGACCAGGACTTGGCGATCGGGGTGAGAAAATCCTCTCGCAGGCGCGCGGCTTCCCGGTCCATGGGATTTGCCGCGCGGCGCGCCAAATCCGCCGCCACGGCTGTGGAGAGGCAGAGGCCCCGAGCCGCCTCGATCCGCGCCTTCAGGAGCATCAGGCTGCGACGCACATCCGGATGGTCAAAAAGCCGTGACGGCAGGGCGCCTGTCCAGGCGGATCGGCCCTGCTTGCGCTCAAGGGAATAGGCAAGGGCCTGCTGATAGGCGCGCTCGGCGATCCCCACGCCCTGGACCCCCACATGCACCCGCGCGGCGTTCATCATCACAAACATCGCCGCCAGGCCCTGGTGCGGCGCGCCCACCAGCTCCGCCTTGGCGTCTTCAAACAGCATGACGCAGGTCGGCGAGCCATGGATGCCCAGCTTGTGCTCGATGCTGGCCGCACGCAGGCTATTGGCCGCGCCCAGGGCGCCTTCCGACCCCACCAGACGCTTGGGCGCGATGAACAGGGAGAGACCACGTGAGCCTTGGGGCGCGTCGGGCAGGCGCGCCAGCACCAGATGCACAACATTGTCGGCGATGTCATGGTCGCCCCAGGTGATGTAGATTTTCTCGCCCGACAGATGGTAGCCGCCTTCCCCGTCCGGCGTCGCCTTGGCGGCGATGGCCGCGAGGTCCGAACCGGCCTGAGGCTCAGTGAGGTTCATGGTTCCGGTCCACTCGCCGGATATGAGCTTTGGCAGAAAGCGGGCCTTCTGATCATCGTCGCCACCCGCGCTAATGGCCTCGATGGCGCCGAGGGTGAGCATGGGGCAGAGACCGAAGGCCAAATTGGCCGCTTGAACCATCTCGAAGACCGCCGATTCCAGCGCCTTGGGAAGGCCCTGCCCGCCAAAGTCCGGGTCCGCCGCCAAGCTATTCCAGCCGCCCTGGGCGAAAGCCTGGTACGCCCGCGCGAACCCCTCCGGCGCGCGCACCTGGCCGTTCTCGAAACGCGCGCCTTGCTTGTCAGCGGATCTGTTGAGGGGCGCGAGGACGTCCATCGCCAGGGCGCCGGCGCCCTCTAGCACAGCCTCCACCGTGGCCGTGTCCGCCGCGGGGAAGGCTGTCGCCAAACGATCAAATTCGGCCGCATGACGCAGCGAGAACAACAAATCTCGAACAGGCGCCTTGTAGCTCATGCGGTCTCCCAGGGATATTTCGCCCGGTCCCGGGCGTAGCCCGGCCTCTCTAGAACAATTTAAGGCGTCGCGCTAAGCCATGACGTGCTCACGCAGCCTGAGCGCGCGCGGCTTTGGGGCGGACAAGACGCATGGCGGCCGAGATATTCCCTTTCGGAACCGAGCGGGACTTTGGCGAAGCCAGGAACGCGTCCAGGCCCCTCGCAGCCGCCCTCTCCGCTCTCGCGGCGGGTCGCCTGGTCATCCTCCCCACCGAGACCGTTTATGGGCTTGCCGCCGATGCCGGCCGCGCCGAGGCCGTGGCGGCGATCTTCGCGGCCAAGGGCCGGCCGAGCTTTAATCCCCTTATCGCCCATGTAGCTGACGCCGAAGCGGCGGGTCGCCTGGCGATACTCGACGCGCGCGCGCGCCGCTTGGCGGCGGCGTTTTGGCCCGGGCCCTTGACCCTGGTGGCGCGCTTTCGCGTCGGGGCGCCCGTCTGCGATCTTGCCCGCGCCGGTTTGGACACGGTGGCCTTGAGGGTCCCGGCCCATCCTCTCGCCCAGGCGCTCTTGCGGGCGTTTGGCGGCCCCTTGGCCGCGCCGTCAGCCAATCGCTCAGGGCGTCCCAGCCCCACCACGCTTGCACACGCGAGGGATGAAACGGGTTCGGCGGCCGCCGCGGCTCTGGATGGCGGCCCGTGCGCCGTGGGTCTTGAGTCCACGGTCGTGGCCCTTCTGGAAGGACCGCCGCGGCTTCTGCGTCCCGGGGCCGTCACGCGTGACGCCCTTGAGGCGGTAATCGGACCGCTCGCGGGAGCTGACGCTGAGGGCCATCGCTCCCCGGGACGATTGGCCCGTCACTACGCCCCCGCGGCGCCCGTGCGATTGGAAGCAGACACCGCGCGCGCCGGCGAGGTATTTCTCGCTTTTGGCGAAGCGCCGCACGGACCTGGTGTCTTCAATCTCAGTCCACGGTCCGATCTCACCGAGGCCGCGGCGAACCTGTTCGCCATGCTGCACGCCGCGGACGCACTCGCGCCCACCGCGATCGCGGTCGCGCCGATCCCGAGCCGCGGGCTAGGAGAGGCGATCAATGACCGGCTTCGCCGGGCGGCGGGCCATGTGGGCTGACCGCGCCGGCCTTGGGGCTTAAGGATGGCGGCGCCATGACCGACGCCACCGCCTTTGATCGTCTTGAAGCCGCGCTGGGCCCTCGCGGCTGGAGCCGTGATCCCGCGCGCATCGCCCCAAAGCTGGTGGAATGGCGAGACCGCTGGCGGGGTACGACACCCTTTCTGGCGCTTCCCGCAACCACGGCGCAGGTCGCCGCCGTCATCGGCATCTGCGCGGAGGCCGGTCTTGCCGTGACGCCTCAGGGCGGCAATACGGGGCTTGTTGGGGGGCAGATCCCCCAGGGGGAAATCCTTCTCTCCACGGAGCGTCTGCGCGCCATCCGCGATATCGATATCGCCGATGACGTTCTGGTGGCCGAAGCGGGGGTCTCCCTCACAGAGGTCCATGAGGCGGCCCTGAAGGTTGGCCGCCGCTTTCCCCTCGATCTTGCCTCCCAGGGCTCCGCCACTATCGGCGGACTGATATCCACCAATGCCGGCGGGACGGCGGTCCTGCGTTACGGAACCATGCGCGGGCTTGTTCTGGGCCTGGAGGCGGTTCTCCCGGTCGGTGAGACCTGGAATGGCCTCAGACGCCTGCGCAAGGACAATACAGGCTATGATCTCAAACAGCTTCTTATCGGCGCGGAGGGGACCCTGGGCGTTGTCACCGCCGCCGCGCTGAAGCTTTACCCCCTCCTTGCCTCCCGGGCGGTAGCCATCGCGGGTGTCGCCAGCCCCGCGGCCGCGGTTGATCTGCTAAAGCTCGCCAAGGAGGCGACCGGCGGGGAGCTGGAGGCCTTTGAGCTCATCTGCGCCCTTGGGATGGAAATGGCCGCGGCTAAAAGGCCAGGCGGGCGCTTGCCGCTGGAGAGCCGGCCGCCCTGGTATGTCCTGATCGAGACCGCGAGCCCGCGAGACAATGCGGCGAAGCAGGTGCTCGAAGACCTACTGGGCGAGGCTCTCTCTCGCGACTTGACCGACGACGCGGTCATCGCGGCGAGCGAGGCTCAAGCCCAGGCGCTGTGGGCCCTTCGCGAGGGTCAGTCCGAAGCCCAGAAGGGCGAGGGGCCGGTCTGGAAACACGACGT
>Ga0116230_10000532_pt1 | contig 33990 bp, 30 predicted proteins | sample S1TSphfallax_3_FD_88678 | JGI IMG/M metagenome (GOLD analysis project Ga0116230, IMG submission 88678) | Host-associated microbial communities from peat moss isolated from Minnesota, USA - S1T2_Fd - Sphagnum fallax MG | ecosystem: Host-associated > Plants > Peat moss > Unclassified | place... | reverse complement strand
GCCGCTGTCCCGCCCGGTGCGCAAGGATTTCGCGATCAGCTCTTCCAGCCGCTGCTGCAACACCGCGACGCGCAAGGTGGGATCGGCGCCGGCGAACTGGGTGACGATGAAGCGGCCCAGCCGGAGCCGCACCGCCGCCAGCAGACGCTCGAAATCCTTCACGCCGCCATCGGCGCATTCCACCAGCGCCTCGGCGATCCGCTCGAAATCGCGGATCGGCACCTCTTCCGCCAGCAGCGCCTGCAACACCTGGCGGGTCACACCCATGGACAGGTTGGTGCGCAGATCCTCGGCCAGACGCGGCGTTGTTTCGGCGAGCCGCGTCATCAGCCCCTCCACCTGCGGCCGGCCCAGCAATTCGGCGCCGTGGCGTTTCAAAATTTCCGCGAAATGGGTGGCAACCGCGCTGGGCGCGTCCACCACCGTGTAGCCCAGCTCCTCGGCGGTCGGGATCGCGGTTTGCGGGATCCACACGGCCGGTTGCGAAAAGGCCGGATCGCGCACGGCGCGGCCAATGGTCAGTTTCTCCGTCACCATCGGGCCTTCGATCGCCAGCCACTGACCCGGCCAGGCCTCGCCGCCGCCGATCGCGGCGCCGCGCAAGGTGAAGCGGTAGCCATGCGCCGGCAGGTCGCTGGCATCCCGGATATGCACGGCGGGCACCAGAAATCCCATGGCGCGGCCATAGCGCTGCCGCACCGCGGTCAGCCGGTTCAGCAGGCGGCCCTCGCCTTGGCCCACCAGCGGCGTGAGCGCAAAGCCGATATTCATCCCCAGCGGATCGACGCCGCTGACATCGACCAGCGAGTCGGTTTTCACTTCCGCCGGTGCGTTGGATGGCGCGGCGCCGGCGGCGACCGCGGCGTCCTCCGCCTTCGCCTTGTCGGCCAGCCGCCAGGCGGTCACGCCCAGCACCCCCGCGAAGGCCAGGAACGGAATATGCGCCATTTGCGGCACCAGGCCGATCGCGCCCATGATGCCGGCGGCGATCGCCAGCGCCTGCGGATAGCGGCTGAGCTGCGACTGGATCTGCCGGCCGATGTCCTCGCCGGTCGCAACGCGCGTCACCACCAGACCGGCCGCGACCGAAATGGTCAGCGACGGGATTTGCGCCGCAAGCCCGTCGCCGACGGTCAGCAGCGTATAGGTGCGCGCGGCATCCGCCAGCGGCAGGCCGTCCTGCAGCATCCCGATCACCAGCCCGCCCAGCATGTTGACGACCAGGATGATCATCGCCGCCACCACGTCGCCGCGCACGAATTTGGATGCGCCGTCCATCGCGCCGAAGAAATCGGCTTCGCGCCGCAATGTCTCGCGGCGCTTTTCCGCTGCTTGCGGGCTGAGAATCCCGGCATTGATCTCGGCGTCGATCGCCATCTGCCGGCCGGGCAGGCTGTCCAGCATGAAGCGCGCGGAGACCTCGGCGACGCGGCTCGCGCCTTTTGTAACGACAACGAAATTGATGATGATGAGAATGAGGAAAATGATGCCGCCGACGACATAATTGCCGCCGACCGCGAATTCGCCGAAGGATTCGATCACGCGGCCGGCAGCTCCCGGCCCGGTATAGCCGTTCAGCAGGATCGCGCGCGCGGTCGCGACATTCAGTGCCAGGCGCATCAGCGTGGTCGCCAGCAGCACCGACGGAAACGCGGAAAATTCCGAAGGCGAGGGGATGTACAAACTGGCGCCGAGAATCACCAATCCCGCCGAGATGTTGAGTGCGAACAGAAACGAGATCGCCGCCGGCGGCAGCGGCACCACCAGCATCGCCAGCACCAGCAGGATCATGATCGGACCCGAAAGCTGGGTCGCGCTCAGACTGCCGGGCCGGGGCAGGGCGGCGGCGTCAGCCATGCACCAGCGCCGGCAAAGCGTTGAACAGCCGGACCGCGTAGGCTTCCACCCCCTGCATCATGAACGGTCCCATCGCCGTGGTCAGCGCCGCGAGGCCGGCGAGTTTCAGCACGAACGGCACGGACTGCTCGCGGATCTGCGTGGCGGTCTGCAGCACGCCGGTGGCCAGGCCGATCACCAGGGTCAAGACCAGCACCGGGCCGGCCAGCTGCGCGAAGGCGATCCAGGCGCCAAGGCTGACGGCGGCGTGGCTCATTCCGCCGCCTCGCCGGCGCGGTCCTGTTCGTCCGCCAGAGAGGTGACGCGGATGCCGTATTGATCGCGGCCGACCGAGACCACCTCGCCGGCGCCAAGCCGGTGGCCGTTCGCGAAAATGCCCAGCGGCTCGCCCACCAGCTGGTCCAGCACCACCACCTGGCCATGCCGCAGCGCGCGCAGATCTTTCACCGGAATATGGGTGCGGCCGAGCTCCACGGTCAGCAGCACCGGCACCCGGTCCAGCATGGCCTTCGCCGTGATCGCCGGGGTGGCGCGCGGCGTGCTTTGCAGCTTTTCCAGTTCCACCCGCTCGTTCTCAACCGGTTCCGCGGCTGGTTTTGGTTTCGGCATCGCCTCTTCTCCCTGGTTGACGCCGGCGAGCTTCGGCCGGCAGCAGACATATCCATCACTCTGGCCGTAATCGGCGTGGAACAGGTCCACGTCGGCGGCGCTGCAAATCGCTTCCGGCAGCACCATGCAGGGCAGAATCTGGCCCGGGCGGAGATCGTTGATCAGGCCGATCGGCACTCGCGCGCGCACCAGCTCGAACCGTAAGGCGAGCGGCGTCGCCTCGGTCAGGCGCTGGATCTGGGTCTCCCAGCGGATATCCGCGGCGCGCCGGCCGGCCATCGAGCCGGGCGAGGCGGCGCGCGTCTCCAGCGGCTCGAACACCTGGTGCGGCACCACCACGGTGATGGTGCCGGAGCCCGCCGCGGTTTCCAGCTGGCCTTTCGCGGCGATCATCCATTCCTGCCCGTCCGCGATCACCAGCATGGAACTCGCGGTCTCATACTGCACGGCGGTCAGGGTGAGTTGGGCGAGGCCGCTGAACACGTCCGTGATCGCGGTCATCGTCAGTTCGATGATCTGCCGGCCGATCCGGGTCTCCATCGAGGATAATTCGCCGCGCGGATAGGGATCCGCGGACGCGGCGCCGCACATCGCGTCCACCACCGCGCCGATCAGCGCGGCTTCCACCACGATCAACATTCGTCCGCGCAGCGGCAGCAATTCCACGACCGCCGCCAGCATCATGCTGGGCAGCTGGCTCAAGGCCGCGTCATGGCTGATCACCTCGGTCTTGCAGGTGTTCAACTGTACGCCTTGGCGGATGCGCTGGAACAGCGCGAAGGCGATCTGCCGCATGAACCGCTCGGACAGGCTCTCCATCAGCAGCGAGCGCAATTGCGGGCTGCGCGTCGCGGTCAGCAGGTCGATCGGCGCGTAGTCCTCGGTGCTATCAAGCATAGGCGCGTACTCCGGCCGCCGCCGCGGCGGCGGCATTGGTTACCGGCGTCGCGGCGGCGGGCGGCGCGCGGCTTTGTTGCCGCGGCGCATCGTTATCGCCGCCGCCCTGGCCGCCGGCACCGATCTGGGTCTGGCCGAGGCTCAACCCGGCGGCGGCGAGCGCCTGGCGCAGGCTGTCAATGCCGCCGTTCAACAATTGCGCCGTCTGCGCGACGGCGGGGACCATCAGTACGTTGACCTGGGGATTGCCGGTCGCCGCGTCATGGCCGAGGCCGACATGGATGGACAAGGTGCCGAGCCCCGGCGGGTCCAGCCGCAGCATCGCGCGGCTCTGGCCGCCGCTATGCATGGCGGTGATGCAGGCCGCCAGCGCCGCCGGCGTGGCCGCAACCGTACTGATATCGGCGATCGCGGGCGTGGCGGCCGTCGGCGTTGGGGCGGATGACGGGAGCGCGGCCGGCACCGCGGCCGTGCTCAAAACAGGCATGATTTGCGCAGCCGGCGCGGTGGCGTTGGCCTGGCTGGCGGCGCGTGGTGCCGCGGTCGCGGCGGATATCGACTTGGCGGCCGCCGTTTTGACCACCGCCGGAGCCGCCGGCAAGGGGCTTTCGGCGGCGGTGGGTTTGGTCGCGTCGCCATGTGCCGTCGCGGCTGGCGCCGGACCGGCGCCCGCCGCGGTGGCGGCCACCGGGGCGGGGGCCGGCGCTGCGCTGGCCGGCGCGGCGGCAACCGGCGCGGTGCGAACGGGCGCGACGGCCGCGACCCCGACACGCGCTGGGGCCGCACGCGCGGCGGCCGCCGTGATCGCGGCCGGTATTGTGGTGGCCGGCTGCGCGGTGACCGCCGGCGCGTTGCTTGCCGGCGCGGTGCCCGCCGCGTCCAAAAAACCGCTGTTGGCGTCCGCGTGCCTGGCCGAAGCCGGCACGTGCGTCTGGGCGGACATCGGGCCCAGACGGTTGGACGCCAACAGCGTCCCGGCGGGGGACTCGGCCGCGGCGGCGGGGTGGGCGGGAGTCGCGGCATGCACGGCGGCTTCCGGTTCGGTCGTATGAGCGGCATGCGGCGCCGGCGGGATCGCGCCCGCCACCGCGAAAGGCGGCACGGCTGGCGCCGGCTCATGCTTCGCCGGTTTCGTGGCGGACTTTTGCGGTGCCGCCGCCGCCGCCGCCTCTTCGCGCGCCGGCGCGCCGGACTTGACCATCGCGGCGACAGCGGCCGCGAACGCCGTCGCTGTCGTGGTATCATTCGCCGGCGGCGGTTTGCCGGCCGTCGCGCGCGTGACAGCGTGCACAGCGGAAATCGCCTGCATCAGACCATTTCCTCGGCGGCGTTGATGGTGATCCGCCCTTCGGTCGCCAGCCGCAGCGCCACGCTGACGATTTCGTTCTGTGCCGCCAGCGCGTCGGTGCGGCGCATCGGCGGCCCGCTTTTCAGCTCCTCCTTCAGCACCTCCACGGTCCGTTGCGACATGTTCTGGAAGAATTTCGTGCGCACCGATTCATCCACCAGGCGCAACGCCGGCGCCAGCCGGTCGCTCGCCACCTCGCGCAACAGCATCTGCAAGGCGCGGTCGGAGAGTTTGCAAAGATCAAGGAAGGTAAACAGATTTTCGCGAATTTTGTCGGCTGTCTCGGCATCGCGCGCCTCGATCGCGCCGAGCACCTTGTCGGACAGGCCGGTCTGCAGATGGTTAAGAATATCCGCGGTCTGCCGCGCGCCGCCGAGATTGGCGAGCCGCCGGCCGCCGCCGCCGCTATTGGCCATCAGCTCGCCCAGCATTTCGCGCAATTCCACCACCGCGCCGGGCGAGACCGCGTCCAGCCGGGTGAACCGGTACAGCGCGTCCGCCGCCAGGTTCTCCGGCAGGAAGGTCAGCATCGCGGCACCGGTATCGTGCGGCAGATGCGCCAGCAGCAAGGCGATCGTCTGCGGCCGCTCGCTCGCCATCTGCATCGCCAGCGTGCGCGGATCCGCGTTGATCGGCAGATGGAACGGCGAGTTCCGTTCGCCGCGGGAAATGCCGTCGATGATCGAGCGGGCATGCGCCTCGCCCAATGCGTTGATCAGCACGTTGCTGATGAACCGCATGCCGTCGCCGCCACCGCCGATGCCGAGATCGGCGGCGAAATCGTTCATGACGGTTTCCACCACGGGTGCCGGCGCCGGCCGCAAACTCGACATCGCGGCGGAAATCCGGTTGATCGCCACCTCGTCCATGTGCCGCAGCACCGCGGTGGCCAGCCCCTCGCCCAGTTCGCGCAGCACCAGCGCCGCCTTCTCGGCGCCGTTCAGCTTGCGCTGGCCGGTATCGTTCATCACCTCACTCACCGTCTTCGGCCCAGCTCTGCAGCAGCCGCGCCACGCTCGCGACATTCTCGCTGGCCTGTTCGCGCACGCTGGAAAAATCCGTCGGCGGCAGGATCACCGGTTTGGCGCGGCCCGGCAGCGGCGCCGGCGTGGCGAGGTTCAGGCTGACATCGGCAAGTCGCCGGCCGACCGGCAGCGCCACCCCGAACAACAGCGCCGCCGCCGCCATCACCTCCAGCAGCGCGCGCGTCAGCGGCGCTGCCGACGCCAACAGGTTGGCATTGGCCGGGGCCGCCACGGCGGCGGTCTGGAACGGCGCCGCCAGCACGTTCACCGTGACCTTCGGATAGGCGAAGGCGGCGGCCACGGCGGTCTTCACCTGGTCGATCGTCACCGCGCCGAGGGCGGCCTTGTTGAGCACGACCGACACCGCGATCGAATCGACCGTCCAGTCCGGCTTGGTGATGTCGCTCTCCGCCTGGTCGGTCACATAGGTCTGATCCGTCGACTTGCTGGTATTCACCGGCGCCGGTGGTGGCGCCGGCGCGCCGCTGGCGGCCGGCGGCCCGGCGGCCGGCGTGCTGGCGGCGGTGGCGGTGCTGGCATCCCCGGGGGCCGGCGCCGGCGGGGCGGTCGCCGTGGTCGCCGCCGGCGGCTCATTGGACAGCGCGCCCGGAATGCCGAACCCGGCGCTGCCCGCGGCGCCGCCGGTCTGGCTGCTCTGCGTGCTGGTCTGGTGGCTGATCAGCTGCGTTGGCCCATAGGAAATCTGGTGGATCTGCTCCTGGGTGAAGTCCAGATTGGCGGACACGTCGGTGCGGAAATTCGCCGGGCCAACCAGCGGCGACAACAACGCCGCGACCCGCGCCGCGGCGCTGGTCTCGACCGCCGAGACAGTCGCGAACTGGCTGCTGATCGAAGCGGAATGATCGAGCGGATAGACCGTCACGCCGCTGGTGGTGGCGACGCTCACCTGGGCGGCCGCGAGGCCCGGCACCGCGCCGGCCACCAGATTGGCGATCGCGGCGCCTTGCGCCTCCGCGTCCTCCGGATCGGCGGTGATCACCACCGAGGCGGTCGGCTTCGGCTGGTCGGCCAGGAACGGCGTGTCCGGCGGCATCGCGATATACACCTGCGCCGCGCGGATGCCGTTCATCGTCTCGATCGATTGCTCCAGCGTGGATTCCAGCGCCTGCGCCGCCATCGTGTTCTGGGCGAGGTCGGAAGCGGTCATCGGCGCGTTTTCGAGCTTGTCCCAGGCGCTCGAGACGTCATCCTCCGGCACCTGCTGCGCGCCCAGTTGCAGCCGCGCCTCGGCCAGATCGGGCGCCGGAACCAGGATGATGCTGCCGGCCCCCTGCAGCTGATAGGGGATCGCGAGTTTCTGCAGCTCGGCGATCACCTTGCCGCCCTGCTCCGGCGGCAGGCCCTCGAACAGCGCGACGTAAGGCGGCCCGTTCATCTCGAGCGCGAACACCACCGCCAGCGAGACCGCGATCACGCCGCCCACGGCCCATGCCAGCGGCGGTATCCGCATCGCCCGCGCCTGGATCCCGCGCAACTGCGCCTGCCAGTCCGCCATCAGAACTGCATGCTCATGATTGATTGATAAGCCGTAACAACTTCGTTACGAACGGCGACCGTCGCGTTCCATGCCACCTCGGCGCGGTCGGACGCGACCAGGGCTTTCCCTAACGTCGCACCCGGCGCGCCGGCCGCGTAGCCGGCTTCGGCGGTGCCGGCGGCGTTCTGCGTGGCACTAACACCGCGCAGCGCCTGGTCGATCATATCGACGAAGGCGGTGCCGTTCTGGGGGGCCGAGGCCGCGCCGGTCGCGCCACCACCAAGGGTTGCCGGCTGAGCTAAGGAAACCGCGGAGACGATCATGATTCCTTTTCCATGGATGAACGTTAATCCGATGACGCTAGCCGGCGCTGCGGCGCGTGATTGATCGTATAGGATGAAAAAATCAGGAAACCAAAGGGGTTTACGGGCCAAATCCGCGGAGGGACCATCACAATCTGTTTACTGTCAATTAATGAAAAATCATGTTTTACGAGGAAAACTTTCGAAACGGCCCATTTTCGGGCGCAACTTGGCATAGCAGTCTGGAGCCATGCAGATCGGGTTTTTGAACTTTTATGACGCGGTTCTGGGTGCCTCACAACAGCGTGAGTCGCTGCTGGCGAACAACATCGCTAACGCGGATACGCCCGGCTACAAGGCAATGGATATTTCCTTTGACAAAGCGTTATCGTCGAGCCTGGCCGATCCATCGGCGGCACCCACCGCGCCGGAATATCGCGCGACCGGAATCGTCGGCCTCGACGGCAATGACGTTTCGCTCGACTCCGAACGCGTGGAGGCCGCGCAAAACGGCGAACAGATGGTTGGCGCCGCGACCTTCCTGCATCAATCCACTGCCGATATGATCACCGCCTTGCGGCCGAATCCGAACGGTTCATGACATGAGCGCTTCGGACATTTTCTCGATCGTCGGCAGCGCGCTCGATGCGCAGAACGCGCGGATGGGCGCGATCGCCTCCAACCTCGCCAACGCGGATTCAATTACGCCGCCCGGCGGCACGCCCTATCGCGCGCACGAAGTCGTGTTCGAAGCGGCGCCGGTGGACGCGGCACCCGGCCAGACCGGCGGCACCGACGCGACCCCCGATCTCGGCGTTGCGGTTGCCGGTACGGTCGTCAGCAATGCACCGCCCACCAAAAGCTATGACCCCGGCAGCCCGTATGCGGATGCCCAGGGCTATGTGACCGGAACCAATGTGAGTCAGGTCGGCCAGATGGTCGATCTGATCGACTCGTCCAACAGCTACGCGGCCTCGGTCGCGGTATTGCAGCAGGCCAGCCGCATCGACCAACAAATGCTCTCCAGCTTTCAGGTATCATAATGACAACGCTCGCCATCCCTTCCACCACCACGCCGGCGCAGGCCGCCGCCGCCGCCTCCACCACCGCGTTCGCCGGCGCCAGCACGTCGGCGACCACCAGCGGTTCGGGCAGCGCCGGGTCCGCCAGCACGCTGTCGCAGTCCGATTTTCTGAAGCTTCTGACGGCGCAACTGCAATATCAGACGCCGAACAACCCGGCCGATCCGACCCAGCTCGCTTCCGAATTCGCTGAGATTTCCACGGTCAATGGGATCAATCAGCTCAACACCCAGGTCGGCAACATCCAGTCCAGCACCGCCGCCGCCGAACTGGCGCAGGCCTCATCGCTGGTCGGTAAACAGGTGGCGGTGTCCGGCAACACGATCAGCGCGGATGCCAGCGGCACCGCGTCCGGCGCGTTCAGCCTGGCCGGCGCGGCGCAGGACGCCACGGTGACCATCCTGGCGCCGAACGGCAGCACCGCCACCACGCTCAACCTCGGCTCGCTGCCGGCCGGCCAGCAGAGTTTCAGCTGGAGCGGCGGCGTCGCCGGCACGCAATACACGTATCAGGTCAACGCGACATCGAATGCGGGAGCGGCCGTCTCGGTGACACCCTACAGCGTCTACACCGTGCAGGGCGTCAACCTGTCCGGCACGTCGCCGACGCTGAACGTTGCCGGCTCATCCACGCCTTTGCCCGTCTCGTCGGTCCAGACCATTCTCGGAGGAACCAGCTCATGACGCTACAAACCGCCTTGTCCGGCCTGCTCGGCGCGCAGACCGGCCTGAACACGGTCTCCAATGACCTCGCCAATGCCAGCACCACTGGCTTCAAGAGCCAGACCGCCTTGTTCCAGGATCTGTATCCGTCGGATACCGCCAACGTCCCCGGCATCGGCGTCGCCACCGAATCGGTCTCCTCGGACCTCACGCAAGGCAATGTCGTTGCCACCGGCAATCCGCTGGACGCCGCCATCCAGGGCAACGGCTATTTCATCGTCAGCCAGAACGGCCAGCAACAATATACCAGGGACGGCTCGTTCCAGCTCAATTCGCAAGGCCAGTTGATCAATTCCACGGGTGCGGCGGTGCAGGGCTACGCCGCCAATGCGAACGGCACGCAGAACGCCTCGCTGTCCGGGTTGACGGTCAATACCGGTTCGGTCCCGGCCAGCGCCTCCAGCCAGATCGGGCTGACGCTCAACCTCAATTCCGGCGACAAGGTGATCCCGGCCGGCACCACCTTCAACCCCGCCGACCCAACCACCTATGACGAGGCGACCTCGGTGGTCACCTACGACTCGCTCGGCAACGCCAACAAGACCGAACTGTATTTCGTGCAGAACCCGTCCACCGGCGGCGCGCCCTCGACCTGGACGGTCTATGCCCAGCCGCAGACCGCCGCGGGCGCGAATGTCGGCACGCCGCAGACGCTGACCACGCTCGGCTTCAGCACCAGCGGCCAGCTCACCACCGGCAGCCCGGCCACGCTGAACGTCAACTGGGGCAATGGCGCCGCCAATTCCGCGGTCGCCTTCAACCTGACCGGCACCACGCTCGGCGCGCAGAATTTCGCGGTTGCCGGCCTCACCAATAACGGCGCGCCGCCCGGCACCTATGACGGCATCTCCATCAACGCCAACGGCCAGGTCACGGCAAGCTACAGCAACGGCGCCACGGTCAGCGTCGGCACGTTGGGCCTGGCCAATTTCATCAATCCAGAAGGGCTGGAAGCGCAATCCGGCAATCTGTACAGCGCCAGCAGCACCTCCGGTCAGCCGATCGTCAACACCGCCGGCAGCGGCCTCGCCGGCACCGTCGCCGGCGGCAGCCTGGAGCAATCCAACGCCTCCACCTCGGCGCTGCTGGTCTCGCTGATCCAGTATCAGCAGGCCTATCAGGCTAATACCTCGGTGATCCAGACCGAACAGCAGGACGTCACCCGGCTGGTGCAGGTTTAATTCATGAGCTCTCTCTACACCTCGATGGCCGGCCTGCAAGCGATCACGGCGCGGATGGAGGCGACCTCCTCCAATCTCGCGAACGTGCAGACGCCTGGCTACGCGGCGGTGCAGGCGGTGACCGAGGCGGCGCCCTATGCCGGCGCCAACGCGCCCGGCGGCGCCGATGCGGTGGCGCTGGCGCCCGGACCGGACACGACCCAGGGCGCGCTGACCCATACCGGCGACCCGTTCAATGTCGGCCTCTCCGGCAATGCCTGGCTGCAGGTGCAGACCCCGAACGGGAGTACCGCGCTGACCCGCGACGGCAGCCTGGAACTCAGCGCCGCCGGCATCCTGACCGATACCGCCGGCGATCCGGTGCTGAACGCCGGCGGCGCGCCGATCAGCCTGCCCAGCCTTGCCAAACTCGAGATCGGCGCGGACGGCACGATCTCCGGCGTACCCGCCAGCAGCCCCGGCGGCCCGGCGCAGAGTTTCGGCCAGCTCGGCATGGTGGCGACCCCCGCCGGCGGCCTGACCGATCTCGGCAATTCGCTGTTCGCGCCCGCCACCGGCGCCCCGCTGACGCCGGCCACCGGCGCCAAGCTGGAACAGGGCTATCTGAACGGCAGCAATGTCGATCCCACCCAGGCGATGATGGAGCTGATCCAGGACAGCCGGTCCTATCAGTTACAGACGCAGATGATGAAAACGCAGACCGGCGGCGGCGCTGATCTCAACACGCTGCTGGCGCAGGGGTAACGCCATATGAACCACGCCTTGGACACGATCGCGACCGGCCTGGAAGCCAGCCAGACCATGATGGACACGATCGCCGACAACCTGTCGAACGTGAACACCACCGGCTTCAAGTCGGAGACGCCGGAGTTCCAGACGCTGCTCTATCAGGACGGCATCCAGCCCGGCGCGCAATCCACCGGCCAGACGGTGTATCCCTCCGGCCTGGAACTCGGCACCGGGGTAAAGGTCGCCTCGATCAAGGACGTGCTGACCCAAGGCAGCCTGACCCAGACCGGCAACCCGCTCGATCTCGCGATCAACGGCTCCGGCTATTTTCAGATTCTGCAGCCGGACGGCCAGACCACCTACACCCGCGACGGCTCGTTCCAGCTCAATCAGAACGGCCAGCTGGTCAATTCGAGTGGCTACCAGGTGCTGCCCAACGTCACCATTCCGGCGAACGCGACCAGTGTCACCATCGGCACGGACGGCACCGTTTCGGTGACGGTGCCAGGCTCTTCGGCGGCGACGCAGGTCGGCACCATCCAGCTCGCCAATTTCGTCAATCCGCAAGGTCTGCAGCCGCTCGGCGGCAATCTATACGCCAGCACCACGGCCAGTGGCGCGGCGATCACCGGCGCGCCGCAGACCAATGGCCTCGGCTCGGTCAATCAGAACTACCTGGAATCCTCCAATGTGGACGTGGTGCAGGCGATGGTGAACATGATCTCGGCCGAGCGCGCCTATCAGCTCGGCACCCAGGCCGCCTCGGCGGTCGACAACCAGCTCAACTATCTGGCGCAGGCGGCCGCCGGATCATGAGTCTGGTCCGCTCGCTCGCCGTCCTGGGTTGTTGCGGCGCCTTGCTCGCCGGCTGCGCCGCGACCCCGCCGGTCGCGGAGACCATCGTCAAGCCGGCGGCGTTTCCGATCGATGTGCAGCCGCAGACCGTCTCGCAGGACGGCTCCGTGTTCCCGTCCGACAGCGCCGGCTCGATCTATGAGCCGCGGCGCGATTGGCGGCCGGGTGACCTCGTCACCATCAACATCGTCACCAGTACCACCGCCGCCAATACCGATGACGATGCGCTGAAGCGCACCGGCACACTGAATGACTCGCTGACCAGCTTCATGGGCGTGCCGCTGCAATTCGGCAGCATGAACGGCACGCCGTTCTCACCCTCGGTCGCCGCCACCTCGGATCAGGAATATGCCGGGGATGGCTCGGCCGCCGCCTCCAACAACATCTCCGGCCAGGTCGAGGCGGTGGTCACCCATGTTGACGCCAACGGCATTCTGACTCTCGCCGGCCGTACCAATGTCAATGTCAACGGCAATGTCGACAGCATCATGGTCACCGGCTACGCCAGTCCGGACGACATCGCCGCCAACACCACGATCAGTTCCAACAACGTGGCGGACATGAACGTGCAATATGTCGGCAACGGGCCGATCAACGGCGCGCATCAGGTGCCCTGGCTGCAACAGATTCTCACGAAGGTCTCGCCGTTTTGATCCGGCATCGGATCATCCTTGGCCTTGCCTGCGGCCTGGCCGTCACCGCCGCCGCGCGCGCCGATACGACCACGGTGGGCGAACTGGTCACGGTCGCCGGCGCGCCGACCAACCAGCTCTACGGCTATGGCCTGATCGTCGGTCTGCCGGGGACCGGCGATCAGACCACCGAAGTGCCCTATACCCAGCAATCCATCCTCAACATGCTGCGCAACATGGGCATATCGCTGCCCAATGTGACCACCATGCAGCCGGATGACGTCGCATCGGTGATGGTGACCGCGGAGGTCCCGGCCTTCGCGCATGCCGGCCAGCATGTGGACGTGACCGTCTCGGCGGTCGGCAACGCCGCCTCGCTGGCCGGCGGCGTGCTGCTGCCGACGCCGTTGCGCGGCGGTAACGGCGTGGTCTACGCGCAGGCGCAAGGCCCGCTGCTGGTGAGCGGCTTCGCGGCCAGCGCCAACGGCAACACCGCCAGCACCAATATTCCCACGGTCGGCTCGCTGCCCGGCGGCGCGATCATCGCCACCACCATCCCGGCCGCCTTCGAGACCGGCGGCGCCAGCCAGTTGCTGCTCAACACGCCAAGCTATCAGACCGCGCAGCAGATCGCGGATCTGATCACGGCGACCTACGGGCCCGGGACCGCGACCGCGGTCTCCCCCGGCGAGGTCGATCTACAGGATTATGGCTCCAGCCCGGTCCGCTTCATGGCCGGCGTACTGGCGCTGCCGATCACGCCGGCCGACCAGGCGCCGACCATCGTGGTGGACGCGCAGAGTGGCACCATCGTGATGAATGGCGGGGTCACGCTCGGGCCCGCCGTGGTCAGCCACGGCGATCTGACGGTGAACATTCAGACCCAGAACGATGTGAGCCAGCCTGGTCCGTTCAGTAGCGGGCAGACCGTCGGCGTGACCAATACCGTGGTCAGCGCGCATCAGGGCAAGGCCAGCGTGATCGAACTGCCCCATGCGGCGACGCTGGCGGAGGTCGCGCAGGCGCTGAACGCGGTGGGCGCGACGCCGTCCGATCTGGTCGCAATCGTTGAGGCGCTGAAGCAGGCGGGTGCCATCAACGGCGTGATCAAGGTGATCTGATGAGCATTTCAGCCGCTATCGGGACGGCGCCGGCGGCGGCCGGCGGCACTGTGTCCACCGCTACCTTGGCCAGCACGGTCAAGCACCTGACCGGCATGCTTTGGTATCAGATGCTGTCCGAAATGAACAAGAGCGGCTTCGACCAGGACGCGCTGGGCACGGGCGGTGACGGCTTTCAGAGCCTGTTCATGTGGAATGTCGCGCAGAACGATTTTTCCAAATACGATTCCGCGATCACCGCCGCGACCATCAAGCAGCTCGGCGGCCATGCCAGCGCGGTGCCGCCGGCCAGCGCCGCGCCAGCCGGCCTCGCCGCATCGGCGCCTTCGGCGACATCGCCGGGCGACGCGTCCGGAGATAGTGGCGATGCCAGCGGCACCACCGCGCAGCAGGCGGAAGCCTTTGCGAAATCGATCTGGCCGAGCGTGGTTGCGGCCGCGCAACAGCTTGGCGTTCCGCCGGTCGCGGTGCTGGCGCAGACCGCGCTGGAAACCGGATGGGGCGCGGCCGCCGCCGGCAACAACCTGTTCGGCATCAAGGCGGCGGACGGCCAGGCTGGCACCGTTCGGCCGACGCATGAGGTGGTGGACGGCGTGCTGACCGCGCAGGATGCGTCCTTCCGAGACTATGGCTCAACCGCGGACAGCGTTGCCGATTACGTCACCCAGATACAGTCGGCGTTCCAGAACGTGGTGGGCCAGAGCAGCGTCGGCGGTTTCGCCACCGCGCTGCAATCCGCAGGCTATGCCACCGATACCAGCTATGCCTCGAAAATCATCAGCATCTCGCAATCGCCGCTGATGCAGCAGGTTTTGCAGGCGGTCGGGCAAACTTCCGCCGCGGCGAACGAATAAAGAGATGGCGATGAAGGAGGTGCGCAGATGAGCGGCATTACCGGCGCGATCGAAACAGCCTTGAGCGGGATTCTGGCGTTTGAAGCGGGCATCAACACGGTGTCCGAGAATCTGGCGAATCAGTCGACGGCCGGCTATTCGGTCGAGAGCGTCAACGTGACAACGGAGGTCGGCACCGCCGGCCAGCCCGGCATCGGCGTCAGTTCGCCGCAGATCAGCCGCGCCGCCAATAGTTTCGCCGCCGGCCTGCTGAATACCGCGACCAGCGCCAGCGCCGCCGCCAGCGCGCAATCTGGCGCGTTGACCGATATTTCCAACGCGCTGCAGAACACCGGCGATATTCAGACCGCGATCAACCAGTTTTTCAACGATGTCGGCACGCTCGCCGCCGATCCCACCAGCGCCGCGCAGCGCCAGGTGGTGTTGAGCGACGCCCAGAGCATCACGGGATCGTTCCAGAACGCCGCGGCCACGATCACCAGCACGCAGACCGGCGCGGTCAGCACGCTACAGACCAGCGTGGGCCAGGCCAATGACCTGCTCGGCCAGCTCGCCACCATCAACCAGGGACTGCAGGCCAGCCCGAACGATCCCAATCTGCTGGACCAGCAGCAGGCGGCGCTGACTTCGCTCTCCGGCCTGATTTCAGTGAACGTGCTGCCGCAGGCGGATGGGCAGGTGCAGATCAATACCGGCGGGACCGTGCTGCTGGACCAGAGCGGCGCGCAGAATCTGACGCTGAACGGCGGCACCGGCAGCGTCGCACCGACCATCACCGTAGGAAGCAGTAATGTGACAATCAATCCGGGCGCCGGCGACGGCGCGATCGGCGGCAATCTGGCCGCCTGGCAATCCGGCGCCGCGGCGCTGCAAAGCCTGAATGCGCAGGCGGCGATTTTCGCCTCGTCCATCAACACGGCGCAGGCGGAGGGCCTGACCACCAGTGGTGCGCCCGGCGGCGCGTTGATTTCGGTCCCGTCGCCCAGCGTGACCGCCGCTGCCACCAACACCGGTACCGCGTCCCTGACCGCGCAGGTGCAGAATGCCGGCCAACTGCCGACCGATGGCGGACCGTTCCAGCTGAGCTACAGCAGCGGGTCCGGCTGGACCGCCACCGACCAGGCGACCAGCCAGAGTTATGCGGTCACCCAGACGGGTACTAATCTCGCCTTTGCCGGCCTGACCGTCGCGGTCGCCGGCACCGCCGCCAGCGGTGACCAGTTCATCGTCAATCCGGCACCCGCCGCCGCCGCCACGATCGGCGTCGCGACCACCGACCCGAACGCGATCGCCGCCGCCGACCCCTATGTCGGCAGCGCCGGTGTTCTACAAAGCAGCGGGGCGGTGGTGGATCATAATGCCGGCACCGCGGCGACCGGCGCGGATACCGTCACCGCCACGCCGGCAACCGGCGCCGCCGTGGTGCCATCCAGCTATTACGGCCAGGCGCTGCAGATCACCTTCACCTCGCCGACCACCTATAACGTGACCACGGCGGCCGATCCGAACGTGGCGATCGCCTCCGGCACGCTCTCCAACGGCAGCGGCGATGTCGCGGTGGGCTATCCGGTCGGCGCCGCCGCCGGCCAGTATTGGCAGCTCGCTTTGTCAGGCACGCCGGAAGCGGGGGATGCCATCACCTTGCAGCCGGGCGGCTCGGGAAGCGGCAGCAACGCCACCCGCATCGCCGCGTTGTGGACCGCGCCGGCCACCACGACATCCGGCTCTCTGCAACAATCGGTGGTTGGCCTGCAGACGAGCCTCGGCGCCAACGCGGCGCTGGCGCAGAGCCTCGCCACCACCACCGCCGCGCAGGTCACCACCGCGACCACCAATCTGCAGAACATCAGCGGCGTTTCCTCGGACCAGCAGGCGGTGGTACTGACCAATTATTCGCAGGCGTACCAGGCCGCCGCGCAGGTCATTTCGGTCGCGCATACGATGTTCGAATCGTTGCTGCAATCGGTGTAACGGAAGGCGAAATTTACAGTCATGCCGAGTCTCATGGGCATCGTGAAATGGGCCGGAACCGCGGTCATCGCCGCTGGCATCGGCGTCGGCGGGACCCTTGGCGTCATGCGCGTGACCAGCCATCCGGCGCCCGCGCAGGCAGCGGCCTTGCCGCTGCCGCCGCCGAAACAGATCTATTTCGCCGATCTGTCGGACATCACCGTCAGCATTCCGCCCGATAGCGGCGAACCGGCGACCTCCTACGTCGAGTTCGGCATTCAGTTTTCCACCTACGACCAGAACGCGCTGACGACTTTCGATGAGATGCAGCCGATCATCAAATCCGACATCATCAATCTGTTGATGAACGAGACCAGCCGCGGCCTGCAAGATCCGCAGACCCGCGCCGATCTTTTGAAGAGCTGCCTGGATATCTCCAACACCGTGATGGCCCACAGCGCCAACTACCCGCCGCCGCCGCCATTCTCGGCCGCCTATATCACCGATCTTGTCGTGCAAGACTGAGTTTTTTGGCACCCGATACCGCCTCGATCGTCTCCACTTTGGTCTCCTTGCTCGTCATTTTCGGCGCGCTGGGCGCGGTGGCATTCGTGCTGGGCAAACTGCGCAATGGCGGCTGGAGCCGGCCGGGTGCCGCGCCGGCGCGGATTCAAATCATCGCCTCGCGCTCGATCGGCTGGCAGTCGGCGCTGCTGATCGTGGAAGCCGACGGCCAGCGTTTTCTGGTCGGCTCCGGCCGCGCGGGGCTGACGCCGATCGGCGCGCTGGCTGACCGGCATGGCGATTTCGCCGCCGCGCTGAACGCGGCGAGCCAGTCCCCGCCGGCGCCATGAAGCTCCGTCACGTCATCGTCATTGCCGGCGCGCTGTGGCTGCTTGGCCAGCACGCGGCGCATGCGGACCCGACCGACGGGCTCACTTTGCTGAGCGCAGCCGCCGGCAATGGCGGCGAAAAATACTCGCTGAATGTCGAAACCCTGCTGGTGATCACCGGCCTCGCCTTTCTGCCCGGCATATTGCTGTTGATGACGGCGTTCACCCGCATCATCATCGTGCTTTCGGTGCTGCGCCAGGCGCTGGGATTGCAGACCACGCCGCCCAACATGGTGCTCGCCGCTCTGGCCCTGGCGCTGACCGTGTTCGTGATGCGCGACGTGGTGCAGCAGGAGCAGGACAAGGCGCTGAACCCCTATCTCGCCGGCCAGATCAGCTTCCAAACGGCGATTGCCAACGCCACGCCGCCGATCCAAAACTTCATGCTCGCGCAGACGCGCAAGGAGCCGCTGCATCTGTTCGTCGACCTGAGCGGGAAAAAATATGCGACGCCGCGGGACGTACCGATGACCGTGCTGGTTCCCGCTTTCGCGACCTCCGAATTGGAAACCGCGTTCCAGATCAGTTTTCTGATCTATATTCCGTTCGTGCTGATCGATCTCGCGGTTGCCTCCGTGCTGATGTCGCTCGGCATGATCATGGTGTCGCCGACACTGATTTCACTGCCGTTGAAATTGCTGATGTTCGTGTCGATCAATGGCTGGGTGCTGGTGCTTGGCTCGGTCGCGCATAGTTTTGCCATGCCGGCTTCGTAATCATGCCGCTCTATATCAGGCTGCTGTATTACGCGTTTTCGGTCGAGCTGACGGCAATCACGCCGATCATCGCCGTCCTGCTTGCGATCGCGCTCGGCACCGCGATCTTCCAGTCGGCATTTCAGATCGAGGATGCGACCTTCGCGCTGCTGCTGAAAACCATCGCGATGATCGCGATCGCCTTGTTCGGCGGCTTGGGCGCGCTGACCGCCTTCGAACAGCTGGCGACCCTTTGGATCAGCCATGCCGCGCAACTGGTCCATCAGCCTTGGTCCTGAGCGAACCGCAGATTCTCGGCTGGCTCGGCCAGTTTCTCTGGCCGTTCTTGCGGATCACGGGCTTGATCCTGACCGCGCCGTTATATGGCTCGGCGCTGATCCCGAACGCGGTGAAGGCCGCGATCGCGGTTGCGTTCGCAACCGCGCTGGCATTCTGGCTGCCGCCATTGCCGGCATTTCCGGGCGATCCGTTCACCGCGATCTATCAAGGCATCGTGCAAATCTCCTTCGGCGCGCTGCTCGGCATGGTCGCCCAGGTGGTGGTCGCCGCGGTCGCCGGCGCCGGCGAAATGGCCGGCCTCGCGATCGGCCTTAGCTTCGCCGAATTGCAGTTCCGCGACGCCTCCTCGGCCACACCGGTCTTGTATGACATCATGGCCTGGTCCGGGCTGATCGGTTTCATCGCGGTTGGCGGCCCGGTCTGGCTGTTCGCGGCACTCGCGCATTCCTTCGCGCATGGCGTCGGCTTCGGGAGCATGTCATCCTGGCCCACGCTGATCGCCTTCGGCGGCACGATCTTCACCGCCGCCGTCTCGCTCGCCATGCCCGTGCTGGCCGTCTCGCTCTGCCTCAACATCACCGTCGGCCTGTTGGCGGTGTTCTCGCCGCAGTTAAATCTGCTGACCATCGGCTTTCCGCTGTTGATCCTGGCCGGTCTCTGGGTGTTCGCAAGCGCGGCCGGTTATCTTGACCACGACATCCGGCAGCTGGTCGATCTCGCCATGAATGTGATCGCGGCGGTGCGGCCGCATGGCTGAGGACGGCGCCGACAAGCGCCACGCGCCGACCGAGCGCCGGCTGCGGCAGGCGGCGGAAAAGGGCGATGTGCGGCGCTCCGCCGATTTACCGAAGGCCGCCGCCATCGTGATCGCCGTCACCATCGCGCTGAACGCCGCGGCGGTGATCGGTGCGCGCATGAATATTTTGTTCGCGAGTTTTCTGGCCGGCGCCGGCGCGGACAGGGTTTCGCTCGCGGCAAGCTGGACCGCGGCGATCGCGCATGAGGTCGGGCCTTTACTGGGGTTGATCGCCGCGCTTTCCCTGGGCAGCAGTTTTCTCTCGGGCGGATGGGTTTTCGCCCTGGCCGCATTATCGCCCGATCTCTCCAAGCTGATGCCCCAGCACGGCCTCGGCCAGGTATTTTCCACCTCCGGTTTTCTGGAGACGGGAAAATCCATGCTGAAATTTGTCGTGATCGGCGGCGTCGGCGCGGTCATGATCGCGGCGGCGCTGCCGGATTTTCTAGCACTCGCCGGACCATTTCACCCTGACGCCGTCAGTCTGCTGGCGATCTGCTTGCATATCCTCACCGGGATTTGTGTCGCCATCGTCATGCTCGCGGCCGCCGACGTCGCTCTCAACTATTGGATGCACCGTCATAAACTGCGCATGACCGACAATGAAATGCGCGATGAAATGAAAGAGGCGGTGGGCAATCCGCAGGTGCGGCAACGCCAGCGGGCCATCGCGCGACGCATGGCGCGGGCACGCCAGATGCGGCGGATTCCGGAGGCTTCCGTAATTGTTACGAATCCGACCCACTTTGCCATCGCGATCCGCTATCGTCGCGGCACCGACTCCGCGCCGCTTCTGCTTGCCAAAGGTGTAGGCCTGATGGCGCAGGAAATCACCGCCCGGGCGCGCGCCCTGGGCATCCCGATCGTGGAGTCCCCGCCGCTCGCCCGCGCGGTGTATCGCCATGTCGAACCCGGTGACCAAGTGCCGGTGGCGCTGTACCGCGCCTGCGCGGAGGTGCTGGCCTATGTTTGGCGCATGCAGGCATGGCGTTCGACGGGCGGCCAAAGGCCGGTGCCGCCGAAGCCGGCCAAACTTGACCTCGATGACCGGCCAATTCCCATTAGTCCGTAAGATTCATCCAAAATCATAAAGAGTTTGGAGAAATCATACCGTTTGTATACTTTTCTCCATTAACATGCCATTACTTCCTTTGGTGCCGTGTTGACGCGCGTCTGCATTCTAACTTGGGGCGCTTTACGCCTCTTGGTCACGCGCCAGCGCTGATCGCGCTCAGGTTTAGCCGCGTATGCATGTAAAATATGACCATAATTGCAAGAAACGTTATCATTCACTTTCTGGATACCTATATATGCGTTTTCTTTCCGCGTGAGATTTGATACGGGACTGTGAAATGAACTCTTTGCCTGGAGTGTCTCGGATGTCGAGGGCTGCCGGAGAAAAGCCGAAGCGGGCACCGGCGCGGCCGACGGCCCGCACGGACGATGCGCGACCGCCGGATGGCAAAAGACAGCCAAAAATTGCGACAACAACGTCATCCAAGCGTGCCACCAAAGCGGCATCGACGGAACCGGAAGCAATAAAATCCGGCGGGAAGCGGCTGCGTCAGGGTATTGAGCAATTTCCGATTCAGATATTGGTGCCTGGAGAAACCCGCGATGCCTTGCGCCGCCGCTCGGAAGACACCGGCGCCTCGATCCGCCATATCATTTTGAGGTCGCTCGCCGCGGACGGCATCCCGGTGCCGGGCAGGAGCAAGAAGGGTCCATAAGACATCCATTCCAATCACGGCTTCATGCTCCAGTTTTGGGTGCCGTTCGCCGAAACTGCTTGCAATAATGAAGCTCTTGAAACGACCAGCGGAGTTTGTTCTGCTGCCATGTCGGTCAAACGGTCGCGCCAGATGCTACGCGTTTTGCGGGCACACAGAGTTACCCGCACGCATTTACTGCCTGCCAGGGTGCATCAACGCTAAAAATACCTGATATTAAGGGCGTTCGAACCGGTATACTGGATACAGGTCGTATAACGGCAGCTAAATGACCGGACAGTCCTCGGGAACCGGCGAACCGCGGCCGGTATCGTCAATCAGTTTGCGTGAATCGATCCCGTTCAGCGGACGGCCGATCAAAAACCCCTGCACAAGATCACAATTGGTTTGCTCGATGAAGCCGAGCTGGTCATGCCGCTCCACGCCTTCCACCACCACCCGCAGGCCGAGCGCGTGACCCAGTTCGATGACGGAGCGCACGATCGACTCGGATCGCCGGCTGAGACCCAGCGACGTTGCGAAGGATTTGTCGATCTTGATCTCTGAAAGCGGGAATTCATGCAAATAGGACAACGAGGAATAGCCGGTGCCGAAATCATCCAGCGCGATTGCGACGCCGAGTGACGCAATCTCCTGCAGCACGCCCATCGCGCGGACATAGTTGGAGATCAGCACGCCTTCGGTGATCTCCAGCGTCAGCCGCTCGGCCCGCAGGCCGGTCTCGGCCAAGCTCGTCCGCACCAGTTCGACCAAGCCCGGATGCTCGAATTGCACCGGGGACAGGTTGACGGAGATTTTCAAGCCATCTCGCCAGCTTGCCGCCTCGGCGCAGGCGGCGTGGAGAATCCAGGCCGAAAGCGGGATGATCAGACCGCTCTCCTCGGCGAGCGGTATGAACTGGTCGGGCGAGAGCCGGCCGTGAACGGGGTGGTCCCATCGGATCAGCGCCTCGAAGCCGGTGATCGCCCCGCATTGCCGAGCCAGCGGCTGAAAATGCAGGCTGAGCTGCGCGGTGCCGATCGCGGCGCGCAACTCGTCGTTCAGCACCGCGCGGTCGCGGTTCAGCTGATCCTGGTCATGGTCAAAAAACCGGATGGAGCCGCGCTGCTCGCGTTTCGCCCGCAGCAGCGCCGCCTTGGCGCTGGCGATCAGCTCGCCGGCGGTCTCGCCGTGCTGCCCGCGATAGGCGATCCCGGCGGAAAACGTCACTTGCAGCGTTGGCCGTATCGCCGTCAGGTCGGTCTGCCAGCCGGCCGCCAGTTCGCCGAGCATGGCGCGCACACCGGCATCGCCGTCATGGCCCGCGATCACCAGGAAGATGGTGTCGCCGCCCAGCCGGAAGCAGCCCACATGTGGCGGCAGCCGGTTCAGCCGAGCGCCGAGCCGCCGCAGCGCCTGGTCGCCGACCTGCCGCCCGAACACGTCGTTGATCCGGGAGAAATTGTCCAGATCGAGCGCGACCAGGGCGAATTCCGTTCGCCGCTCGCGCAGCACGGCGTCAAGATGGCGGTCGAACGCGGTCTGGTTCGGCATCTCGGTCAGCTGATCGTGATGGTTCAGATAATCGAGCCTTGCCTCGGCCTGTTTCTTCTCGGTGATGTCGACCAGCGTGGCGAGGGCGCCGGCCGGCATGCCCGCCTCGTCATGGATCAGCCGGGGAAACGCGATCAGCGGCACCTGCCGGCCATCGGGCCGCGCCGCGATAAGCTCGACGCCGTCGGGCGCCGCGCCGGTCCGCATCGCCGCGGCGGTTGGGTATTCCGCCTCGGGTAGCAGCGTGCCGTCGCGCCGCAGCAGCTTCCAGGACACGCACCAGCGGTCCTCGCCCAGACGCGGTGTGCGCCCGGCCAGTTGCGCCGCGGCCTGGTTGAAGAAGGTCAACCGCCCGGACGTGTCGACCGTGTAGACCGGCACCGGCAGCGCTTCCAGCACCCCCTTGTACCAGTCGGCGATGCCCGACACGGCCGCCTCACTTTGCCTGGCGGTGCCGGACGGCGCGGCTTGCGGCGCGGCCGCAAGCCGCTGCCGCGCGCCATCGCAAGCCTGCCCGAGCCTCCCATACGCGGAGGCAGGCGGGGCGCCGGTCCAAGCAAACTCATTTGGCAAAAGCGTCACGGACTCTATTCGAACCGGGCACTGAAAGTTTTCCTGGCCGCGCAAATTTTTTACTTTTTGGCCGCTTTGACCTCTCGCGGTCGCGGTTCCATATAGATTGTAACATCGTCTGGCGCGCGGACGCACCGCCAAACCCCGCGCGCGGCACCATACGGAGTTGCGTGATGAGAAAAACCCTGCTTTTGCCTCTCGTTGCGTTGGCGGTCATGTTGTTCGCCGGCGTTGCCCAGGCCGAGACCGGTCCCACTCCCCGGCAGATTCAGAACCTGATCGCGGACGGCCAGCCGCAGGCAGCCCTTGGCGCGCTGGACACTGTACTGCGGGCCCATCCCGATAGCGGCATTGCCTGGTATTTGTCCGCGGAAGCGCAGGATGCCATCGGCAATGAACCCGCCGCCCGCGCGGACCTTGCCACCGCCGACCAGGACGCGCCGGGTTTGCCGTTCGCGAAGTCGGCGGACGTCGCGGCGTTGCGGGCGCATTTGGCCCAGCAATCCGGCGGCCATGGCGTCAGCCGGGTGGTGATCGTGCTGGCTGGGCTGTTTGTGCTGTTCATCCTGGTCCGGTTGTTGTTCCGCTCGCGCCGCTACTTGGGCGCGCCGGTCTATCAGGATGGCTTTCCTCCGGGCTATGCGGGCCGGCCGCCTGGCGGCCCGTTTCCGTACGGCCCAGGCGGCGGCACGGCTTATGGCCCAGTTGGCGGCGGCGGTAACGCGCTGCTCTCGGGCCTGGCCGCCGGCGCCGGTTTCGCCGCCGGCGAACGGATCATCGATGATCTCGCCGGCGGCAACGGCGGCGGGTTCATTGATCCCGGCCAGGGCATGGACCAGACGCCGCCGGACCGGGATGACGGTCTGTCCGGCTCGCCGGGTTGGGATGATGGCAATAGCGGCAATTTCGACCCCAACGACAGCAACTGGTGAGCTGACCCCGCGCGCTTGTGCGCTGGCTCATTTCCGGAAGATCGGAACATGATCTAAGCTCATCGCCGTGCCCAAGAACCCGAACCAGGAGCTTTCCGACATGGCTGAAGAAAATCCCCGCATCGCCGATCATCCGGTCGAACAAATGTTTCTGGACCGCTGGTCGCCGCGCGCCTTCACCGGCGAGGCGATGCCGCAGACCACCTTGTTCACCATCCTGGAAGCCGCCCGCTGGGCCCCGTCCTCTTACAATTCGCAGCCCTGGCGGTTTTTATACGCGGTGCGGGACAGCGCGCATTGGGACAAATTTCTGGACCTGCTGATCCCGTTCAACCAATCCTGGGCGAAAACCGGCTCCGCCATCATTTTCCTGGTGTCGGAGACCACCATGATCGTCCCTGGCAAGGACGCGCGGGTGCCGTCCCACAGCCATTCCTTCGACGCCGGCGCCGCCTGGGGCTACCTCGCCTTGCAGGCCTCGCTGCTCGGCTGGCACGCCCATGGGATGGTCGGTATCGAATTCGACCGGATCAAGACGGAACTGAAAGTGCCGGACGAGCACCGGATCGAGGCCGGCATCGTGCTTGGCAAGCTTGGGCCGAAAACCCTGCTGCCGGAAATGCTGCAGGCGCGTGAATTCCCCAGCCCGCGCAAGCCGGTCGCGGAAATCGCCCTGGAAGGCGGCTTTTAGGGCCGTGTGCGCCGGCCGCTGCTAATGGCGTTAACGCGGGATTCACGGGCGCTGGAATAGACCGGAACCGGCTCTTGCCATTGCGGGCAGGGCCGGTTTCACGTTCATCCAGCTGGTGGAGGGCCGGATTCAGCCGCGCATGCGTCCTCGAATCCTTTGCGTCATGCGGATGCCGCCGGACCTCCAAGGTCATGGCGGCTCGCAGCGGGCCTGGCACCTGGTGGAAGCGCTGCGGCCTCATGGCGAAATCCATTTTGTCCTGTTGTGCAAAGATCAGGAATTTGCCGGGGTTGATCTCGCCGCGCTGACGCCGCTGGTGGCCTCGATCACGCGCATCAATCTCGGCGGCGCGGCGGACCTGACCGGCGGCCGGCTGATCAGCCGCGGTCCATCGCTCGGCATGACGCTTACGCTGCAAAGTCACGAGGCGCCGCGTCTTAACGCGGCGGCGCTGCGGCGGATTGCCGCTCTGCTGCCGCTGCGAGATCCGGATCTGATCTTTGCCGGCCGCCTCGGCGCCGCGGTGATCATGCAGGCATTGATCGACCGGCGGTTGCTGCATGCCGCTCCGCGCGTCGTTGATTTTGACGACATCATGTCACAGTTCCGGCGTCGCCAACTGGGCAGCGCCGGCCCGTCCTATAGCCTCCCGCGCCGGCTTCTGGTCCGGCTGGACGCCGCGATTTTGGCTCGCGCGGAGCGGCGGATCGCAACCTTATGGCAAGGCGTGGGTGTATGCAGCGAGGCGGACGCCAGGAGGCTGGTCGCTGCCGGCACGACCGCCGTGATCGTGAAACTGCCCAATGTCGTGGTGCACCCGATGCTGCCGACCCGGCGGCCGGACGGGAATTTCAACCTTCTGTTCGTCGGCAATCTAAGTTTTTCCCCCAACCAGGACGGTCTGACCGCCTTCGTGGAGCAGGCCTGGGACGATGTCCTCGACAGTGTGCCGCAAGCGCGGCTGGCCGTGGTGGGTTTCAAACCCTCCGGCGCGATCCGGGCGCTGGTGGGGGCGCACCGCCGCCTGTCCCTGCACGCGGACGTGCCGGATGTCACGCCGTTCTATGCCACCGCGGATGTGGTGATCGCGCCGATCCGGTTCGGCAGCGGCACCCGGATTAAGATACTCGAAGCGATGGCGTTCGGCCGCGCCGTGGTCTCCACCTCCCTCGGCGCCGAGGGCCTCGGCCTCGAACACCGGCGTCATCTGATGATCGCCGACAGCATGCAGGATTTCGTCGACGCCTTGGCAGAGCTGGCGCGTCACCCCGCGCGGCGGCGGGCGATCGCCCTTGTGGCACGGCAATTTCAGGAGCGGGAATTCAGTCCCGCCGCGATGCAGAGCGCCGTCGCGGCCCTGCTCGCCGCCGCGGGACATCATGCCCCAGCGGACCGCGCCGCGCGGCCCGAAGCCGCGCGGCAGCAAGCGATTAACTAGCTTTCGTGTAAAACCGCCCCGGTGCGCGCCCGCACGTCCTCGAACGTGACACCCGGCGCGCATTCCACCAGGACAAAACCCCGCGCGGTCACGTCGATCACCGCGAGATTGGTATAGACACGTGTTACCGAACCCAGGGCGGTCAGCGGATAGCTGCAACGTTCCACCAGCCGCGGCTGGCCGGTCTTGGTGGTGTGGTCCATCAGCACCCAGACGCGTTTGGCACCGGCACCGAGATCCATCGCGCCGCCTACCGCGGGTGCGGCATCATTCTCGCCGGTCGACCAGTTGGCGAGGTCACCATTCTCAGCCACCTGGTAGCCGCCTAGCACGCACAGATCGAGATGGCCGCCACGGATGATCCCGAAACTATCGGCATGGCCGATGATCGACGCACCGTCGCGCAAGGTGACGTGCTGCTTGCCGGCATTGATCACCCAGGGGTCCGCCTGCCCAGGCGCCGGTTGCGGCCCCACGCCCAATATGCCGTTTTCCGAGTGGAAAATCACCTCGCGGTCAGCGGTCACATAGTCGGACACAGCCGTCGGTGCGCCGATGCCGAGATTGACCACCCAACCCTCCGGGATATCGGCGGCGACGCGCGCGGCCATCTGCTGGCGGGTGAAGGCTTTTATGATTTGCAGCGTGGCGGACATGCTTTCTCCTCCTTCATGTGCTGGCGGCATGGCCGCCCGGGACATGCACGATCCGGTTGACGAAAATTCCCGGCGTGATGATGTGGTCGGGGTCCAGTTCCCCCAGCGCCGCCACGTGCTCGGTCTGCGCGACGGTCAATTTCGCCGCCCCCGCCATGATCGGATTGAAATTGCGGCCGGCCAGCCGATAGGTCAGGTTGCCCCAGCGGTCCGCCTGCCAGGCCTGCAGCAGCGCCACATCGGCATACAGCGCAGGTTCCAGCACGCACAGACGGCCGTTGATCTCCCGCGTCTCCTTGCCCTTGCCCAGCAGCGTGCCGGCGGCGGTCGGCGTAAAGAGGGCCGGAATCCCGGCGCTGGCGGCGCGGATTCGCTCGGCCAGCGTGCCTTGCGGCACCAGTTCCAGGGCGATCTTGCCCTCCCGGTAAAGGTCCACGAAAATCGACGCCTCGGTGCTGCGCGGATAGGAGCAGATCACCTTCGCGATCGCGCCGGTTGCCATCAGTTTTGGTAGCCCGCCGAACGCGCCGCCGGCGTTGTTGGAGACGATGGTCAGATTCCGCACCCCCAGCGCGATCACGCCCTCCAGCAATTGCTGCGGCTGGCCGACACTACCGAAACCGCCGAGCAGGATGGTCGCGCCATCGGTAATGCCCGCCAAGGCGGCCGCGATGCTAGGCACGAATTTGTCGATCATGGCGTCTCCTCAGGTTTGATTGATAGGCTGAATTCGGCCGGGCAATCAATCTGGCAGGAGGTTTTGTGGCGTTTCAATCAACCGGCTCCGGCGCGGCGTGGGTGGCATGCCGATAGACCACCTGCTGGATCTGCTTGCGGTGCGCCGCCTCCCCGCGGCCGGCACGCGCCAGGCCGATCGCCGAATTCACCAGCGCCACGTGCGAGAAGGCCTGCGGAAAATTGCCCAGCATACGCTTGCCGACCGGATCAAATTCTTCGGAGAGCATGCCAACGTCATTGGCGAGGGCTGACAGCCGCGCGAATAGTTGTTTCGCGTCCTGCAGCCGGCCGAGCAGCACCAGATTATCCACCAGCCAGAAGCTGCAGGCCAGAAACGCCCCCTCCGTGCCTTGCAATCCGTCCACTTTCGCGCCGGTGTTATAGCGGATCACCAGGCCGTTCGGCATCAGGTCATGTTCGATCCGCTCGACCGTGTTTCTGATCCGCTCATCATCGGGCGGCAGAAAACCGACAATCGCCAGCAGCAACAGGGACGCATCCACCTCCGTCGCGCCGTAATACTGGACGAAATATTTGCCCGTGGGGTCCATGCCCTTGGCGCAGATGTCCTTGTGGATTTTTGCCGCCACGCGCCGGTAATGGCCGCGCCGCGCGCCGTCATCGGGCGTATCCGAATCGCTGCCGAAGCGCTGAAACGCCAGCCAGGCCATGACCTTTGAATGCACGAAATGCCGCAACGGGCCGCGGATCTCCCAGATGCCGTTATCCGGATCGCTCCAGATCGTCTCAAGCCGCTCCAGCAGCAATTGGCGGGACAAGCCCGACCGGTCGCTCGGCGGCATTCCGCCCCGCATCGCCTGCACCAGCGCGTCCGCGAGTTCGCCGTATACGTCGAGCTGCACCTGATCGGATGCCGCGTTGCCGATCCGCACCGGCGCCGATTTCTGATAGCCCGGCAGCCAGGGAATTTCCCACTCGGGCAGCCGCCGTTCCCCGGCGATGCCGTACATGATCTGCAATTGCGCCGGGCTGCCGGCCACCGCGCGCATCAGCCAGTCCCGCCAGGCTTTTGCTTCTTCCATATAGCCGGCATTCATGAAGGCGAGCAGCGTGAAGGTCGCATCCCGCACCCAGCAATAGCGGTAGTCCCAGTTGCGCGCCCCGCCGATCTCTTCCGGCAGGGAGGTGGTGGCGGCGGCGACGATCCCGCCGGTCGGCGCATAGGTCAGGCCTTTCAGCGTGATCAGCGAGCGCCGTACCAGTTCGGTGTGCTCGCCGGCATCGGTGCAGCGCCCGGACCAGTCGCGCCAGAAATTTGCCGTCTGGGCCTCCAGCTTTCGGATGTTCACTGGCGGCGGCGGGGGATCATAGGAGTTGCCATAGGTCAGCACGAAGGAAATCGTCGCGCCGGCGCTGACGGTGAATTTGGAGACGGAGCGCAGCCCCTCGCCATGGATCGGCGCGTTGGTGCGCAAGGTCAGCATATCCGGCCCAGCCACCGCTGAGAAAGTATGCGCGCCGACTTGCCGGACCCAGGGCACGGTGATGCCGTAGTCGAAACGAATGGCCAGATCCATCCGCATCGCGACGCGGCCGGACAGGCCCGTGACCAGCCGGATCACGCTGCTATGGCTCTGCTCCACCGGCATGAAATCGGTGATTTTCACGCTGCCGCCGCGGGTTTTGAACACGGTCTCCAGGATCAGGCTGCCATCCCGGTAGCCGCGCGTGACCTCGGCGGCGGCCTTGGGCGCGATCAGCCAGCGGCCATGCTCCTTGGTGCCGAGCAGCGCGGCAAAACATGCGCCGGAATCGAATCGCGGCAGACACAGCCAGTCGATCGACCCGTTGCGAGAGACCAGAGCCGCGCTGCGGCAATCACCGATCATCGCGTAGTCCTCGATGCGGCTCTGCACTGGCGGCTTGCTCATCGCGTCAAACATCGCCCACCAGCGGGCGCCAGTGCCGGCCATCGCGCGCCAGCAGCGCCTCCGCCTCGTCCGGCCCGGCGCTGCCGGCCGCGTAGAAGGGGATCGCCTTGGTTTGCTTTCCCCACGCATCGACGATGTTCTCCACCGCGGCCCAGGCGGCCTCGATCTGCTCGGCGCGCGAGAACAGCATGGCGTCGCCGGTCAGCGCGTCATACAGCAGCGTCTCATAGCCCACCTCGGGCGCCTGCTGGAAGAAATCCTGGTAACTGAAATTCATTGTGACGGGTGCCAGCACCATCCGCGTGCCGGGCAGTTTCGCGAAAAAACTGATCTCGATGCCTTCGTTCGGCTGGATCTGCAGCACCATCCAGTTTGCCGCGGCGGCACCTTCATCCGTGCGCGGCAACGGGAATGGTACCGTGTCCTTGAACCGCAGCGCGATCTCGGTGGACCGGTTGGTCATGCATTTGCCGGTGCGCAGGTAGAACGGCACGCCGCGCCAGCGATCATTATCGATGTTCAGTTTCACGGCGGCGTAGGTCTCGGTCACCGAGGTTTTCGAAACGTCGGGCGAATCCCGATAGGATTTGATTTTCTTGCGGCCGATGCGGCCGGCGGTGTACTGGCCACGCACGGCATCCTCGGGCGGGACCGGCTTAACCGCCGCGATCACCTTCGCCTTGGCCGCTTGCACGTCTTGCGCGTGGAACGATTTCGGCGGGTCCATCGCGGTCATCGCCACCAGTTGGAATAAATGGTTCGGCACCATGTCGCGCAGCGCGCCGGTCGCCTCGTAGAATGATCCGCGGCCTTCCACGCCGACGGTCTCCGACACGGTGATCTGCACATGGTCAATAAATTCGCGGTTCCATAGCGGCTCGAACATGCCGTTACCGAAGCGCAGCGCGAAAATATTCTGCACCGTCTCCTTGCCGACGAAATGATCGATCCGGTAAATCTGCGTCTCGTCGAGCGACTTCAGAATATCCGCGTTCAGCGCCTTCGCGGACGGGACGTCATGCCCGAACGGCTTTTCGATCACCACGCGCCGCCAGAATTTCGGCTCCTGCTGTTTGAGCAGCCCGGCTTTGCCGAGATTATCCACGGTCGGGGCGAATAGTTTCTCCGGCAGCGCCAGATAGAACAGGACGTTGCCGGATAACTTGTATTTCTTATCGAACGCGTCGATGGTTTCGCCGAGGCTTTTAAAAGTTTCGGGAACGGAAATATCGCCGCGGAAATAGCTCATGGTCTTCTTGATCCGGCCCCAGATTTTTGGGTCGATGCGCTTCGCCTGAAACTCGCTATCCGGCGACTTGATCATCTGTTTGAAAAATTCGTCGGTCTCCTTGATCCAGGAGGCGGTGGTGCGGTCGGCGACCGCAACGCCGATGATCGCGAGCTGCTTCGGCAGCAGCCCTAGCCGCTCCAGGTTGTACAAAGATGGCAGCAGCAGCCGCTCGGTCAGATCACCGCCGGCGCCGAAAATGACAATGGCGCAAGGTTCGGCGGGTTTTGGCTGGTTGCGGGCGGGTTTGGCGGGTCTGGCTGGTTTCATGACCAACAGTTAGGCCGCGAGAGGCCAAATACCAGTTTGCGTTACCTTTGGTCGCGCCGTCCGAGCCTGAATTTGACTTTTTCATGAAAAACGCTATCATCACGATGGCAATCTGGAAAAATTTCATAATGATTTCAATGGTTTACTCGGTCGCGGCCGAATCACGCGGCACGTGTTCTCAGGGCTGCCGTCGCTAAAATGAGCGACACGACCGATGGACCTGGTGACGGACCGTTGAATGGCGGTGCTCCCCCCGCCGGCAACCCGCCTGCCGGTGGCGCGGCCGAGCCACCGCGCGGCATGGAGCCGGTCACGATCGAGAACGAGATGCGCAGCTCGTATCTCGACTACGCGATGTCCGTCATCGTCAGCCGCGCGCTGCCGGACGCGCGGGACGGGCTGAAGCCGGTTCATCGCCGTATCCTCTACGGCATGTACGAGGCCGGCTACACGCCGGACAAGGCGTACCGCAAGTCCGCCCGCATCGTCGGCGACGTGATGGGCAAATATCACCCGCATGGCGGCGATGCGATCTATTTCGCCGCCGTCCGCCTGGCGCAGGATTTCTCCATCTATCTGCCGTTGATCGACGGCCAGGGCAATTTCGGCTCGGTGGACGGGGACGCGCCGGCGGCGCAGCGTTACACGGAAATGCGCCTGGCCACCGCCGCCATGCTGCTGCTGGAAGATATCGACAAGGACACGGTCGATTTCCAGCCGAACTATGACGAAAGCGAGCAGGAGCCAAAGGTCCTGCCCGCCGCCTTCCCGAATCTTCTGATCAATGGCGGCAGCGGTATCGCGGTCGGCATGGCCACCAATATTCCGCCGCATAACCCCACGGAAATCGTGGACGCCACGCTGGCGATGATCGCGGACCCGGATATTTCGCTGGACGAACTGATGAAAATCGTCCCCGGTCCGGATTTTCCCACCGCCGGCCTGATCCTCGGCCGCTCCGGTATCCGTTCCGCCTATGAGACGGGGCGCGGCTCCATCACTTTGCGCGCCCGTTCGCATACCGAGCAGATCAGAAAAGACCGCGACGCGATCATCATTTCGGAAATCCCCTACCAGGTGAACAAGAATTTGCTCCTGGAGCGGATGGCCGAGCTGGTGCGCGCGAAAGAGGTGGAAGGCATCGCCGATATCCGCGACGAGAGCGATCGCGAGGGGATGCGGATCGTCATCGAACTGAAGCGCGACGCCACCGGTGACGTGGTGATGAACCAGCTGTTCCGCTTCACCAATCTGCAGGTCAGCTTCGGCATCAATATTTTGGCGCTGGACAAAGGGCGGCCGCGTCAATTGGGTCTCAAGGACGCGCTGTTCTGTTTTATCGAATTCCGCGAGGAAGTGATCCTCCGCCGTGCTCGCTTCGAGCTTTCGAAGGCGCGGGACCGCGCGCATCTGCTGGTGGGCCTGGCTACCGCGGTTGCGAATATTGACGAGGTGATCAGGATCATCCGCGCCAGCCCGGACGCGGTGGTGGCGCGCAACGCGCTGATGGACCGCGACTGGCCGGCGCAGGACGTCGCCCCGCTGCTGGCCTTGATCGACGATATCGGCAACGAAATCACCGCGGATAATACGATGCGGCTGACCGAGGCGCAGGCGCGCGGCATCCTGGAGTTGCGCCTGGCGCGCCTGACCGGCCTGGAGCGCGAAAAAATCCAGGCGGAGTTGCAGGAAGTCGCCGAACGCATCACCGAATTGCTGCACATCATCGGCTCGCGACCGCGCCGGCTTGAGGTGCTGCGCGAAGAACTGGTCGCCGCGCGCGAAAAAATCAAATCGCCGCGCAAATCCAGCATCGAAGACACGGAATCCGACCAGGACGATGAAAGCCTCATCGAGCCCGGGCAGATGGTGGTGACGCTGACGCGGGACGGCTTCATCAAGCGCACGCCGTTGGAGACGTTTCGGGCGCAGAACCGTGGCGGCCGCGGCCGCTCCGCCACCTCCACCCGCGGTGATGACATCGTCACCCGCAGTTTCAACGCCCACACCCACCAATACGTGCTGTTCTTCTCCTCGGGCGGCAAGGCGTTCCGGGAAAAGGTCTGGCGACTGCCGGAGGCCACCACCACGGCGAAGGGCAGGGCGCTGATCAACCTGTTGCCGGAACTTGGGACGGACGAGATCACCGCCGTGCTGCCTCTGCCGCAGGATGAAAGCCTGTGGGAAAACCTCCATCTGGTATTCGCGACCGCCAGCGGCGGCGTGCGGCGCAACCGGCTCGCGGATTTCCGCAACGTCCGCGCCGCCGGTCTGATCGCCATGAAACTGGACGAGGGCGACCGGCTGATCGGTGTGGCCACCTGCCGCGATGGCGATGACGTGTTTTTGGCGACCAAGCGCGGCCGTTGCATCCGCTTCCAGATCACCGATGAGACGCTGCGCGTGTTCTCCGGCCGCGATTCCGCCGGCGTGCGGGGCATCAAACTGTTCCCGGATGACGAGGTGATGAGCCTGTCCGTGCTGCGCCATGTCGAAGCCAGCCCGGACGAACGCGCCGCCTATCTCAAATATGCCGCGGCGCAGCGCCGCAATGGCGAGGATGACGGCGAGGCGCCGGCGGAAACCGAGGAGCCGGTGGCGGAGATCGCGCTGCCCGAGGAACGCATCGCCGAACTGCGCGATGCCGAGGAAATATTGCTCACCGTGACGGATGCCGGCTTCGGCAAGCGGTCCTCGGCCTATGAATACCGAGTCACCGGCCGCGGCGGCCAGGGCATCGCCAACATCACGCTTTCGGCCAAACGCAACGGCAACGCGGTTGCCGCCAGTTTCCAGGTGCGGGATGGGGATGACGTGATGCTGGTCACCGATGGCGGGCGGCTGATCCGCACGCCGGTGGACCAGGTGCGCATCACCGGCCGCTCCGTGATGGGTGTGACCCT
>Ga0116230_10000531_pt1 | contig 33994 bp, 28 predicted proteins | sample S1TSphfallax_3_FD_88678 | JGI IMG/M metagenome (GOLD analysis project Ga0116230, IMG submission 88678) | Host-associated microbial communities from peat moss isolated from Minnesota, USA - S1T2_Fd - Sphagnum fallax MG | ecosystem: Host-associated > Plants > Peat moss > Unclassified | place... | reverse complement strand
GTCTGACTGCCGAGCTGGTTGAAGGCCAGGAAGAACTGATCCGACAGCGGACCGTTCTCGAGGCCGATCACCGTGCCGATCTTCGACAGAACCTGACCGCTAGTCGGGCTGTAGCCTGACGAAGTCACCTGCGTGCTGAGCGGCAGGTAGGCCTGACCCACTTGCGGGATCGCGCCGTTGATGCCGATCTGGATGCCGGAGATCGGCAAATTGTTCGGCGTCACCGTCGGATCGAGCGAGATGAAAGTCGGATTCGTGAACAGATAGCCGTAGCTGTCGTATTGGCTGACGTTGAACATCACATAGGACTCGTTGAGACCCGTGATGTTCGAGACATTGAACAGCATGAAATACGACTCGCCGACGCCGGCATTGTAGTTCTGCTGAATCTGCGCCGGCGTCAGCGCGCGGCTGTGGATTGCGACGAACTTGATGAGTCCCTGCCAGGAGTCATCGCCCGAGACCTCGTTGCCGAGCACGAGGGCGAAGGTGCTGTCCCAGTTCGAGATCGTGCCGCCCTTCTGCGGATCCGTAAGCCCGGTGTTGACGCCGTTGATGTAGATCTGGCGGCCGTTCACCGGGTCATACGTCAGCACGACGTGCTGCAAGGATGCCTGCAAAGCCATCATCGCATCCGGCGTCGCCAATTGCGGGGCGCCGTTCAGGTCGGAGTTCGAGCTGCGCATCATGAAGTCGTAGTCTTGGTTGGTCTGCGCCAGCGTGAAGTTGCGAGTCTTGTCGCTGCCCGAATAGCTGACCATGTAGGAATTCGTGGCTGCGACCAGGGCGGGCGCCACCCATGCCTCGACCGAGAATTCGCCGGTCGCCTGGATCAGATTGAACAATTTGGCGCTGCCGACCGTAGTCGCCTGGGCCTTGCCCCCGGCGCCGAAGGTCAGACCCCAGCCGCCGGCCCAGGTCACGTTGCCCGTGATCGTAAGGTCGGCCGAGGGGTCGACGCCGCTGGTGTCATAGGCAACCGAGCCCGTACCGGTCTGGAATTCGTACTTCGCGATCGTGTCGGCGTCGTAGCGACCCGCGCCGCTCGCGATCGTACCCTGCGACAAAGTCAGGGCCTTGCTGACGACCAGGGAAGGATCGATATTGGTCGGCTTCAGGCTCTGCGCGAAGGCTTGAATCTGCGTGAGCATGAGCGCCGCGTCGGTCGCGCAATTGCTCCAGCAATTGTGGTTGTCGGTCAACAAGCGCTGATAGAAGCGCGAATTCGTGCCGCAGGTGCTTGCGCTAAACGGTACGCAGCCGCTGAAGTCGATTTTCGGAATCGCGGCCTGGTAGGCCGCGGCGATCTGGGCCACGGGCGCGGCGAAGTACGGCGATTGCGGCGCTGAGGCGTTGGGCGAATGGCAACGCGAGCAATAGACGCTCGTGATCGTGTAAATCGTGGCCTCGTATTCCGCACCACCGTCGTTCGGGAAGTTCAAGCTCTGTCCGACCGATACGACCGGAGGCGCCACCAACTGGACCTGGCTGGTCGTAGTGCTGCCGCCTGCGGCACTCGCCCAATTGGTGATCCAGGTGGTCAAAATCGAGCCGCAAGCCGACGGATCCGAGAGCCAGCAGTTGTGACCGCCGGCCACCTTGGTGACCATCAAAGAGGTCGAAGGCTGCTGCAGATTGACGACCGTGTTGGCTTGCGCGTAGGCAAGATTCACGTTGTCGGAGCGCGCGAAGTTCGGCATCTGGGCCGGGGTTGTCGCATTGTGACAGCCGCCGCAGCGATTGCTGGAGCGGATATTGTTCCACAAGTTGATTTCAAAGGCCTGCACGTCCGGAGCTGCCGGCGCGGGACCTGTATAAGCGTCCGTGGTGCTGGTGGAGGTCGCCTGTGGATTGACCGCAGTCCCAACTCCGCCGCCACCGCAGGCGCTCAAGGCGAGCGTCGCGGCCAGAAGTCCTAAGCCGACGATATTCTTGAAGTTCATGACTTAGTTCCCTGCTGACAAAGGTGATGCGCAGTAGGCAGCGGCTTCAGCGAATACTTGCCGCAGCGAATAATTGTGCTGCTGGAAGGATGCGATCATCGAGTTCACTTGGCTGAAGTCGGCGCTGTTGCTCGGCGCCCGGTAGCAGACGTCCTGGAACACCCGCGTGACCTGGCAATTCGTGAACTGAGCGCTGTTTTCGAGCTCGGTCCCCAAGGATTTGGCGCCATTGCCGCTGCCCGGCAGGCTCGAACTCCAACCCAGGATCATGTTCGGGCCGCTACGCCAGCGATTTTCCCAACTGTCGTCCGGCGTGGAGAAGCCCTGCGGAAAGTTGGTTGCGTTGATGTGATATTTGGGCTGCACCTGGCCCGGCGTGTAGACCAGTGTGTTGCTGGTGGTATCGTAATTGTAATAAGCGAAGGCCTGCGCCATCGGATCCATGCCGCTGTGACAACCGATGCAATTAGTCAGGAACAAGGTGCTCACTCCGCCGGGGCTGCGGGTCACGTCCTGGCGGATGCGGTCCGGCGGACGAGTCGTATCCATGACCGTAGGCAGGTCGTTGCAGAGATGATTCATCATCGTGAAGCGAAACATCGCGCGGTTCGTGCCGTTGATGAAGAACGCCGAGGCCGCGCCTTGGGTCGTGATGATGCCGGCCGTGGCCGCCGCCGGTATCCCCGTGACCGCAGATTGCGTGCTCGAGACCAGCGCCGTGCTCAAGTCGACGCTGTTGGCATCCATCTGGGCGTAGAGGTTGTTGTTCGACGGCGAGTACGCCGGCAGGTTGTAGCTCGAGCTCGCCGAGGCGCTCGCGATGTACACGAGGTCCGCGCTCAGCAAGGTGTTGAAGGGTACGTTGTCGCGAACCATGCCGACGACCGTCGCGATGTAGTCGTTGAGCGGCACGAACACGCTCTGGTCACGATTCGTCCACGGCGCCGCCATGTTGCGGATCGTGTCGTTGTAGAAAGCCGGATCGTTGGTCGCGACCAGAGCCGCTGTAACGAGGTCGGGCGCCGCGGTCATCTGCGCAAGGGCAGTCGCGGAAGGCGGCACGCCGGCGATGCGGTTGTACATGCGCGTCGCTTGATCGGGTGTCGGGCTCTGGGCCGCAGCAGTCGAGCCCTGCAGAAGCGCGGATCCGAGCAGCACCATGGCGCTTGCACCGACGAGAGCAAAGCTGCGCAACGAGGTTGCGACAGCACGTCCTGCGCGCGGCGTGTGCCGGCGAATTTTGGGTTTCGTATCGATCATCCCGTTTTTCATGTGCACATCCACTCGCGTGAGTTGTGATTTCAACTTGTGGCCAATATACCCAGCGAAAATAGCTGCAAGTAATGTCTCGTTCCCACGACGTCGGCGATTCGCGACAGTACCGAGGCCTCGAGACCGGCCTATATCCTCGTGCGCAATCTGCGGGAGTATCAATCGCGGGGATGTGCAGAAAAGCCGAAGTGGAGCGTTTCTTCTGTGAGTGCGTTAACAGATTCAATGCGAACGCCGAACGAAGATGAGAAGATGTCGTCCATTAAGTTCAATCGAGGCTTTCGCGCAACCCGTTTTGATCACTGCCGGACGTCATCGGGTAGCCATTGTCAGGAATTCAAACCATGAACAACGCGCGTCGTCGTGAACCACATCACGTCACATCTCGAATCGCGGCGCTGCTGCTGCCGCTGCTCGTGCTTGCTGGCTGCGAAAGCGCCAGCAGTGGACATGCGCCCGGAGTCGCGGGCGGCCAAACCCTCACGCCGGGCACGACCAACTATCCGCTCGCGTATATAAAAGTGCCCTTCCCCACGACCAACATCATGGGCACGCAGTCGACGGATATCGCGGTCACGGATCTGATCACGTCGATCCCGGGCGGCGATTTATATGTACGGAGCACCGCGAGCTCGGCCGGCGCCGAAGTCAATGTGACCGGCTCGATCACGCAGGGCCAGGGTTCGGTGCGAGACCTCGACGTCTCGGCCGACGGAACGAAACTCGTGTTCGCGCTCCGCCTACCGCTGACCAAGGGGCTGAAGAACGACGACCCCAAGCAGCCCAACTGGCATATTTACGAATACGATGCGCTCACCCAGACGGTGACGCAGCTGACCAATGACAGCGTCACGGCAGGACACGATGTCGGTCCGCATTTCCTCCCCGATGGACGCATCGTGTTTGCGTCGACTCGACAGACGACCACGCAAGAGATCGAATTGGACGAGGGTCGACCTCAATACCCGGCCCAGACAGACGATCGCAGCGCGCCGATTTTCGAACTGCACGTCATGAATGCCGACGGCAGCAACATCCACCAGATCTCATTCAATACCAACCACGACTTCGCGCCGTCGGTTTTGAACAACGGCCAGATCGTGTTCTCGCGTTGGGAAAATACGGCCGCGAGTCAAATCAGCCTGTATCACGCCAATCCGGACGGCAGCGGCTTGGAACTCTATTACGGCGCCAACAGCCACGCGACCGGCGCGAACATCGCCGGCACCAATAACAACGTGATTCAATTCCTCAATGCGCGTCAGCGACCGGACGGCAAGCTACTAGCGATCGCCCGGCCGATGTTGGGCACGCAATTCGGCGGCGATGTCGTCCTCATCGACGCCGAGAACTACGTCGAGTACAACCAGTTGGCCTCCCCGGCGACTTTGACCGGCACTGGCCAGTCGAGCGCGACTCAGCTCGGCATCACGACCGATGCCAACATGCCGTCGCTCGGCGGTCGAATCGCTTCGGTCTATCCTCTTTATGACGGGACGAACCGCATGCTCGTCAGTTGGTCGCCCTGCCTGGTTCTGAGCGGCACCGGGTCGTCGGCGACGACCCAGGTCTGCACGCCGAGCAATACGACGGGCGCCAACGTACAACTTGCTCCGCCCCAGTATTCGTTGTGATCTATGACTTCGGCGCCGGCACCCTGAGCCCGGTGCTCAGCGCGGAATCCGGAACGATGGTGTTGGAACCCGTAATATTACAGGCGAGAACGCCGGCTCCCCCGATTCTCACCGATGGGTCCAGCATCCCGGTGACCACGACCAACCAGAACCTCGCGAACAACGGCGTCGGGTTGCTGAACATCACGAGTGTCTATGATTTCGACGGCGCACCACCGCCCAATACACCGAACCTCGATATCGCGAGTTTGGCCAATCCGACTCTGACGACCGGCAATCCGAATTACTACACGCAACCCTATCGCTTCATCCGCATCGTGAAGTCGGTTGAGATCCCGGACAAGACCGTGCGCAAGCTCGACAACACCGTGTTCGGCCCCGCCAACATGGGCATGCGCGAAATCCTGGGCTACGCACCGATTCAGCCGGATGGCTCGGTGCAGGTCCAGGTGCCCGCCAACGTGCCATTCGAGATCGAGATCCTGGACTCCAGCGGTCGTCGCGTTAGTACGCAGCATACGAGCTGGTTGCAATTGATCCCGGGCGAGACCAAGACCTGCAACGGTTGCCACCTCTCGCCCAATCCGGCACGTCCCTCGCACGGTCGGGCCGGGCTTACCGCGTCGATCAATGCCGGCGCGCCGACCGCCGGTGCGCCATTTCCGGGAACGAATTCCGCGATCTTGGCGAATGCCGCTGGCGATGACATGGCGACGACGCTGGCCCTGAACACCTGCGGCAGCACGAACCAGACCCAAACTGCACCCACCTGCACGCAGATCCTGAGCACCGACGTGCTTTATCAGCCGACCTGGACGACGGGCGTCACGCTGCCGGCCGGGGTCAAGGACAATCCGATCGCCTACACTTATGCGGGAGCGAACGGCTTGAACGAACTGACGCCGATCAACGCCAGTTGCGTTCCGTGGACGGCACAATGTCGTGTCGACATCCACTACGCATCTGCACAATCGCCGGCGCAGCTTTATATCCAAGGACTGTGGAACCTCACCACGCGACCCAGCGTCACGTTCACGGGGACGAGTTCGCTGAACGGCACGACCGGTACACCGACTTGCGTGGTCTGCCACAACACAGTGAGCGCCAGCGGTTCGATACAAGTGCCGGCCGGACAACTCGATCTGACCGGTGGCGTCTCGACCGTCGTGACGACGGTCGTCACATCTTATGAGCTGCTGCTGTTCCCTCATAACGAGCAGACGCTTAATATGGGCGTGCTGACCGATACACTCGTGCCGGCGCCGGGGCCGCCGACGGGGCCGCCGGATCCGGTCACGGGACTGCCGACGACTGTCATGGTGCCGGTGTCGCTGCCGGCGCCGATGACGGCGGGCAGTTCAGCCGCATCTGGAACGTTCTTGAGTATTTTCAACGGGACTGTCAAAGATCCGGTCCTCGATCACACGGGTTGGCTCACGCCCGCGGAGTTGCGATTGGTTTCGGAATGGTTGGATATCGGCGGTCAGTTCTATAACGATCCGTTCGTAGCACCGGCAGCGAATTGAGCTGATGCCACGCCTGCTCGCGTTCATTTTATTCGTGCAGGCGTTGCTCTTCGGCGGGGCCGTGCATGCCCGTGACAACTACCTCGAATTGGTCGTGACCCGGCCTTATTTGGAGATGCACACCGGCCCCGGTCGCGGTTATCCGGTGTTTTATGTGATCGGACGCGGCGAATCGGTCACGGTGCTGTACAGCCGCACCGACTGGTATCGGGTTCGCGCCCCGCGCGGTCAAGAGGGTTGGGTGCGGCGCAACGATCTGGCGGCGACCGAACTCGAGTCGGGCGAGCCTGCGCCGATACCTCCTTATCCGGATTTCTCGGCGCATCGCTGGGAGATCGGCGCGGGTTACGGCGTTTACAACCGCGAGAATCTGGTCACGAGTTACCTCGACTATGGGCTCACCGACAGCCTCGACGTGGAAATGGTCCTGCAACAGGCGTTCGGAACGCTCGACAATCGCACGATCGAGACGATCGGCCTGCGCAATACGATCGTTCCGGAGTGGAAATGGTTTTCACCGACCGTTGGAATCGGTATGGGACATCAATCGGTTTCGGACAAAGTGCCCCCGGCGCCGTTGGAATCGAGCAACGAACTTGCCTACGCCGGCTTGGGCGCGCGTGGTTTCATCACGCGCCGGTTCATGTGGCGCTTCGATTGGCGCGCCTATGTAGTATTCAATCAGCTCAATAAGAGCGAGGTATTGGAAGAATGGAAATTCGGCTTAGCAGTGTTTTTCTAGCGGCGCTGCTGCTGTCCGGCTGCGGCTGGTTCCACCGCGGTGACAAGGGGCCGACCCCGATTCCCGCCGAGGAGCCGCAAGCGGAGCCGTCGATCATCGATCCGCAAGTGACCCGGCGCGTCGTCAAGACACCCAGAATCAAAGCCAAGGACTTTGAACTGGGTGCGTATTTCGGCGCTTTGAGCATCGAGGACTTCGGCACGAATCCCATCTATGGCTTGCGTGCGGCATACCACGTGACCGAGGATATTTTCCTCGAAGGTTTCCTCGCGCGCTCGAAGGCCGGACTCAGCAGTTTGGAGGAGACTTTTCCCGACATTTCGGTGGTCAGCAACTCTGGGAGACAGTTCACGTACTACGACCTCGACGTAGGCTACAACGTGTTACCGGGCGAGATATTCTTGGGCCGGGGACGTGCCTTCAATTCGCAGCTTTACGTGACCCTCGGCATGGGCGATGTGAAGTTTGCCGATAAGGACCAGTTTGCGCTGAATTTCGGGTTGGGCGAGCGTTTGCTGGTCACTGATTGGCTGGCCGTCCACTTGGACGTCCGCGACCATGTATTCGAATCCGATTTGTTCGGCGTCACCAAGAACGTACACAACGTCGAGGCCACGCTGGGCCTGACTGTTTTCTACTGAACTTACAGGAGAAGAGATCCATGCGAACTTCTACCGTCAGATTTCTGCAACGCTGCGGTTTGGCAGCGATCCTTGGCGCGAGCGCCGTGCTTGCCATAGCCGGTGACGCGAGCGGACCCGCGCCCGCCTTTACGCTGACCGACTTGACCGGCAACAGCGAGGCGCTCAGCCAGTACAAGGGCCAGGTCGTCATGGTCAATTTCTGGGCGACCTGGTGCGGCCCCTGCCAGCAGGAAATGCCGCTGCTCGATCAGATGTACAAGAAATACAAGCCGGCCGGGTTCACCTTGATCGGCGTCAATGTCGACAAAGATGCGCCTCCCGTGAAGGATCTCCTGGCGCGCAAGCCCGTGAGTTTCCCCGTGCTTCTCGATCCCACCAATGCGGTCAGCAAGGCCTACCACCTCGACGAGATGCCGAGCTCCGTGATCATCGACCGAAAGGGCAACATCCGCTATGTGCATCGCGGCTACCGTCCGGGCGATGAGAACGAATATCAAGATCGCATTCGTCAGTTGATCCGCGAGTAGCCAACCATGCGTAGATTGCGTATCGTTGGCGTCGCTGCCGGACTTCTGCTCATGGGCGCCTGCAGCAACTTTCAACCCTGGGTGAAACCCTACGAGCGCGATCGGCTCGCCGATCCGATCATGTCCTGGGACCGCGACGCGACGTCCGCGGCCTTTATGGACCATGTCTATGAATCTCGCGAGGGATCGCGCGGCGCCACCGGCAGTGCTGGCGGCGGCTGCGGTTGCAATTGACGTCGATGATTCGCGCCGCTCGTCGTTCACTCCCCCTCGCTGCGTTCGCCGCGCTCGCGTCCCTGCTCCTGGGACGCGCGGCCAACGCGGACGTGCTGCCGGATAACCGTGCGGACTTGTTCTTCAGCAAGTACAGCGGCGGCGGCATGGACATCAACACCTATACCGCCTCGGCGCGCGCGAAGTTCTCGGACCAGTTCGCGGTCGACTATAGTTATCTGGTCGACAAGGTCAGCGGCGCGTCAGTCGACGTTTTGAGCAACGCCAGCGTGATCAAGGACGAACGCAAGCAAAACAGCGTGACCTTTACCTTCGTGCACGACAAGACCACTTACGCACTCTCGTATTCGAACAGCAAGGAACGCGACTATATTTCGAACACGCCGAGCTTCACCTTGAGCCAGGACATGTTCGGCGATCTGACCACGGTGACCCTCGGCTTCTCGCGCAGCCGCGACGAGGTCGGGGAAAATGACGGCACGGCGGATAACCCCAACGTCATCTGGCTCGGGCACGCCGAGAGCCGCAGCTATACGGTCGGCGTATCGCAGATCCTCACGCGCAATCTGATCAGCGGCGTGACGGTCGAGGTGATCACCGACGATGGCTATTTGGCGAACCCCTATCGCTCGATCCGCTATCTCGATCCGAACAGCGGCAAGGGCTATTCCTTGGCGAGCCAGACCTACCCTGACACGCGCACGAGTACGTCGGTCGAGGGGCGCCTCAAGTATTACCTGCCCTATCGCGCCGCCGCGGCGGTGACCTACCGGTACTTCCGCGACACGTGGAGCATCGTCGGCAATACGCTGGAATTCGACTATACCCAGCCGATCTACACGCGCTGGATTCTCGAAGGTCGCTTCCGCTATTACCAGCAAGGACACGCAAGCTTCTATAGCGACCTGTTCCCCTATGCGAACTACCAGAATTTCGAAGGCCGCGACAAGGACTTAGCCGCTTCGAAGAACTACACGATCGGCGGCAAGGCAACTTACGCGTGGCTGCCCGACGGTTGGAAGGTGTTCAAGCGCAGCACTCTGAGCCTGGATGTGAGCGAAATCATTTTCAAGTATTCTGACTTCACCGATATCAAGGACTACAACAATACGCCGGCAGGCGGCAATTACGCGCCGGGAACCGAGCCCCTGTACCACTTCAAGGCAACCGTCGTTCAGGTGTTCTTATCCGCGTTCTTCTAATCGGCTGAGGCCTCACGGCGCCACCAGACGAGCAGCATCGGCGCCAAGGCCGCGCAGATCGCGAGGGTATCGGCGACCCAGTCCCAGACATCCCGGTCGCGATGAACTAGCGGCAGGCCCTGCACGAATTCGATCAAGGCTCCGAAGCCGGACAGCGCCACCGCGATCCACAGCAGGCGGCAGCGCGGAAACGCCGCGGCCGCAAGGCCGGTGAGCGCGTAAAAAGCGATGAAATGCTCGGCCTTGTCCCAGGGGACGAGCTGCAGGGCGTGTCGCGGGGGAATCACGGCGCTGTAGAAAGTAAACACGAGCGCGGCGAAAAATGTCAGCTGCGCCAATCGTACAAGAATTGCTATTCTGGGCACTGGGCGTTCCAAATACGGAGAGCATAGCAATTATGAGTGATCATCTATCCCGCCGTACGATCTTGAAGTGCCTGGGCCTCGCCGTGGGCGTCGCCGCCACAATGCGCACGCCCAAGGCGGACGCCGCGGAACCCGTTCACTTGGATGTCAACGACCCGGCGGCCGTCAAAGTGGGCTACATCCTCGAGGCCAGCCATGTCGATCCGAAGAAATACCCGAGTTACGTGGCGGGCAGCAATTGCGACAACTGCCTGCTGCTCCAGGGCAAGCCGGGCAACACTTACCGGCCCTGCACTTTGTTTCCGGGGAAACTCGTGAAGATCAGCGGCTGGTGCAAGGCTTGGACCGCGGAAATGTAGCCGGTGACACAGCCTTCGCCCCGGTTCAGGCGTCGCGCACCGCGGCACCGATGGCCGGAAAGTCCGTGAAGAATCCGTCGATGCCGATATCCAGGTAGCGCCTGATCTCGGCGGCCAAGTTTCCGTGTGCTGCGGGCGAGGCGCCAATCCGCAAATCCTCGGGAAGAAATTCGTTCTCGGCGCGAAACGTCCAGACATGCACGAGCAAGGATTGAGCGTGCGCCTCGCGCACGCCTGCGGCGGTTGCGAGCGGCTTGTAGATGCCGATCGCATCGGCGTAAGACGCCACGTCGGCAAGATCACCCAACTCATGTTCGAGCAACTGCACCAGCGGCAGGGAGGTCAGTGAGCGCAGGTAACGCAAGTTGTTCGGGTCGAACGACTGGATGAAGACGGGCGATCCGGGCAGACCAAACCCGTGTCGATCCAGCGTCTCGAGCACAGCGAGCTCCTGTGGAAGCCCGAGCGCCGTGAAGTGAGCTGGATGTTTGGTTTCGGGATAAACACCGAGGGGCCGCCGCCCGTTGCGCGCGCGATTTGCCTCGTTCGCGAGCAACAGGATCTCGTCGAAAGTCGGCACCGTGAATTTCCCATCGAACTTGGTATTGGCCGCCCGCAACTCGGGCAGGCGCTCGCGCGCTCGCAGCGTCTTGATTTCCGCGAGCGTGAAATCCTCGGTAAACCAGCCGGTCATGGTCTCGCCATCGATGAGTTGCACGCGCCGGCGGTCGGCAAACTCCGGGTGCGAGGCGACATCCGTGGTACCCCCGATCTCGGGTTCGTGTCGCGCGATCAGAACGCCGTCGCGGGTCATCACCAAATCCGGTTCGATGTAATCGGCGCCCTGCTCGATCGCCAGTCGGTAGGACTCAAGAGTATGTTCGGGACGCTCGCCGCTGGCACCGCGATGGGCAATGACGGTCACAGGATGCAATCGACACCTACGAATGGCTGCTTGGGCCTCTTAGTCTACCTCCTCGCCGTCCGGCTGCGGCGACGCCCGACGGTCGAACGCCGCAGCCTGTTCGAAATGCTGGTCAATGCGGCATCGGCATCAGCGATGGGGTTTCCTCATAGGCGGACATCGGGATGTTCGACCCCGGCACCCAGTATGGCGGTCCAGCCGATCGGCTTTGGCTCGCGGCCGTGCGCATCGCAGTCGGCTCGGCGGCAAACGCGACCCCAAACGTGAAGAGCGCCGTTGCAAGCACCAGCATTTTTCGTCGCTGAGCGGTCATTACAGCAACCGTCCCAGGGCGAGCGCATGCGGCGGTACCAAAGGCGGCAAGTCGTTCGCTACGACAGCACGCGCATGCGGCGGTACCAGCGGCGGCAAGTCGTTCGCTACGGCAGCACGCGCATGCGGCGGCACCAAGGGCGGCAAGTCGAACGTGGTGGCGCGACCGTTCCCGGTTGTGAGTGGAGCAGCAAATGCGCTCGTGGAGAGCATGGCAGTAGTCAACGCGGCGGCAAGCAGTGTATTCATCGCTAGGTCTCCTGGTTTTTTCTGCCGACATTGGCAGTGTCACTATCAATAGCGACATCGCGAGGCGAATACGGACACCGAGCTCGTTTGATTTTTTGGAACTGCTGTGAATCGTGAGAGAATGCCAAGCAATATGCGTCGGCATTAAGGGTTACCCCTAAGCATGTGTCCAAGTGATCGACTTCCGATGGACTTACGCAAAGCGCCACAAGAGGCCAACCTCACCCAATTGTTGAGCGACTGGCGTGCCGGCGAACCGCAGGCCCTGGCGCGATTGACGCCCCTGATCTACGAGGAGCTGCGTCGCTTGGCGCGTAACTACATGCGCGGCGAGCGCAAGGGACACACGCTGCAAGCGACCGCGGTTGTGCACGAGGCATTCATGCGTCTGGTTCACGGCGGTGTCTCCTTGCAGGACCGAACCCATTTGTTTGCCCTGGCATCGCGCCTGATGCGACGCGTGCTCGTTGATCACGCCAAGTCACGCGGACGTGAGAAACGCGGTGGGTCGATTTCGGACACGGCAGATACGCTGGTCGACGGCATGGAACTGCCGCGGGGCCGCGATCAGGACATCCTCGCGCTCGATGAGGCTCTCGAGTCCTTGTCGCAGCTGGAGCCGCGCCTCGCCGAAGTGATCGAGTTGAACTACTTTGGCGGTCTCACGCACGACCAGATCGCGGTGGCGGTTGGCGTATCGACGAAAACCGTCCAGCGCGATCTGCGTTTGGGCCGTGCGTGGCTGCTCAAAGAACTTGCCGGCGCGCGAACCCCGTGATTCCAGCCACTCGCTGGCAACAAATCGAGGCCTTGTTCGATGAACTCGTCGGCGCTGACGCCGAGATGCGCGCGCGGCGTTTGAGCGCAGTCGGCAAGGACGATCCGGAACTTCGCACCTCGGTCGAATCCTTGTTGGAAACCGATGCGCACGGCGAGGATGCCTTGGCCGATGCGATCGGTGCCGCGGCGGAGTCGCTGCTGGATCACCACGAGGACCGGCTGCTCGGCAAGTCGATCGGGTCGTACCGCGTGACCGCGATTCTGGGCTATGGCGGTATGAGCACGGTTTACCGCGGCGAACGCGCCGAGGGCACGCAGCGTCGTGTCGTCGCGATCAAGGTTCTCCACCAAGCAGCCTTGCATCCACGCCTGCGCAGCCGACTGCACAGCGAGCGGCAGATCCTCGCGACTTTGGATCATCCGTACATCGCCCGTTTATTCGACAGCGGCGAGCTCGAGGACGGCACGCCGTACTTGATGATGGAGCATGTGGCCGGGCAGAGTTTCCACACCTATTGCGATCAGCGCGCGCTTTCGCTGCGGGAACGCGTGCGCCTGTTCGTCAAGGTCTGCGAGGCCGTGCAGTTCGCACACCGCAACCTGGTGGTTCACCGCGACATCAAGCCGGACAACATCCTCGTGATGGCTGACGGCACCCCGAAGCTTCTCGATTTCGGTATCGCGAAACTGCTGGCACCGGAGGGACTCGCGCACACACTGCCGGTCACGCGCCTGCAGGAGCGCATGCTGACCCCCGAGAATGCGGCACCGGAGCAGGTGCTGGGGCGACCGATTACGACTGCGACCGACATCTACGCACTCGGCGTGCTCCTCTACCAGTTGCTGACCGGCCGCTCACCCTATCGGCTATTGAGCTTCAGTCAGCTGCAACTCGAGCGGGCGATTTGCATGGACGATCCCGTACGTCCCAGCCAAATGGTGATCTCCAAGCTGAGCGGCGAGACGGAGAACGATCGAAATCGTATCGCCGAGCGGCGCGGCTGCAGCGCGATAAAACTGCGTGCCGAATTGAGTGGTGACCTCGATGCCATCGTTGCGACCGCGATGCGCAAGGAACCCGAGCGCCGTTACCCGTCCGCCCAGGCGCTCGCCGATGACTTGAATCAGCATTTGCTCGGCCGACCGGTCCTGGCGCGACAAGGCGATTGGGTCTATCACACGGTCAAGTTCGTACGGCGTAACTACGTCGGCGTCATCGGCGTACTTGCACTGATCGCAGGTCTAGCCGTGATCACCGGAGTCACGCTGTGGCAGAACCATCGTATTGCCCTCGCGCGCGACGCGACGGCGCAAGAACGCGACCGAGCCCAGCAGGTCTCGGCATTTCTCGTCGACGTCTTTTCGCAAGCCGATCCCTTCCGAGCGCAGGGCCGGGAGCCCACAGCGAAGGATTTGCTCGATCGTGGCGCGGAGAAGATCGTCGGCAACGTGACCTTGCAGCCCGAGGTACGGGCTGAACTGATGGAGAGCATCGGCCTGGCCTACCGGCGCCAAGGATTGACCGAGCAATCGATCACCTTGTTCGAACAGGCTTTGGCAATCCGCCGCGCCGAGCGCCCCGTCGATAATCGACGCATCAGTGCCGGCCTTGCGAATCTGGCGACAGCCTTGTCTGAAGGCGGCCACTTAGCGTCGGCGGAGGCGGATCTTGCGCAAGCCCTCACGCTCGCGCGCAGCGGCGGCGAGACCAATGACGTGCAAACCGCCGACATTCTCGTGCAATACGGCAGTCTCGCGCTCGATCGCGAGAGTCAGCCGGACAAAGCCATGCAGTTGTTTCAGGAGGCCTTGGACATCGAGCAGCGAGGCACAGGGTTCCCGCCTCTGCAGATTGCCGCGACGCTCAACGGCCTGTCCTCTGCGGCCATCTGGCGCACGGATTACCATCTTGCGGAGCGCTATCAGCGGGGCGCCTTGCAAATCTATGAGCAGAATACCGCGCGCAATTACCCGGACCGCGCGGTCGCGATGGCGAATCTGGGATTCATACTGACGAAGCTCGGGAATTACCCCGAAGCCGATCGCAATTTACACGAGGCACTGGACATCGAAACCAGTGTCTTCGGACCCAATGACGGGCGCATTGCGGAAATTCAATCGACCTTCGGCGATCTCTACGACCGCCAAGGCGACACGGCGCGCGCAATCGAGGCGACCGAACAGGCGGCGAAGATCTCGGCGCAAAGCCGCGGCAAGAATCACTACATCTCGGGCTATTACCTCGAGGCGCTCGCGATCCTGTATTTGAAAGTCAATGATGTCGCGGCCGCGGAGCGCAATATTCGCTCGGCGCTCGCCATCTACGCAGACACGCTTCCCGCTCGCCATCTGTATATCGCCTCCGCACGCCGCTGGCTCGGCGAAGTCTACTTGCGTCGTGGCGACTTGGTGTCCGCCGAGGCGGAGATGCGCGCGGCGGTCGATATCACGACTTCACTCGTCGGTGAGGACAACTGGCGCACCGCACGAGCGCAATCGGCTCTAGGCTGGACGCTCATCAAAGAAGGCAAGTTCGCCGAGGGCGAACCCATGCTGACCGACGCCCGCGCGCGACTACTCGCGGCCGTGGGTCCCCACGATGACGCGACTGTACAAGCAAGCCGGCGGTTGGCCGAGTATTATCGCGACCATCAGCGCGATGCCGAAGCGGCAAAGGTCTTGGCGACGACGAACGACCCTTGAGACCCCTGTACGGTCGAGTGGGGAACTATCGATGCCGATGACGGTCCGCTTGGACGTGAAATCTTTAAGCTTTGTGATCATTGAGGAGTCTATAAATCCATGAAAAAAATGACAGCTGGGGTGCTGGCCCTGATCGCGTCCCTGATTGCCACGCAGTCGCTCGTCGGAGTCGCCGCCGCCGGCGCCCGCGAGGAAGGCCGCTTGCTCACTGCGACGGAGGTTTTGCAAGAAGTACAAGGGATGCCTGACCAGCGCATTCCCGATTTCCTTCTGCAGCGCGCCTATGGCATCGCCGTCATTCCGGACGTCGCGAAGGTCGCGTTCATTTTCGGCGGTCGCATCGGCAAGGGCGTCCTGGTGGTTCGCGATACCTTGACTTCGCCATGGAGCAATCCAAGCTTCATTCGCTTGACGGGCGGCAGCTGGGGTTTCCAGGCCGGGGCGCAATCTTCCGACATCATTCTGGTATTTACGCGCAAGTCCGGTATCGAGGGCATCGCGGGCGGGAAGCTCACCCTGGGCGCCGATGCATCGGTCGCCACAGGCCCCGTCGGCCGTCAAGGATCGGCGGCAACCGACCTGAACTTCAATTCGGAAATATATTCCTATGCGCGTACGCGTGGTCTGTTCGGCGGCGTCGCCCTGGATGGCAGCGTCATTTCGATCGATCGATCCGCCAACGAGTCGTTCTACGGCAAGAGCGGTGTGACCGCGACGGAAATTTTTTCCGGCCAGGCGCCGAGTGCGCCGGAATTCGCGCAGCGCTTCCTTGCCAGCCTCGCTCATACGACCGGCACGACCGCGCGGCCCTCACCTGCGCCGCAGGCTGACGTCCCGGCGAATTCCGGGGCCGTGGAACCGAGCGCCGCCCACCCGGCGGAACCCGCGCGAACCTATCCTTTGGAGCCGCCGAACAACTGAGATTCGGCGCCCTCACGGGATCCGGCGCTCATAGTTTCATGCGCTGCAATTCGGCGTGTTTGTCGATGAATTGATGCTTTAGCGCTGCGCCAATGTGCAATGCGAGCAGCGCATAAAGGACATAGCCCGACCAGGTGTGCCAAGCGCCGAACGTCGTATGCAGTCGCTCTTTGGTGGCCGGGTCCAAGTTCACGATCGCCGCGATCCTCGGCAAGTCGAACAGATGGAACCAGCGCAGCGGTTGCTCAGGCGCGGCTTTCCAGGCCGAATCATGCATGAGGCCAGTCACAGGCAGGGCGAGGATTACGACATACAGCAGAGCGTGTCCGGCGTGCGCGGCAAACTGCTCCCAGCGGGGATAGACAGCGGGCAGCGGCGGCGGCGCATGCGAAATGCGCCATAGAATGCGCAGCAGCACGAGTCCCAGCACGGTCATCCCGATCGACTTGTGGGTGTCGATAACGGGTCGAACCCAAGCGTCCGGCAGCGAATCGACGCTGAGCGCGAGCACGACGTTGGCGATAATCAACACGGCGATCACCCAATGCAAGACGATCGCGACGCCCGTGTAACGGTGTAGCTCCCGAGTCATTGCGCGTTCAAATCCGCGAGCGGCAGGCTGGCTGTGACTCCCCAGTGATGTCGCCGGGTGATGAAACTGCACCAACCCCAGGTGGCGCCCACATGGCGCATGAGCTGAAAGCTGAAGGGCTCGACCAAGGCCGACAACAAGGCCATACCGAAACCGCCGGCCGTGGCGCGCTGACCGGTCCAACGACCATAAAGATGGACCCACCAGAGGTGAAAGCCGATGTCGACGGCAATCTTGGTGCCGATCACGGCCAGGACGGGCACGACGATGGTGAGGCGACCCAGCAGCGCGAATGTGATCAGCAACACGAAGGCGGTCAGGCCGAAGATCGGTTGCATCGTGTCGATGGCCTTGATCGGCAACATCCAGCGACCGACCGCGCCGTAGCGACCATTGAAGGTCATGTCGCAATTCCAATACTGAGTCTGCAGGAAGCCGGCGAACCAACGCCGCCGCTGCCGCAGAAAACTCGCCAAGGTACCGGGTGCATCGGTGATCGCGCGCGCCGTGTTCAGTACCGACACGCGCCAGCCCAACTGATTGTCATAGCTGTAACGATGCAGACGATGAATCAACTCATAGTCTTCGACCAGGCACTCCGGATCGAAGCCGCCGACGCGCAACAACGCCGAACGTCGGAATCCCGCGAAGGCGCCCGACACCAACAACAATGCGCCGGACCGCATCCAGGCGATACGCGAACAAAACGCGCGCATGTACTCGTAGGTCTGGAACCACTGGAACATTCCCGACAGCAGCGACGGCGAACAAACGGGTCGGATCACGCAGCAGATGGCGACCACGGCCGGATCCTCGGCGAACGAGCGCCGCAAGCCCGCCAGCGCATCTGCGCTGAGTTTGGTATCGGCATCGACAGTGACGATCAAGTCGGTGCGCAGCAAAGCAAGCCCGGCGTTCAGTGCGCGCGCCTTGCCACCGTGCGCATTGCGCCAAACGCGCAGGCCCGGGTAGCTCACGGAGCGACCCTCGCGGTCCGACCCGGACCAGACGACGTCAAAGCGCGAGGCGAGCATCGCGAGCGTGTCGTCCTGTGAGCCGTCATCGACCACGAGCACCACGTCACCTTGCGACAATTGCGCCAATAATGCCACGAGCGTGGACGGTAACGCCGGCGCTTCATTGTAGGCGGCAATGATCACGCCGATGGTCGGATTCGCGCGCGCCGCGACGGCCTGCGTCAGCGCAGGGCTGGCCAGGCTGGGCGAAGGCATTTGCAGGATGAAGCGGGTCTTGCGAGCGACGTAGATCAGCAGCCACGTATCGTAAGTCACGTAGAGAAGACCGGCGGTCCAGGCGAACACGCCTTGCGCAAACCACGCTGCGGCGGTCACGGCGACCCAAAGCGCGATCACGGTCACATAGATCAACAGACTGCGTACGGTCACCGAGGGTCGCTGAAATCGCGGCGAGACCGCGTGCAGAGCGGCGGTCAGTTCGCGCGCCGAGGCCTCCTGGGCGACGAGCCCGCGCGCCGAGACCCCAGGGTCTACCACCAGCCGCGCCATTTGAACCAGGCAATGGGCAGGATCGTGCTGATCGCGATCACCGTCAAACCGTAGGCATATCCCCAGGTCCAGTTGAGCTCGGGCATATTGTGAAAATTCATGCCGTAAAGACTCGCAAAAAAAGTGGGCGGGATGCCGACCACCGAAGCAATCGTGAGGACCTTGAATATCTCATTCTGTTCCGTATTGATGAAACCCAGAATCGCATCCAGCAAGAACTGGACCTTGCCTGCTAAATGCGACTCGAAATCGGTCAAGGAGTTCACGTCCTTGCGCACCGTCTTCAGGCGAACCTCGATGTCTTTTTGCACCCAATCCGCGCCGATCTCGGCAACAAAGCCCGCCATACGCTGCAAAGCCATCAAACTCTCACGGATACGGGAGAGACTTTCGCCGGCATCGCCAACCTCCGATAGCATGTCACGCAAAATGCGATTCACGCGCGCGACGCGCGGCGCCTGCCCACCCTGCGGGCGAAATGCCTTGCGCGAGATACCGACGAGCTGCGCGGAGACACGCTCCAGCGTATCGGCGCTGGAGTCGACCATGATCTCCAGCAAGGTCGCGAACGTGGAGGCGCTGTTGAAGCAGCGGCTCTCCTTGTCCATATGCGCCTGCACCTGAGAAAAGGAATTCAGGTCGACGTAATGCAAGGTAACCAGGACCTCGGGTGACAAAACGAAGCCTATCGGTGTCGGCGCCGTATCGATGTCCTTTTGCGGCGTGCTCGCAGGCATGCTCAGCGACAGAATCTTGCCTTCGGCACGTAGGCGGCTGGAATTCTCGATTTCCTCGAGTTGCGCGCGCGTCGGCAACACCAAGCCGTACTTGGCCTCGACGGCGGCGACCTCCTCGTTGGTCGGTTGAAATAGATCGACCCAGAAGGCATTGATCGGCGGCATCGCACCGGATCCTTGCCCCGGATAAGAACTGAGCATGACAGGGAACCCCTAAGAACCCACCCGATTGGTGACCCATGGTCGCGGATGATTCTGGGGTTTGCAACCGGCGCGACGCGCCTGCCTCTTGCGAGCAACGGAATTTTTTGCGAGTTATTTCATAGACATAGGGATGGCCCAGCCGGGGGTTCGGACGCCTCCGGCGACCGGTGTTATCTTTGGCGACATGAATAGTGGCAGGACCAGCGCATGAGCGCATCGACGGGCCCGACCTTGGGTCAAGCGCCGCAAAAGGGCGAGCCTCGCTCGGCACGCCAATGGCTCGAAGCCGTGTCGAGCGGCGCCTGCGACCGAGACAGCTTCTTGCACGGCGTTGAGGCGCTCGTTCGCGGCTCAGAGGACGAGGCCTGGGAAGTTCTCTCGCTATTGGATCAATATTATCGGCGCGGAAAGCTGCAGCCGGAATTGTTCCGAACCCTCAAGGCGCATGTCGATCGCCTGGCACTGGTCGCGGTGCCAGGACAAGCAGCGGCGGTACGCTTGGCACCTGCTCCTGCTCCTACGCCGACTCCTACGCCTGTACCGTCACCGCCCGCCGAGGCAACGCCGCCGCTAGAGGGGTCGGCGCCGCTTGTATCCGCGCCTGCGACGCCTAGCGCGCCCCCAGTGACACTGCCCGTGGACTCCGCGGTTGCGCGACCCTTAGCCGCGCCTTATCGCGCGTCGAAGCGCGCGCCGGCCGTCGGCGATGTTCTGCGTGAGCGCTACGAATTGGTGGGCATCTTGGGCCGTGGCGGCATGGGCACCGTTTTCGAAGCGATCGATCGCTTTCGCGTCGATGATTTGCAATCGAGCCAAAAGCTGGCGATCAAGGTTCTGCATACGGTCGTCTCCGACCAACCGGCGCTGTTCGATGAATTGCGCAGCGAGTTCCAACACCTGCAATCGTTGTCACATCCCAACATCGTGCGGGTACACGAACTCGACCGCGACGGCGATACGGCTTTCTTCACGATGGAACTGCTGAGCGGCGCGCCCCTGAGTCGCCTGCTTGGCACCCAACCCGACGGAATCCTGAACCGCGCGCATGCGCTGGCCATCATTCGCGACATCGGTGCGGCAGTCGCGCACGCACATTCGCGCGGCGTCATACACGGCGATCTGAATCCGCAGAATATCTTCATTACTCAGGAAGGCGAGGTCCGGGTCTTGGATTTCGGCGCCTCGCATCAACTGAATCGCACGCCGTGGGTTTCCGATTTCGAAGGCCCGCAGCAAACGCCCGCGACCACGCCCGCCTTTGGCAGTTGCCAACTGTTGGAGGGCGAAACCGCCGATGTGCGCGACGATATTTTCGCGTTTGCGTGCGTCGCCTACATTTTGTTTGCCGGCAAGCACCCATTCCAGAGTCGCACGGCGCTCGAAGCGCGTAGCCAACGCCTGCGGCCGCAACGTCCGCCCGGCCTGAGTTCGCGGCAATGGCGGGCGCTGCAATCGGGTCTCGCTTTCGAACGGAATCGACGACCGGCCCAGGTGCAGGATTGGTTGAAACAATTGGGCTTGCGTGCGGCGACGCGTCGTTTGCCCATGCTCCCCGATCTCATGGCGGCGGAACCTCGCAGCGTCAAGGCGCCGGTCGCGACGACCATCGGCGCCGCGGTCATCATCCTCGCTGCTCTCGCCTTATGGGCGATGACAAGACGCGACGCGGATGTCGCGGAAATGCCATCGACGCCACCGACGATCGGCGCCGTACGGGCACCGATTGATCACCGCGCGCGTGATGCGGCGGCGCCTACCGGTGCTGAGCGCAAGCTCGAACCGGCGACTGCGCTAAGGGCCGCGCCGGGACACGCGCCGCCCGGCGCTGCGCCCGGCGGCGCGCCCACCGCAGTCCCAGCGGGCCCCACGAGTTCGCCAGCGGCGCCTGCCGACCCGCCGGCCGCGGCTGCGGCGAGCGACGTCGTGCCGGCCACGAGCGTCGCGGCAATGCCGAGTGCCGGCGCCCCGATGGCGGCTGCCGGCAACGCCGCCACTGCGCATATCGAGCTCGCTGATGCCGCCATCGACGTCTCGCCATCCGAACCGGTCGCGCGTGTCGTTGTGCGGCGCAAGGGCGGTGCGCGCGGCGATATCAGTTTCCTGTGGTGGACCGAGTCCGGCACTGCCAAACCGGGCGTGGATTTTGCGGCGATCGCCCCGCGGATCGAGCACATGGAGAGCGGCAAGAACAGCGCCACTTTGCTGGTGCCGATCGTTTCCGACACCACGCGCAGGAGGGCCAAGAGCTTTTACGTGCTCATCGACGACGCAGGGCCGGATTCCGGTGCCACGGTCGTCAATAGGTCCACGACGATGGTGACCTTGGGGCCCGCGCAATAGTCCCGTCAAGAACGGGACGGGGCTCACAAAACACTCAAGGTTCGATACAGTTTTGACGGCCGCGGCCGTTCTCGAAGATCTGCGGATTGGCGCAGTCCTCGGGAGAACCGTAATTGAATGCGCGTGTAGCTGCGTGGCTTGGTCAGCGCTTCACCGCAGCGACCGTGAGCCTGATCCTCGGCATCGCGGTCTCCTGGGTCGCGGCCGCTGGGCCGGCGACCGCGGCGCCGGCCGGTGTGCGTCTCGCCGGGAACGTGCATGCACTCGCCCAGGCACGCTTCGATCGCGGGCCTGTCCCGCCCTCGCTGGCAATGAACGAGCTGGCGCTCGTGCTACGGCGCGATCCCGCGCGTGCAAGCGCGCTCTCCGCGTGGCTCACCGACCAACAGAACCCGCAATCCTCTCACTACCATCAATGGCTGACGCCCACTGAATTCGGCGCCCGCTTTGGCGCCGATGACGGCGAGCTCGCGCTGCTCACGGAATGGTTGCGGGCCCAGGGGTTCAGCGTCGCAGCGATCAGCGCCGGACGCGGTGAGTTGCGATTTCGAGGCACGGCAGCCCAGGCCGAGACCGCTTTTGACACGCCGATCCATTTTTACGAGGTGGCCGGTGCGTGGCATTTTGCCAATGCGCGCGCGCCGCAGGTGCCGACGGCGATCAGTGAACTGATCGCGGGAATCCGCGGGCTGCATGACTTTCGGCCGCATACCGGCATTAAGCTGCAGCAGCCGCGCTCGCAAGACCCGCTCTGGTCGGCAGGCCTAGGGCAGAACGAGGTCGGACCGAGCGACTACGCGACGATCTACAATCTCAATACGCTCTATCAAGCCAAGGTCTCGGGCACTGGCGTCACCATCGTCATTGCTGCGCAGAGCGATGTCGATCCCGCAATCGCGCAAGACTATTGGCAAGCCTTCGGGGTCTACGCCACACAGAGGCTCACAACGCTGACCGTGCCCTACGGCAGCAATCCCGGTCGGACCGGGGATGCCAACGAAGACGAGGCCTACCTGGACATCGAGATCGCGGGCGGACTCGCGCCCGGCGCCAACTTGGTCCTCGTCGCGGATGCGGACGCGCTCAACGCGGCGAACTATGCCGTGGATCAAAATCTCGGCGCAATCCTCAATGTGTCATTTGGGGTCTGCGAAAGTGCGGACGGAGCCTCGAATGCTGCGATCGCCACGCTGTGGCAACAAGCCGTCGCCGAAGGCATGACCGTGGTCGTTGCCGCGGGCGATGACGGCGACGCGGATTGCGACACGGCGCGCCGCTTTACGCCGGGCACGGCTGCAATCGCCGGACTCGCGGTCAATGCACTCGCCTCGCCGGCCACGGCGCTTGCAGTGGGCGGCACGGACTTCGATCCGAGCAAGACGCAAAGCTGGAGTGAATCCAGCACGCCGACGACTCTGGCGAGCGCGCTCGGTTATCAGCCGGAAATGGTCTGGAACGATACTTGTACGAACTCGCTGACCGCGGCGTACTACGGCTACACGGACATCACTGCGTTCTGCAACGCGGCGACGCTGCCGGGCATCGGGGCAAACCCTTTTCTACAAATCGCGGGCGCGAGCGGCGGCCTCAGCAGCTGTAGTGAGCAGACCGCTGCCGGCGCATGCGCCGGCGGATACGCGACGCCGGCATGGCAGACCGGCGTTGTCGGGATCAGCACGCTCGCGACGCGGGGCCTGCCGGATGTGTCGACCCTCGCGACCAGTTGGCTGTTGTGCAGCTACGAGAGCACGAGCACTCCCTGCGCGCCGGCTTCCGGCAAAGTCATGGTCGCCGGTGGCACCTCGGCCGCCGCCCCGGCGGTCGCCGCAATACTCGCCCTGGTCGATCAATCTAAACAAGCGACCGGCAATCTCGACGGCCGTCAGGGACTCATCACACCCCTGCTCTATGCCTTGGCCGCGCTCGAATACGGCTCGGTAACGACGCCCAATGCCGCGGGTCTTGCTGCCTGCAACGCGGGTTTGGGCGCCGCCATCGGCACGAACTGTGTGTTCAACGACATTACCAGCGGCACTAACGCCATGCCGTGTGACGCAGTGAATTATCTCGGCGAGCCGCCGGGCAGTGCGCCGGTCGGTGTTTGCGTTGCCGGCACCGGCAACCGTTTCGGGATCATCGAACAGGGCGGCGCCGTCGCGTATCCCGCGACGCCCGGATTCGATCTGGCGACTGGTCTTGGCAGCCTCAACGCCGGCAATCTGGTCGCCGCCTTGAGCGCACCCCCTGCGCCGCGCGGGCTCAGCGCAACGGTCGGCAACCCGGCAGTCACGCTGCAATGGAGTTCGGATCCCAAAGCCACGAGCTACAACCTGTATGCGGGCTCGAGCCCGGGACGGGAAGGCACGACCCCGATGCAAACCGCCGTGAGCAGCACGCACACGAGTCTCGCCGATCTCGCGCCAGGTCAGACCTATTACTTTACGGTCACAGCCGTCTCGGCGTTCGGCATCTCACCGCCGTCCAACGAAGCCAGCGTAACGACGGTTCCGGCGATACCGACCGGCCTGCACGCCAGCCCAAGCGCAGGCAGCATGACTGTATCCTGGAATGCGAGCGTGGGCGCCACCACCTATGATCTGGCCCTAGGTACGAAGTCGGGCGCGGAATCACCAGCGGCCGGCACGACCGGCCTCACGACGACGACATTTTCACTGACCGGTTTGAATCCCGGTCAAACCTATTATTTCACCGTCGCCGCGCTCGATGCCGGCGGGGCCTCGACGAGCTCCGCGGAAGTCACTGCCACGGTGCCCCCGAACGCCTGCGCGGGACTGACCGCGAGCCCCGGCAACGGCTCGATTACCCTCTCCTGGGGCGCCGCAGCGGGTGCCACAAGCTACGAGATACTTGAGGGTACTTCGCCGGGAACGGAAACGCTGCCCGTGCAAACCGGCGTGGCGGGCACGAGCGCGACAATTGACGGACTCACGAACGGCACGAACTATAATTTTCGCGTCGTCGCCATGAATGCGGGCGGCAACGCGCCCGCGTCCAACGAGGCTAATGCGACACCGAGCGCACCGGCCAAAGGTGGCGGCGCGATGAATTGGGGAATGCTCCTGCTGCTCGTGGCAGCGGTCGCAAGGCGGGCAATGACGGGCCGTTGACGATGGATCGCAATACTCTAGTATGCTTGCGCCCACCGTTGTCGCTAGAAGGAACTTGGCATGCATCTCCCGCAACCGCGAAATCCGAGGCGCCTGGCGAGCAAGGCTGCACTGGCTGCTCTATTGGTGTTCGCCTGGAGCGCGGGCGCAACGGCGACCGAGTTGGGCTTTCTGGTCAATACCGTGGCCGCGAAGCTCAACGAACAGGACATGAAACTGATGCGCGAGGCCGCGGTCGGCTTGCTCAAGGAGGGCGACGTCGGCGCCAGCCGTGACTGGGCCAATCCCAATTCGACCGCGACCGGCAAGATCACCGTCGTCAAGGTCTTCAAGAGTACGGAAGGCTACGCGTGCAAGTCGCTGCGCAGTGAAGCGAGCGCGGGCGGACTACAGGGTCGTGATGTCTACCGTGTCTGCGAAGTTCACCCCGGCAAATGGCGTATTTACGCGGGCGCGAGACCGGCCGCAGGCTGAACCCCGCTAGATGCGTCGATGACTGCCGTCGCAAAGCGGCGGCGACCCGGTGCGCTTGCAGCCACAAAAATACAGGGTCCCGGATTCTTTCGACGTGTACTTGAGGGGCGCGAACGAGCTGCCCTTGTGGCTACCGTCGCAGAATGGCTGTTGTGCGCTCTTACCGCAGCTGCACCAAAAATAGGTATTGCCCGCAAGCACCTCGACGGCGATCGGCGCGTTCTTGGTACTCGTCGGGTCAGTCACGAAATGCCCATCAATGCGGCTGTGTCTGTCCGAGTACGGCGGGGGCTTGCTCACGATTGCCAGGCGGCGCAGGGCTGACCGGCGTCGCCGGCGTCGCGGAGGAATCGACTGGCAGCACGGGCAGATGGTAGGCATCGACCTTCGTGGCCGATTCCTGCGCCGCACGCTGTTTGTCTTGGAGCTGGCGCAACTGCTCGCGACTATGCTCAAACTCCGCCTCACGTTTGGCCACGTCCGTGGCTTCGTGTTCCTCGGCCAGGCGTTCGACCGCGGTGCGCGCGTTGGCGCAATCGACGCTGGTGCGAGCCATCTCGGGATTGTCGTTGCACTTCATCAGCAGTCCGTCGAGGACCACGCGATCTTCCATCAAATCATCGACCGTCACCGGCGGCACACGACGCGGGCTGCAGGCGGCGGCTGCCACGAGGACAAGGCCAACCAAGCTCATTCGAACGATTTTGCGGTGTAAACGGGACATAGGGCTTTCTCGCCGCACATGTTACTGAAAACCGTTCCAAACGCCTGCCATGTCCTTGTGATGCGCCTCACGAGTTGACAATATTCTCTGGGCGTTGCCGCCGATTTTCTCGGTTCCGGGGCGTCCGTATGGAAAACGGCGACTTTCCAGCCTGGTTTGACCGCGCTTCGGCGCATGTGTACCGTTCGCAGGCTTATGGCCTCCGCAAAACCCGAAAGAGGCGCCAAGGCGGTCGATTTTGAGACTTCCATGCGCGACCTCGAAACCATTGTCGAACGCTTGGAGAAAGGCGATTTGTCGCTCGAGGAGTCCCTCGCGGCCTTCGAACGGGGGGTCCTCCTGACCAGGAGCTGCCAGGCGGCGCTAAAAGAGGCGGAACAAAAGGTTGAGATCTTGCTGAAAAAATCCGGCGAATCAGTCGTTGAAAACTTCACTCCCGACGATGCTTGAGCAGACACCCCTGGAACCGGCGACGGATCCGATGAAAGCACGCATGCGTGCTTATCAGGACCGTATCGAGACCGTCTTGGACGCCGCCCTGCCGTCGGCAGACGAGATTCCACAGCGTCTGCACGCAGCGCAACGCTACTCGGTTCTGGGTGGTGGGAAGCGCTTGCGGCCTCTGCTGGTGTATTTCACGGGAGAGGCCTTGGGACTCGATGTCGCCGCGCTCGACGCACCGGCGGCCGCGATCGAGCTGATCCATGCCTATTCGCTCGTGCACGACGATCTGCCGGCCATGGACGATGACGACTTGCGCCGGGGACGCCCGACCACGCACCGCGCTTTCGACGAAGCGACCGCCATACTCGCCGGTGATTCCTTGCAGGTCCTGGCATTTTCACTGTTGTCGCACGCGCGGCATGAGGCGATTTCGGCGCAGTCACGACTCGTCATGATTCAGATCCTCGCCGACGCGAGTGGCACGGCCGGCATGGCCGGCGGGCAGGCCTTGGATCTCGGCGCGGTCGGACGCGAGCTGGGTCTTGCCGAATTGGAGGCGATGCATCGCCGTAAGACCGGTGCCTTGATCCGCGCCAGTGTCCTGATCGCGGCTGCCGGCGCGGCGGATTTGCCGCAGAAATCCCGCGATGCGCTCGACGGCTACGCGCAGGACATCGGCCTCGCCTTCCAAATTCAGGACGATATCCTGGACGTCGAGGGCGACGCCCAAGAGTTGGGCAAGAACGTGGGCGTCGACGCGGCACGATCGAAACCGACCTACGTCAGCTTGCTGGGACTCGAAGAGGCCAAAAAGCGCGCCCAGGCGCTGAAACACCGCGCCAACGAACGCCTTGCCGGCCTGGGGCCCCGCGCCCACCTCTTGAGCTGGCTCGCATCCTACGTCGTCGATCGTCGAGTTTAGCTCGACCTCACTGTAAACTATTCCCCAAATGACATTAGCCGAAGACTACCCCCTGTTGACCAAGATCAACGATCCCGCCGATTTGCGGGCTCTCCCCCGGACCGAACTCGTTGCTCTGGCCGATGAATTGCGTCGCTATTTGATTCATACCGTGAGTCAGATGGGCGGCCATTTTGCGGCCGGCCTCGGTACGGTCGAGCTCACGGTGGCCCTGCACTACATTTTCAACACGCCCGAAGATCGTTTGGTCTGGGACGTCGGCCACCAGGCCTACCCGCACAAAGTATTGACCGGGCGCCGCGATTCGCTGCGCACGATCAAGCAGCATGGCGGCCTCGCACCCTTTCCGACCCGGTCGGAGAGCGAGTACGACACGTTCGGCGTCGGACACTCGAGCACCTCGATCAGTGCGGCGCTCGGCATGGCAATCGGCGCAGCCGCGCGCGGCGAACGGCGCCGTGCGGTCGCGGTGATCGGCGACGGGGCGATGACCGCCGGCATGGCGTTCGAAGCGATCAACCATGCCGGCAGCTTGAACGTCGACCTGCTGGTGATTCTCAACGACAACGACATGTCGATTTCCAACAACGTCGGTGCGCTGTCGAATTATTTCGCACGAGTGCTGTCCGGCAAGTTGTATGCGAGCCTGCGCGAAGGCGGCAAGAAGGTCCTTCGTCAGATGCCGACCGTCTGGGAGCTCGCGCGTCGCTCTGAAGCGCATATGAAGGGCATGATCCTGCCGGGCACCGTGTTCGAAGAAATGGGGCTTAACTACATCGGTCCGGTCGATGGCCACGATTTGAACGCCTTGGTCGCAACGCTGGAGAACATGCGCGACCTCAAGGGACCGCAACTCCTGCACGTCGTCACGCGCAAGGGCAAAGGTTACGCGCCGGCCGAGGCGGATCCGATCAAATGGCATGGCCCGGGTCCGTTCGATCCCGCCAGCGCGACGATTTTCAAGGAAAAGAGCAGCGGCCCGAATTACTCGCAAGTATTCGGCACCTGGCTCTGCGATATGGCGGCGCGCGATCCACGCATCGTCGCGATCACGCCGGCCATGCGCGAAGGCTCAGGCCTCGTCGAGTTCGAAAAGCGGTTTCCGGACCGGTATTTCGACGTCGGTATCGCCGAGCAACATGCGGTCACGTTTGCGGCCGGCCTCGCCTGCGAAGGCATGCGCCCCGTGGTCGCGATTTACTCGAGCTTCTTGCAACGCGCCTACGATCAATTGATTCACGATGTCGCGTTGCAAAACCTGCCGGTCGTGTTCGCCGTCGATCGTGCCGGTCTCGTCGGCGGCGACGGTGCGACCCATCAGGGAAGCTTTGACCTGTCGTTCATGCGCTGCATTCCGGGCATGGTCATCATGGCGCCCAGCAACGAAGACGAATGCCGTCAAATGCTCTACACCGCCACGACGCTGGATGCGCCGGTGGCGGTGCGCTATCCACGCGGCACGGGCCCAGGGGTCGCGATCCAACAAGAAATGCAGGCGCTGGCGCTGGGACGCGGCGTGGTCGTGCGCGAGGGCCGTAGCGGCCTGGCACTACTCGCCTTCGGCAGTCTCGTGGCCGGCGCCGAGCGGATCGGCGAGCGGCTCGACGCGACCGTCGTGAACATGCGTTACGTGCGCCCGATCGACGAAGAGTTGATCGATCGTATCGCGCGCAAGCATCACCATGTGATCACGCTCGAGGAGAACGTCGTGGCGGGCGGCGCCGGCAGCGCGGTCGGCGAAGTGCTGGCGGCCCAAGGGCACCGTTTAGCGCTGCACCACATCGGCATACCGGATCGACCGATTTCGCACGGGACGCGCGAGGACTGCTTGATCGAGGCCGGACTCGATCTGGCGTCCTTGGACCGCCAAATCGAGGCGTGGTGGCGTCCGCGGCGGCCGCGGGTCGTCGATGCGGCGAGCTAGTCGCGCGCTACCACGAGCAGCCCTTCGAGCGGCAAGCCTCCTAGCGCCCGTGACCCGCGCTAGGAGGCGGTCTGCAGCCGACCGATGATGCTGCGCAAGAACACTTGATTGAAGCGCAGCTGACATTCCGCCGAGACTTGCTCGAGTAAGGTCGAGCTGACTTTCATGACCGTGACGTCGGCGGCGGCCGTGATGGTCGAAGTTCGCTTTGCACCGCGAACGTAGCTCGTCTCCCCGAAACATTCGCCTGACTCCAGGTAGCCGAGCTGCTTGCCGTTTCTCTGCACGGCGACCTTGCCTTGGACGATGATATAGAATCGGTCGTCCATCTCGCCCTCCTTGACGATCTCTTCGGCCTCGGCGTAGTCCTGCCAGGAACTCGCGCGCAGCACCTCCCAGATTTCGCCATGCGAGAATTCGTGGAAGAACTTGAGTTTGCGCAACAGGCTGAATTGTTCCTGTTGATCGATCCGGTTGTAGCGCGCGCGCAGTTTCTGATGCACGCGCGTGAGTTCTGCCGCGAAGTCCAAGCCGGTTCGATAGCGCTTCTCGGGATCCTTGAGGAGTGCCATCGCCGTGACGTTCTCGAGCTCCTCGGGAATCTCCGGCCGCAGCGTATGGATCGGCGGCGGCGTCGCGAACACGATCTGGTGCAGAAGCTTCTGCAAATTTCCCGCGCGGAACGGTCGCGTGCCGGTGAGCAATTCGTACATCACCGCGCCGAGCGAATACAGGTCCGAGCGGTTCGTCAATTCGATCGACTGAACCTGCTCGGGCGACATATACGACGGACTGCCGGCGATGCCCTCGATGCGCGAGATCTCGGAGTCGGCGACCAGTGCGATGCCGAAATCGATGATCCGCACATCGCTGTCCAGGGTCAGCATGATGTTGCTCGGTTTGATGTCGCGATGAATGACGCCGCGCGAATGGGCGTAATGCAACGCGCGCGCCGCCTTGTAGATCAGCTCGACGACATCGTCGATGCGCAGCAGGTTATCGGGGCGGCAATAGGCGGCCAGCGTGCGTGCACCATGGACATGCTCCGTCACGATGTAGCAGTGTCCATTCTCCTCGCCCGCATCGTAGATCGGCAGGATGTTCGGATGCTGCAGCATGCCCACCATGTGCGCTTCGGACAGAAACATTTTGCGTGCGATCCGTTTGCGATTCTCATCGCCGGTCGCATCGACCTTGTAGACCTTGATCGCGACGTCGCGACCATAGTACGGGTCGTGGGACAAATAGACGACGCCGGTGCTGCCGCGACCGACCTCGTTGATGATCTGGTACTTGCCGATCTTCTCGGGCAGCTGGGTGCGACCGCCCGGCGACTTGCTTAATAATTTGGATCCGGGCGTATTCAAGTTGGCCAAGCGCCATGGAACGTTCAAGCGAACTGTGTCGTACAGGATACTGGCCAGACCCCCGCCAAACTGTGAATTCGGTCGAGGGTCAGCGAAAGTGCTCGTAGCCCCGTACGGCCGGTGTGAACTCGCGACCCTTGAAGGACCAGGAAACGCCGCTGCCACGGCGCAATTCGCCAATCGTGCTGAGGATCACACCGCTGCTCGCGGCGGCGGCTTGTAAGGCTCCGAGCCGGTCCGGCGAGACCGTGAGCAGCAGCTCATAATCGTCGCCCGCGCCGAGTGCCCAATCACGAGCCTGCGCGGCGGAAAAACTCGCCGACAGCGCGGTGGACAGCGGCAGGCGTTCGACCGCCACCGCGGCCGCGAGACCCGAGGCCTCGGCGAGCTTCGGCAGATCCGCGACCAGGCCGTCGGAGATATCCATGGCAGCCGAGGCGATGCCGCGCGCCGCAATCCCGAACTCGACGCGCGGCGTCGGGTACTCGAAGCGCTCTATCAGCTCACGCAAGTGCGCGTCCTGTACTCGCGTCGCAATGCCCTTGGATTCCTGCACCGCATGCGGCGTGGCGCGCGCTTGCGCAAACCACAGGCCGGCACCGGCATCGCCGAGCGTGCCGGTCACGACCAGCAAGTCGCCGCTCGCGGCGCCGCCGCGGCGCAGAGCGGTCCCGCGCGGCAGGTGACCGAGCAGTTGGATGCTCACGGTGAGCGGGCCTCCGGTCGTATCGCCGCCGACCAAGGCGACACCGTGGCGCTCAGCGAGTGCCCACAGACCGCGCGCGAAACCCTCGAGCCAGACCGGATCCGCCGAAGGAATCGTGAGCGCGAGCGTCGCCCAGGCCGGCGTTGCGCCCATGGCCGCCAGGTCGCTGAGATTGACCGCAAGCGCGCGATGACCGATGCCGGCCGGAGCCGCATCGGCGAGAAAATGCCGACCGGCAACGATCGTATCGACGGCGGCGATCAATTCGGCGCCCGCCGGTACGTTCAAGATTGCGGCATCGTCGCCGATACCGAGTACGACGCCGTCCGTCGCCGCGTTGCCCGTCGTCGGCGACGTGAAGAAGCGGCTGATCAGCTCGAACTCCGCGATGCTCACAGAGGTGCTCTGCGCGGGCTTAATCGAGCGTCTGTCCGTACTCGTGGGGACGCAGCTCACGGGCCGCGCGGTCGAGTACTGCATTGACGTATTTGTGGCCATCCGTCGCACCAAATTGCTTTGCGAGCTGTACGGACTCGGCCAGTACTATGCGATAAGGCAACTCGGGAACCGACTGCAACTCATAGAAGCCCAGCCAAAGCACGGCGTGCTCGATCGGATCGAGTTCGGCGGGCGGGATCTCGGAGAAACGCGCCAGATCGGCGTCGAGCGCCTCGCGACTTGGCGCGATCGCCATGAGCAACGCACGGAAATAATCGCGATCGACGCGCGCCGCCTCCGGATCCGCGGCATATTCCTGATGCGTATCCTGCCAGGGTCGCGGGTTCAGCTGCAGCTGATACAGCGCCTGTACGGTCAAACGGCGCGCCAGGCTGCGCGCGCGGTGGCCCGTTGCCGTGGCCTCTTTGGCAGCCACGGGCTAGAGGTCCAAGCGGCGCAGCAGGTTGGCCATTTCAATCGCCGTCAGCGCCGCATCGGCACCCTTGTTGCCGTCCTTGCCGCCGGCACGATCGCTTGCCTGCTGAACCGTATCGGTGGTCAAGACACCGAAGGCCACCGGCAGGCCCGTGTCCAGCGCAATTTGCGCAAGGCCGGACGCGCACTCACCCGCGACGTAATCGAAGTGCGGCGTGTCGCCGCGGATCACGGCACCGAGCGCGATCAAGGCGTCGTAGCGACCCGAAAGTGCCAGCTTGCGCGTCGCGACCGGCAATTCAAATGCGCCCGGTACGCGTACGATGTCGATCCGATCGGCTGGCACGCCATGGCGGCGCAGGGTATCGACCGCTCCTTGAACCAGCGGGTCCACGACGAAATCATTGAACCTCGCCGCGATGCACGCAAAGCGCAAGTCGCCCGCGGCAAGATCGCCCTCGATTACGGTCGGCTGCTGATCGGACACGAAAGGACCCCTTGGTAACTACGGGCCGCAGAGTATAAGCCTCTCGAGCGCCTCATTCGCTGCCATCGACGTATTCCGTGACTTCCAGGTCGAACGCGGCGAGGCCCTGCAGCTGCTTTGGTGCGCTCAGCACGCGCATGCGCTTGAGGCCGAGATCCTTGAGAATCTGCGCACCGATGCCGTAGGTTCGGATCACCGTGGCGCCCGCGGCGCGGGACGCGGCAACCCGGGGTGTACCCGCATGGGCGGCGGTCGATTTCTTGGTATCGAGCGCACGGACGTTGTCCATGAACTCCCGCGGACTCTGCTCCGGCCGCAAGATCACGACGACACCCGAGGGCTCGCTCGCCACACGCCGCATCGCCGAGCGCAGGGGCCAGCCGAGACTGTCACCGCGCACGCCCAGAACATCGCGCAAGGTTTCCCGGATATGCACGCGCACCAGCGGCGGCGGCGAAGCGTTGAGGTCGCCCTTGACGAATGCGACGTGCACGTTCTTGTTGACGTGGTCTTCATAGCAATACAAACGGAACGGCCCGAACTCGGTGTCCACCGCCTCGTCATAGATGCGTTCCACGGACCGCTCGTTTTTCAAGCGATAGCGGATCAGATCCGCGATCGTGCCGATCTTCAAGTGATGGGTTGCGGCGAAGCGCTGCAGATCGGGCCGGCGCGCCATCGTCCCGTCTTCATTGAGTATTTCGACGATCATCGCCGCGGGCGAGAATCCCGCGAGGCGCGCCAAATCGCAGCCCGCCTCCGTGTGTCCCGCGCGCGTCAACACACCGCCGGGCTGCGCCATCAACGGAAAAATGTGACCCGGTTGACGCAGATCCTCGGGTTGCGCGTCGGCTGCGACCGCGGTCTGCACCGTATGCGCACGATCGTGCGCCGAGATTCCGGTGGTGACACCCTCGGCCGCCTCGATCGACACGGTGAAATTGGTCTTGTGCAGGCTGTCGGTGTCGCTGACCATGAGCGGCAAACGCAGCTGACGGCACCGGTCCCGGGTCAGCGTGAGGCAGATCAGACCGCGACCATAGCGCGCCATGAAGTTGACGTCCTCGGCGCGCACGCAGGAGGCCGCCATGACGAGATCGCCTTCGTTCTCGCGGTCCTCGTCGTCCATGATCACGGCCATTTTGCCGCGGCGCAAATCCTCGAGAATCTCATCGATCGTGTTGAATTCAGACATGGTTCGATTCACT
>Ga0116230_10000530_pt1 | contig 34017 bp, 21 predicted proteins | sample S1TSphfallax_3_FD_88678 | JGI IMG/M metagenome (GOLD analysis project Ga0116230, IMG submission 88678) | Host-associated microbial communities from peat moss isolated from Minnesota, USA - S1T2_Fd - Sphagnum fallax MG | ecosystem: Host-associated > Plants > Peat moss > Unclassified | place... | reverse complement strand
GTTTTGTTTTGTTCAACTTTATGTCGCATGTTGTTTAGTTGAATTGTGTTGAAAATGCAACAACAAATTATGAGGGGAGTTTTTTTTTGTGATAGAAAATGCATGTAAAAATAAAGGGTCACATTTTTATTGTTGGGTAAAAATTACAATTCCATTGTTTATATAATAAGACTAGGTTTTTTTTTTTAAATTCTTCAATATAAATCATGTCAGGTACACAATACTACATATTTATTAAATAAATAACATATGTTCAAGATTTTTTTTTTAAAAACCAAAATTGAACATTTCATGTATGATGTTTATTTAATCATGTAGAACCACCTTCTTTCAACATTCTTCATGTTTTCAACTAAAACTAAACATTAAAACAAATATATGGTGCCAAATTTTAATGCAAATGTAAACTTTAAACTTAGTTCTAGGGTGTTTTAAATATGTGGATATCGATGATTTAAATAATAATAAGGTGAGAAAAATAAAGCTCCCTCATATAACCCCCCAATTTCTTTTTGACACAAATAGTGGGAAAGACATACATATAATGACCATCCCCTACATGAACATATTCAATAAAACATACATTGCACACCTAGTTTATTATTTGATGTGCAAAAAAATTAAATAATTTCATTTTTTGTGTCATTATTACTCATCAATTCAAGACACATCCATTGTAAATGGTAAAAAGAAATGTGAGTGGCAAAGTGGACAAATATGTTCCATTGAATAAAAATCATTGCCCAAATGCAAAAGTAACAACTTGAAAATGGCCTAAAATGCCTAAGCAAAAAATACCTTGTTGCAAAATAAACCCTTATGTTTTTGCAAACAACCATTTAAGCATCCAATATTTTGTGAATAAAGAAAGTCCCTTGAAAACAACCCATGAGTTGTCAATTGGATGTACATGTGAAGGCAACTTAAATCCTTTTCAAAACAAAACCATGTTTATTATAAACCCACCATGTTCTTAATTTGTTGCCACCAAGTTCCCAAGGGTTCAAATGATGTTCCCCAAGTTCCCATGTCAAAAAAATTCAATTTTCCACCAAACTTAATCCCATTTTCTTTGCCCAAAATTTTATCATTGTAACCTATATATCTAGGCCAAAGGAAAATGTTTCATAATCTTTTATTTGGGGAGTGTCCATAATGTGAGTGTTTTTTGGTGACTTGGGCCATGAAAGAGGCCTATCACCCAAAAACAAGTTGATCCTTTGAATGCACCCTCTCAACTCATTAACATACCTAACAAACTGTAGGTACTAACAAGGTAAATAGTTTTCTTAATAAAACTTTAACTTTTAGGAGCTACTTTCAACAAAGATTGTGGCATTGGGAGTCAATTTCCTTTTCCAACCCAACTTTGCAAAGTTAGAACAACCCATCCCATGCCCTTTATTTGGGCTTGTAAAAATATTAAGCACATCTAAAATGGTGTACAATTTTTTTTCAATCCTTGCCCATAAACATGGATAATGACAAATTATAAATGTAAAAATAAACTACATGATGGATTTTTATGGTGATCCCAATGCTCATTTTTCTAGCTGTATTAAACATTATTGCAAAGCTCCCCAAATGAAACATGAAAAATATAGCAAGATGATTCAATATATATTGAAACATAATCACTTTATCCTTCCAAGATTGGAAAAATTCCACCAAACCCATTAATATCTAATCAAACATGGACTTTAGAAATGAAGTGCCCCCAAAGTCCCCAACCATTTATGGACTTTTTGTGGAGGTAGCCTATCTAGGTGGCCAAGAATGTTAGCTCCACATGTGGCCATTCAATCAAAAAGTAAAATCCAAAATGAGTTCCAAAGTTAGGGTTGGCAAGGTTGTTGTGTTTAATGATGAAAATGAAACACACCTTTATGTTTTGTGAAGAAAAAGTAGCTTCATTTCCCCTTCAAAAGGGGTGTATAAGTTTTTCAAAATCACATTTTGTTAAGACCAATTATAGTTTGCATTATATTTTATTCTTTTTGTTGAAGGTTTGGAATGTTTTGAACTACAAGAATTTACAAATGGGTTTTGAAGCAATAAGTGTGGAGAATTAGTTTAGTTGTAGTTGTGGGAAGGAAGTGTAACATGACAAGAGATGGAGATGATTGTGAAGGTAATCACAACAATACAATTTCATTTTATTGTCTTTTGTTATTGTAACGAGAAATTATCAAGTTGTACAAATTCACAAGTGAAATTTAGTTGTTATTTTTGTGGAATTTCTGAATTGTTTATGAGTTTATTTAAGGTGTGAGAAAAAACATTAATTTCTTCAATTGCACATGGGTACTCTTAGATGTTTTTGAAGCTAAAAATGTAAAGAGGTTGAATTTCATAGAAATTGTTTTTTTGGCAAATTATAAAGCAAGAGGAATATTGAAAGTGAGTTCAATTTCCTATATGGAATCTAGGATAATTTCATGTTTTTGCCCATGTATTGACTTTTTTACCAATTTTACTCACACTTGGTCCATATATGTAGTGTTGCATCTTCCCATTATTATGATATTGCAAGTATATAAAATAGATAATGGTGTGAAATGAAGTTGGTCAATATTAAATAATAATAATCATCATGATAGTTATTTTTGGTGTTTGTTGCTATCAATGAGAACTTGTGGATATATGTTTGTAAAATGATAATGCAATTTGTTATAGATTATAAAGAGTTTTGCATATTCATATGTAAATAGAATAGAAAACTTGAACAAAATGGTGATGTCACCATTTGGTTCTTTGAATATCCTCATTGAAATGCAATTTCCATGAAACTAATTTTTTTTTTTTTGCATATGGTAGGCAAAGAGGAATAGGTTGGCAATTGAGGCATCCGTTGTTCTATTTGGTCCAAAAGGAGTCATCATGATGTCAAGCCTTGTTTTACATGATGCCTTTACTTCACAAAGGTTTCATAGAATGGGATGAAATTCCTTAAAATAAAGACATGCATACATAATAGTCAAAATTGAATGATCAAAGAAAATCATTTCTTTAAGTTTATTTAGAATGAACCTTGTGAAGAATTTTGAATATCTATAATAAGAAGTGTGCTTGTAAGCACTAGAGGTATGCATAGGGTGTGTGTTACTGTCTCAATGGAATTGGTAGCAAATAATGTTAGTTGTAAAACACCTTTATGAACATTGAAGCTAATGTTTATTGATTGTCAACAACCTTGTTAATTTGGTGATGCCAATGATGTTTTTAAACCATATGGGGTGATTGCATCAATATCACTCTTTTATATCGTAGAACACTAAAAGAAATTCTTATTAATACAATTATTAGTGAAATCGAAATGAGTTATGGGTTTGTGCATAGATGTATGAGTATGTATTATGATCATGAAACACCTATTTAGTGTTTTTAAATATGGCATTTCTTGCTTGTTTTTAATCTCCTTGTTATGCACAATGGAGAGGTTGTGTTTGGGTTTGTTTGATCTTAGGCCATACATTATTTGGACCAAATTGACAATATTTACATAATTTCATAAATGTTGACATTCTTAAATTTTATTTTGTTTATAAATATTTTTTCTTGAAAATTTAAAAATCTAATTGAATATTTAATGTCCTACCATTTGGCAAAATGAAATCTTTAAAATTAATGAATTATTCATCATAAACAGGTGTTGAAGTGGCCATGATCTAAAAAATAGGCTAATCAATTAAATCCTTGAATTTTGTGTTTTTGAATATCTGATTATATGTTTTAAAATGTAATTGATGTTTTGTTGATGGAATATTGTACCATTCAAAAATATTATATTAAAAACTATCTATAATGGCTATACAATATGGTATCATGGTACTTGATAATATAATATCAATATGCTGAGATTTAATTGATTAAGGTCAATAAAAAAAAATTTGAAAATGAAAAAGGCATTTTATAATAAAATAAACTGAATAAGAAAGTAATGCATAGTTTACCTATGTACTAACCATCTAGTCACCAAATAGTAGTCTCTATACATAGTAGTCACCAAATACCTTACCTACATAACAATGGATTATGAATTTTGTAAACCATTTGGAAAAATATCTTTAGATTATTTTGGCAACCATTTTAGGCTTCAAAATTAGAAAATTAACAAAATGATAAATAAATAATAATAAATATAAATGACAAACTTATATTAAAATGTTGTTGATGACAATGACATTAATGATGATAAAAACAATGATAACAATGATAACAATAAAGTAAACGAGGATTTTAAAAATGGAAAGAAAATTATAAAACATTGATATGAAAGAAAGAAAAAATGACTATAGATCAAAGTATATAGTAGGAAATAGATTTATTAAATGTGAAAAAAATAAAAGATAAAAAAAGGAACAATAAAAAAATTAAATTTCAATTTAAATTTATACTCAATATAAATATTTAAAACTAGCCATCCATGACTGCCATATTTTGGTGTAATGACTTATGCTTAACATGTAAGTTTCCAACAATAGGTTTTACATAAAGATGGTTATATTGTTGTTTTTTATGGCCCGCCTACAACCATTAAATTGAGATTGTAAAAAAAAGGGATATTATAATAACAAAAAAAATGTTAAATTTTGTAATGCCTTTTGCTAATCTTAACCTTAAACCCTAGAAAAAGATCAATAACATCCTTTTTTCATTACTTTTCATTCTTACCTCTAATTTTAAACTTGAAAATATGTTTAGTACATCCAATAGGCCTGCACATTGTTCCATGTAACCATTTACACATTAAATATGAAAATATGAAAATTTCAACTATATGATTTGGTGAAAATAATATATGATAATTATATTTATTTATGTTTTGGGGGTGTAATTTAGATTCATACTTTTTTTAAAAAGACCATACATTGGAACATGCATCACAAAATGAACAAAAATTCAATTTAACTTTGAACTTCAAAAATAATAATTACATAACAAACATTCCTATTCATGAATCTTTATAGAATGACACGACTAAAGAAACATCTTTCTCACGTGTAGTGAACTTCATTTATGCATTTAAAAAACTATGTATATTATGTCAAAAGTTCATTGAATTTCAACATAAGTGGTGTCATACAACTTTTTTCATTTCCATATTACACTAAAGTAGTATAATTGCATTGTTAAAGTAAATACATATCCATGTTGCTATGTGAATCAACAAATTTCCTCAAAATGTGCAAAATAAAGACAATTATTGAAAATGGCCAATTTTTTTTCAAACATAAAACAACAAAAAAGAAGCCTTAAATAAACATCTTACTAGTATGTAAACATGGGCACTAACTTATTCAAGTTGTAAAAATTGTGTTTATCATTTATCAAATGAAAAAAGTTTCTTTGGTAGAACAGTGCCTATCAAAATCAAAGTGTCATAATCAAACACTACCAGATGTGAAAATTTAGGCTTTCAATATATTTTCACAATGTGTTATTACATCTTATCTACAAGATTGTTATTTATTCCCATACCCAATTGTTGAAATTATGCATTAACTCATGATGTTAAGGTGTATATTCATGTATGGATCAAAATGGCAAACACAATATAATAAACAAAAACTCCATGGAAAAGAAAAAAAAAGGCAGTTGAAAAAAATTGATAGAAAAAATGAAAAAAAATTGGAAATTTTTGTACTACCACAAAGTAAAGGAATCTAGAAAATCATGAATACAGTACAATAATTCATTCCCAAATATATGGAACTTTATCTACATATAACTATTTTCAATTTTTCAAATTATACATATATATTGAATTTGGTTATAATGCATTAATTTCATGTTGAACTTAAGTTTTGCATTCAATTTTGTAACTTGTAAACATGATTCCCAATAAATCATTGAAATCATAAATATAATCATTCAAAACATCATTGAAAAAATAAAATTGAATATAGATTATATGTATAATAATTATTGATGTTGTCATTGATATATATAGATTTTAAATCAAGCAATTTCAAAGTGCCTCAAACCATTAAACTTGTACGATTTGTAACTCTTGATAACATAAAATATGTCAAACCTAAAGCAATTAACTTTTTAACATGAATGAAAAAAATTTATGTAATTTTTACACCTTGTGTTTTAAGACTAATAATAACATATACTAGTACAACTAGTGGTACCCGTGACCTTCGGACACCCGTGGCTACGCCACTCCAACCACCCTGAACGCTCTGTTTGGTCGCCATAATCGGAAATTTTCCCAAAATAACACTCGTGGGTCCCACCCTAAGGCATTTATATCCCCACAGATAAAAACAATATTGTGATTTAGCACAGTGGTCCCGACCGACGTTGTGCGAGTATCAAAACCAACCGTGTGTACCCTCAGGTTATCAGTCCAGGTATTTACTCCCTTACCCGACAAGGGTGAGAAAACCCAAAACCCCGGTTTTGACATTTTGAACCTTGGTTCCCGAAAGTTTTGGTGGCGACTACTTTAAATTTATTGTAAGTGTGTCATCAAAACAATAACAATGTTGCAACTAGTGTACAATGTTCATACATGCAACAATGCCTATAAATTATTAAAATTTGTAATATTATGTTCCTATAATTATTTATGTTATTTAACACTAGGGTTTTTGAATTTAGGGATATGGACACAACAATTTTTTTGGACTTTTTGCACATTTTAAGGCTAATTAAAATCAAGCCTAATGTGGATTTTGGGGGCAAGTTGAAATTTGCACATATATGCCACAAGACATATTTCCTTTCTTTTTCTTTCAAAGAGAATGGAAAAAGGTTCATGTTGATAAACACACACCATGGCTTCCATTCATTTTGATTATTGAAGCAATATTGCTCATGCCCAAAAAAACTCAATGAAAGTGCAATACCCCTTTTAAGGTATCCTAGAACTACATTGGGCTCCATAACACATCTTTAGAAACTTGAAGGGGTATTGCATAACCTTACCAAAACCTAAAAGGAAAGTAATACATGCATCAAAGTATTCTATAAACACCATGGTCTAAGCTACTAGAGGGGTATTTTTCACAACTAAAATTACTTAATGAATGTGAAATAACCTTCTCAAGGTATCCCAAAAATACTTTGGGCTCCATAACATATCTTTTGAAACTTGGAGGGGTATTGCATAACCCTACCAAAACCTAAAAAGAAAATAATATCTGCACTAAGGTATTTTATAAACACCATGGGCTAAATTATTTTGGTTTAGGCTATCAAAGGGGTATTATTCATGCCCAAAACTATTCAATGCATGTGCAATAGCCCTATTAGGGTATCTTACAAGTCTTTTGGGCTCCACAACATGTCTTTTAAAACTTGGAGGGGTATTCCATAGCCCTACCAAACCTATAAGGAAAATAATACCTTCATTAGGGTATTTTGTAAACACCATGGGCTGAATTATTTTGGCCTAGGCTATTGGTGGGGTATTGTTCATGGCCAAAATTACTCAATGCATGTACATTACCCCTCTTTGGGTATCCCATAAATTTGTTGGGCTCCATAACATAATATATTCAAAAACTTGGAAGGGTGCTGCATAACCCTACCAAAACCTAGAAGGAAAACAATAGCCTCATCATATTGCAATAATATCTTAGACCATGAACCAAAAAAATATTTATTTCATGCCATACATATTGAATGAAGTAAATGAAGGTATTGTAAAGTTGGTGACATTGATGGTAGAAGGTAAACTTGAATAAAGTTATGGAGTTTAAATGCAATACCCACATTGTACTGGGATAATTTCACTGACCATGAAATTAAATATTTTAAAAATATTTGATTCCCCCCAATACATCATGAAATTCATGTTTTCAAAATTATTTGTTTACCTTACAATATGATTTAATATGTATAAAATGAAGGTAATGCAAAATTGGTCACATTGATGGTAGAAGGGTTTAAGGTTTAATATGAATGTTTTATTTCTTAATGTTAAAATTCATATTTTGTCAAAATAAAAAAGTTCATTCTTAACATTTCTTCAATGATGTACATATTTATGTTTTTTCCTTTTAAAGTTGCAAACTCATTTCAATTTGTTTTTTCTTATTTAATAAGATTTTAATGGTTTTTTTTCCTTTTTTTAATGGTTCACTTCATAATAATAAATGATATCTCTCCCATAATATATTAATCCTATGTATGATTGAAATTGTATTTTGAAATGTATAATATTGGTTTAAATATTGGTATAAATACATTACTATTTATAATGTATTGAATAATACATTATATATAATTAATAATATTATGAAATTATCATTTTGATTCATTTTGATACATATAATATCCTCATATTTATTCAAAATAGGATAAGAATACATTAAAATGTATACAAAATGTAAAATGTGTGTGTGTGTACCCATGGTTATGTAAATGTAATTTTATTATTTTTTAAAAAAATTTAAAGTGAATTAAAAATTCCAAAAAATAAGTTGTTTTTATTATATATATTATTAATGCATGTAATTAAATATCAATTTTATGTAAATTTTTGTTTAAAATATTTCAAATAATTATATACTTACTTAATTAATATGTGATTTTTTTTCATTTTTATACATATTATATCTTATTAAATATTCTAAATTTCTTTAAAAAATAATTAAACATTAAATATAGTTGAAATACATTTTCAAACTCATAAATGATAAGAATTGTTTATTAATGGACCAATGCAAAATGGTTAATATATTTAAATGAGGGTGTTGCAATATTGGCCACATTGATGGTATAAGGTCACTTGAACAAAGTCTTGAAGTGTAGTTGCAATACCTTCATCTCATCATGATAATTTCATTAACCATAAAACAAATTAGTTTGTTTTTTACATATTTAGTCAATGTTCAATAAATCATGCCATACATATTGATTCAAGTAAATGAGGGTATTGCAAAATTGGTCACATTGATGGTAGAAGGTATAACTTGAACAAAGTTATGAAATATAAATGTAGTACCCACATTGTAATGTGATAATTCCATTGACCATGAAACATAAGAAATTTTGAAACATATTATTTGATTAATTTGCAATATAGAATGAAATACATATTTTGAAAATCATATGTTCACCCGATAATATGACTTATTATATATAAATGAAAGATGTTCAAAATTGGTCACATTGAATGTAGAAGGGTTTAGGGTTTAAGGACAAATACATCAAATTGGGCACACATATTTGTTCACCTTACAATATGATTTTGTGATTTAGAGTGTTAAGATGATTAGTACATGTAAATGAAAATATTGGTAAATGGCATGTTTTGTAAAAATTGGCATTACTTATGAAAATATTGGTAATTTTTCCCAATTCTAGCAATTGAAACATCAACTTGTTGAACGTCAACTTGTAATTGTGTGCCATGGGTCATCAAACACCCACAAAATTCTACTACAACAAACAACAACACGACTTGATGAATAAGATGATGATTCTACTACAATAATAAATCAACAACGTGAAGAACAAAAGATGATGATTTTATTACAATAACAACTGAACAACATGAAGAACAAAAGACAATGGTGATTCTACTGCAACAACAACACAACTTGATGAACAAGATGCATGCATTTTCATGGTTTAAGTGGCTATTTGTTTCTTTAGGTAGTTTTATATTCCAAAACATGAAGAATATAAAATGTTAGCTCTCATCATTCAAACTACAATTCATAGGTTCGAGCATCATGGGTTTGGAGTTAAATTTGCACAAAACATTTTGATCATAATCCCTAAATAGATATGTAAATATATCATTAGAGCTTTTGATAGATTGCTTCTTATTTACAACTTTTACAAGTGTGGATATATAATAAAATCCTTCAAAGAAATCCTCACAACAACAACATTTTTATAATCTTGCAACTAGTTTTTTATAGTGTGGGGCAATATTGGATCAAAATGCTCATGAAACTCACAACAACATTCTTGTTTTAACTCCTTGGGGTTTTGTACGTGTTTTTGGAAGTTTGATTAGCCATTCAATTTTTAATGGTGCAAGCTTTTACAATTGCTTTAGAATTTTTTATTTTTTTAATATATATTTTTTGAAAAATCTTTGAGGAATTAAGGGTTGGTGTTCATATGAACTTTAGAAGTTCAACATTTTACTTCTATGTTGATACCCTATGTTGAGAACTTCTTGAGAGATGAGTTAGTAATTTAATTAGTGGTGTGTATGGCTTTCATTAATTATGCAAAAACCTTTAAGTCTTATTTCAAATCTTAGTCCTACACCCTTGACAAGTTCTACAACAATTGAACTTTAATTTATTTTTTTCCTTTACAATAATATGTGCATGCATTGTGCACAAACAACTTTGTTGGTTTGTGACATCTAGACAATGTTGCCAAGTTTGGTCTAAAAGTGATGATACAAGGATGAAACAAAAATACCATGCACATCAAATTTGTGATGGTTAATAGATTAAAGGATAATCAATAGCCTTGGGCTTTCACTAAATAGTTTTGATTTTAGCTTCAAGAAGGCTTGTTATTTGGGGCACTTATGTTGTGTCAAGACAAATTGCAATTGCTTAGTCCATTCCAAAGCTTGCAATGAAACTGCTTAGGTTGGAGAATAAGCCTAGGTTGAAAGGACATGTCCTTCTTGGACCTCTGAGTTCGTCCTTCACTTAAAAAATTTATAATTCCCCACCTTTTTGTGTCAACCCTTATAAAGGTTGTATATATTACATTGTCCATAAATTTTAGTCTATTTCAAAAGCTATAATTCACCTTGGTGTGGATCTTCACCTTGTTGCAAATGGTAGGTGTAGGGTGTTGGCAAACTATGATCTACACAAAAAATGTCATAGTTTGATAGTTTTCAGTACCTACCCAAGTTTCATGCATCATGGTGGAAATTTGGGAAATAAATTTCACTAAAATTTTGTAAAAGATGATGGTTCATATCCCAATCTAACATTATGTTGTGAAATCAATGCACATATGAATGATATAATACTCCAACAAAATATTATTTTGATTTGGAGAACCTTGTCACACTTTTGCAATTCCAACAAAAGGACTAAGAAGTAGGATACTTAATAATACAATTTCCATGAAATTTACACATATATAAAAGAAACCATAGAAAACAATCTTTCCCATCAAAGTTTTCATTTTTTCTTAAGGTTGTGGAAATTAAATCGGACGATTTTAAAATGTTCATTAATATGTTACGGTATGAAAATATTGATGATTATGATTTTTTTAGCTTGGAAAATGTTCTTCCATTGAAAATTTACTAGGGCTAAATGTTTTTTTAATCATTTGACAAAAGTAAGATAAATTTTTGAATTTAAAAAAATGGAAAACTACAAATAAAGGTTTTATAAAAATCTTTATTAAATTATTGGTGTACATTTACACAAATATACAATTATATCTCAATTTCATATTCATAATTCTTGTGACTTCTTTTAATTTTGAAACCCAAATCATTTATATGTGATCAAAGTGGGTGAAATCTTACATGTTGCCACTTTTGATACTATATGTAGTTCCAAATTTTCCACAAATTGTGTAAACCATAACTTGCCAACACCCTATAAAGAGACTATGGATGAAAGTAAGAAATTGATAGAAGAGGACGTCAATTGAACACCTAATGCAAAAATATCTACCATTTCAATGAGTGCTAGTAAATCCTTCCTCACCAAGCATACGTTCAATGATAACAATGACAATAGTCACGAGGTTCTCAAGGGCCATCAACTCAAAGAAATTTAGGAAAAATTCATTGTCTTGAATTCATCGAATGTAGTCAACCTTGTTTGTTTCATTCGGGTGGAGGTTACATTGACAATATCCTTGAGTTGAAATCTAAAAGTTGTTACGATTTCATCTAGGAATGTTGCTTACTAGGCCAAATATTTGGTCAGAAGGTCTTTCTTTTCAAAGTGTCCGTTGACAAGGTTGGGAGCAGAGTTGGGCTTGTTGCATGAATGCAACTTGGGGGTGATCTAGAGAAGTCATAGATCAATTTGACCATGTGAAACAAATTGCTTGTTGGACAACAATGGCTTGTCATGTTTATGATTTGAAATATTGCAAAGTCATGACCATCATAGTTTGTGACATGCAATATGATGACACAAAAGCACAATAAATCATGTGGACAAAGCTCAACAACACATTGCTAAAAAATGGGTATGTTAAACCCAACTTCAAAGGATTCATGTCGGACAATGCACAAGAAAATTGGAATGTTGTTAGAATTGTTTACAACTTTAGTGATGCCATTATAAGGATGGTGGATAAAGAACGTACATGTTTATTCCATTGGATTCAATTGCTTGATAGGAATACCAAGCAATTGATCAAACTTGAACTATAGGAACAACATAAGACCCTTTGCTTCAACTATAAAAATTCCAAGTCTTTAAAGAAGTAGTCACTCGATATGCAAAGTTTATCCATTACCAATGGCTCCCATCAAGAGCTACATCTGAATCTATTGTTCACAAACTTAGTAATTGGCTTGCCTTCTAGCACCTTCATTTCAGATAGTGGGGCAAGTTCATGGCCCATGTAAGATATTCCTTTAAAATATTATGTTTAAGGATTTATCTTTTATCTTTTTTATTCTTACACTTATGGTCTAATCCGCTCTTCCTAGTGTTTGTGGAAGTTCAGCGACATTGAGTGGGTAGATATGTCGATTTGCAATCTTGTTGAGATTGTGCATAACATTTGGTTACAACAATTGGAAAAACTTGACACCTCTTTGTACATAGCCACCTTTGATGACTATGTTCAAACTTTTAAACAGTCCATTCTATATCAAGTTTTGGATTTCCTATTTCATTTTCATTATTCATAATCCGATATGCTAGTGTTGGTAGAAAACTTCCAATTATGATGTAGGAAAATTAATTTCATGGTGCAATGAATATTAGTTCTGGAATATGTTATATTTTTAACATCCTTGGACGGGCTAATCATTTATGTTTTGGCAATTATTTCTAATGTGGTTTGCGATCTTAAAAAGACCCCCAAATTTATGGGTACAATTGTGAACCACCATTTACACCCATAAAGACCTCCAAAAGAATTTAGTTTGTGTGCTTTGAAATCAATATTTTGCCATGTTACAAATAATGAACTCACCGTTTGTTGTTCAATGTTCACCCACTAGCATCGTTGGTTGAAATGAAAACGTCTACTTTTTCTATCTTGTTTTGACCTAATTTTTGGTCTCCAACTCCTGCATTCTTTTGTTCATCCCTTTTAAAATTTCACCTCTATCTGTAGGCACTGAATGGTAAGGGGCTAATTGGAGTTCCATAATTGGTGTAGCTAGCTTTTTAGGTTGGCCACCTCTTGGAAACTCTTCTATTGCCCCTCCCTTGTTGTCTTGTTTTTGGTTGAAGCCAATTCAAAAAAGCCTTGGAAATGTTGCCCATCGTTTAAGCAAAATCTTTGGATGAAAAGAAGCGATCCTCTAGTGATTTCAAGGAGGCAATAAGAAAGGGAGCCAATCCCTTACTTCAAGTGTCTATTTAGTAGGTGTAGGAAAAAGGCTACCCCACACCAAAAATGAATTGTCATGAGGTCAAGTAGTTTTGACAACTTCCCTTAAATTATGTGGGTGAATCCCACCGAAATACATATCTGGTGGAATGCCCCCAACTAGAATTTCCTTGTCATTTGACCAACAATGTAATTCATAAAAGAAGTTGGTAGGAGTTTCAATACCTTCTTCCATTGGGTCCAACTTTCAAAAAGGCCTTGTTGCATAAATGTGTGCATGTTGAATTAGACTTGGATTCCAAGTTCTACCTTTCTTTCTTAGGCTAGATGTCGCAACCCTAACTTTGGGCTTACAACCAAGGCAAAGGGGTTGCAAGGTTGTGGGCCAAGAGGAAGCTCGGGAGTCATGTCACATACTCCCGGGAGTGTAGGAAAGTGTGAGGGAGTGAACCCTTACGCTCCCAAGGCAACTCCCACTTTGGGAGATGGAGTCCCGGTGGACTCCCAAAACTTCAGAGAGCGATTTCAGGGGTCAAAACTCAATGGCTTGTGGTGTTCTTTATATCATTGGAAAGCTCTTAGAATTTAGATGTCTAAAATGGGTTCGCATTGCTCATTTGGACATCTAAAACACAAGTTATGGCCAAAAGAAGGGCCGAGAGTCAAACTGCCAATTTGACTCCCGACTAGAAAAAGTCAGGAATCGACCCGATTTACTTGTGTGTAGACCAGGCCTCATAAAAAGTGGTCATCTAAAAATAGATACCACTTTTACCACATTTAGGGTCAAATGTGTACCACTTTTAAGAAATCTGTTGGAAACAGTCCAAAACTCCTACTGCTGCTGGTACCAGTCTTTTCCTTTTCGCCATAACTAGTTGCTGCTTCATCAAATCTGGGTTCTTCATCATCAACAACAATAGGATTGGTCTTGGTCTTGGTTTCGGTCGGCTTCTCTTCAGCAGCAGGAGTTTCAGCAACGTCCGTTCCATCGGTTACTTGGCTGCTTGGTTGCTCATCAGTTGCAACTGCTGCTGGTGGTATTGCAATCTTTTCCTCTTCGCCATAGCTAGTCACCTGAGTCACCTTTTTGAAACTGGGTTCTTCATCATCCCCAGCTCCCGTCGAAGCTCCACCATCACGAACTCCCGTCGAATCTCTGCCATCATCTCCAACACCCCTGGTATTTACACCACCATTCCGATCTTCTTCAACGGTACTATACTTTTCTTCAACAGCTAGAGTTTCAACGTCAGTCCCATCGGTAACTTTAGGCTGCTCATCAGCTGCAGCCAAACCAGTTTCCTGTTCGCCATGGCCATGAATCACAACAATCATTGTATTGTTTTTGGAGCTGCTTCTTTGTACTTTAGCAGCATCGACTCTAGACGTTATGCGCACCCTGGACATCGGCAAGGACAAACAACTAACTATTCTTGTCGAAACGCCAGTCGCAGACTTGTGTAAAAAGACGCGGTAGAGCAGCACGACTGCCAACGTCGGCCTTTCTGTTCTTATGACGAAGTCGCGCGGCATGTGGCAGCGCTCCTACCTGCGCAAGTACGGCCTGGAAATGACAAAGCAAGAAGGCGCGTGCGTCAAGGCGGCTTGTTGCAGATTCTGCAAGTACTACGGCCGGCAAATCTCGCTGAGCAATTACAAGCGTGGCCCACGCAAAATCAACCAATTCTACACGGTCCCATTCCGCACCGACCTCATTGCCAAACACCTGGAGGGGCAGCACACTGACAAGTGGGCCGAGTACGTCGCACTGTCGCCCGGCGAGCAGGACATGTTCTTCGACTCAGTGCAGCCTTGCACCAACACCATGTACCACTACATGGACATGGAGGGCGACGAGATCAACTTGGTCGTGTCTACCGAGATCGTCGATGTGATCATCGGTGAAATGTTGTTCCATCCCGAAGACGAACTTGACGCTGTCGACGACGATGACTTGGCTGGCATCGGTGACCACAACCGAAATATCGAGAAGCTGCGTCGTAATGCGTTGCAGCTGTTCAAGTTGAATGAGAACAAGGATGGCTACACTGTCAGCATTAAGAGGGTCATGCGCTTCAAGTTCGCCATCCAACACGTGTCGTGTGGCTTGTCGTTCCGGCAGGTTGCGATGACGATCGAGCAGACCAAGAACACCTGCAAGATTGCCAAGCTCGACGGCCTCAACGACACGATCGTTGGGCAGTACGTGCGAATCTTGGTCGGCCACACCCTGCAAGTCATGAACAACATCCTGGCCAGTGATGATGTGTGGGCGTTTGCGATATCGTTTTACGGTAGCTAACATCGCGATACGACATTCTTCGATGTCCGCATCCGTGTTGGTGTGAACGGCGTCCTGCACAACTTGCACCTGATCGCCATGCCGCACTTTGATCGCCACATGGCCGCTAACCAGGAGGCCATGCTCGTCAAGCTGCTCGGTGCGTTGTTCGCCGGGTGGACGCGCAAGCTGATCGGTGTCACGACGGATGGCGAGAAGACCAACATGGGTCACGCCAACAGCGTCCAGGTCCGCATGGTGCGATGTGCTGAGTTCAAAGTCCTTCAGATCTGGTGCGCGCTTCACCAACTCGACCTGGTCGTTCATGTGGCGATCGACGAGGTTGACGGCGGCACCTGGCTCAAGACCGCCTACACCTTGTCCACGTACCTCCGCAAGCAGTCGAACTTGATCACCGAGATGGGCGAGACGTGCCCGAAGAAGACGAACCGGTGGCACACGCTCGGATCAGTGCTCATGTTTTACATCACCCATGTGCGACGCATCATCGCGTTCCTCAACGAGCGCCATGAGCAGGTCGGCAACGCTATGCCACCCATCCTGACGCCGTTTTGGTGGCTGTTGACATACGCGTTCGCCCCAGTCATCGCCATAATCATCGAAACGGTCGTGAAGCTGCAGGCGTGCGATTTGGTGATCTGCTAGCAACGCCAGCTGTTGGTGCTTCTCGCCAATGACATTCGCGACATGTTCAAGGTGTGCCACATCGACGACGAGGCGGACAATGCCTTTGATAACCTGCCAATCGCCAACTACATGCGTTGAGACAACTCGTTCGTGCTACTAGCGATGTTGCGCGAGTATGTCGACGACCTCAGGACACGCGCACAAGCGCACTGGTTGGCAATGGATGCCAACGAGAAGATGATCGTCTTGCAGACGATTGCCCAATTCGCGATCGGCCTATCAAACGGCATTGCCAAGGTCGAAGCCGAGCGCGACCCGGCCAACAACGCGACCGTCGACTTAGCGCTGCTTATCATGCCGATGGACCTCGTCAAGATGCGATCCTTGACTTTCATCTCCGAGGTGATCGAGCCGCGTAAGGCGTAGCTGCAAGCGACCGCTTGGACCGATGACCAGATTAACGCGATCGAGAACAATCATCGCAAACTGCTCACGGCGTACCGTAGGGAGAACGACATCTCGTCGATTGTCGACCAGCACGATCACATGACGTTGTTCAACAAGGCATGGGACTCGTTCGATGGCACGCGGTTCGACCAGTTGCGTCGTTTTTGCACCGAGCTAGCAACCGTCTTCCCCAACTTGACGTCGGTCAAGTCCGACTTCTCGATTCTTAAATGGGAGCTCGACGAGTTTCGCAAGAGTTTGCTGGACTTGTCCCTGGAGGGAATCTTCCAGGCAAAATAGTTCGAGCTACTGGATAGCATTGGGTGCATTGTGACCCCCATACTTGGCCTATCGCAATAAATTCCCCCTCTGGGCCTCGAAAATGACTCATAAGGCGCCTTATTTGGACGTACCACTTTTAACAGGTCGATTCGTACCACTTTTAAGCTAAAAGTGGAATCTACCACCTTTTATGAGGCCTGGTGTAGACGGCATGCGACATACCGTTGGAAAGCTCTCAACAAGGGCTATAACTTTGCTTTAAACTGCACCTCGATCCGAAGTCTGCTCGCAAAGTTATGGGGCTCCAAAGTCGCGGGAGAGAAAAGCCATTTGGATGTAGGCCCTGTGGAGAGGTGCAGAGTATACTATAAGGGGGAAGGTGGTGGCTTCCCCCAAGTTCGGGCCGTGGTGAGTCTTATGTGTATGTGTTGCCCGTGGTTCGTCCTAGCACCAAAGGTGCTTCAACTATGCACTAACCACCTTGTGTGGGTTGTGTGCAGGCTCGTGTGAGTGAGTGAAGCTTGTCAACTCTTCCTAGTCCCATCTCGGAGCTCCAACACGCCCCTCTACCCCTCAATGTGTTGTGAGCTAGGGACGCTTCGACTCCTCCCCCTTTTGTTGTCTTGTACTTGGACTCATTTTTTAATCCTTCAAGGAGTTAGGAGTGTGTCACTAGACACCTCTAGTGATTGATATGTAGGGGTTTGTTTTATTAGAGACAATATTGGAATTTTTAGCCATAATTTCCCCAAATTCCACAACCTTAACATAGTGAGTAGGTTTAGCAACATTTTCAATTTCAGTCATTGCAAACTTTCCAATCAACTATTCATCCCATTGGTTTTTGTGTTACATCCATCTCATCATCCATATCAATTGGCTTGCCCCCCAAAAAATGTTCTAGGAACTTTGGTGTTTACTCCCATCCAAATCTCTTAGGGGGAATGCCCACTAACCTCATCCTTTCTTTCAGAATTCGGTATGACAAGTGTTGGATGTATTGGAAACTAATTTCAAAAGAGGATATCCACCACTTGTGTAACCCCAAATTTCATGTTGTTTCAACTTGCCCTTATTTTTGCCAATGAAGAGAGATCATGCAATTTGTAGTACAAATTGTTGAAAATGACTCCAACCCAATTCACCCAAACCCCTTGTTCAGCCAAGACCACCAAATTGAGCAATTTTTTGGCAACATAAGTGAATTTATTACTCTTGAGCCAGATGATTTGAATTAATGCAAATAATTTTGCATCATACATGCCCTTGGGAAAAATAAAATTCCATCCTTCATAGTCCATTATTGCGTTTGGTGGAACAATTTTTAGGTGAATGGCAACCTCATTTTCCTTTTCCTTCTCCTTTTGTGGTTTTGCTAGTGACTTGACAAGACCAAATTGAAGAAGGCATCTTCGGTGGTGTATAATTCTGTTTGGTGTGGTCAAATAATCAAAATGCATAGGCAATCAATTAGTCACACTTTCTGGTAAGGCTATGTGCCAACATAACCCTTATTGCTAAATTAGAAGCGTTGGTGCCAATCGGGCAAAATCAAGATACACTGTTGTTTGATTATCTCCCAAGTTTGTCAACAATTTATTGTCCATTCAAAAGCCTATGTCTTCCATAACAACTTTGTAATGGGAACCATGATGAAAGCAAAATCCTTAATGAAACATTTGTAGTATTGTGCCATGACATTTAAAACCTAAATGTCTTTAGTTGTTTTTGGGGTAAACATATGGACAATAACCAAATTGTTTTTGGGAAATTAGTAGCTTTCCTTCTTTAGATACAATGTAACCCAAAATGACCCCTTTATGAACAAGGAACATGCATTTATCTGGGTTCAAGCTGATACCAAATTCTTTGTATTTATCAAAGCATAATCATAGCTTTGTTAAATGGGTGTCTAAATTGTTGAACACATCGAAGTCATCCATGAATAGTTTTATGAAGATTTCGAAATAGTCCTTAAAAACAAGCCTTATTGTTCGTTGATAGGTTGGTGGAACATTTTTAAATCCAAACAACATGACTACCCAGACAAATCCTCCCAATCTGTGATGAATGTAGTCTTTTACCTATCTTTGGGGGTAATCACAATTTGATGATAACCAAAAAATCTATCCAAAAATGAATAGACTTTGTGACCTACTATTTCATCTAGAACTTTTTTAGTAAAAGGTAGTAGATACGAATATTTTTTGGTTGCAACATTGAGTCATCGAAAATCCATAAAAATTTGGAACTTGCCATTCTTTTTCAGGACCACAATGATGGGCAATAGCTAACTAGTTTCCTCCATTGGGGTAATGAAACCCACATGTTTAGGAGTTTGTCCAAATCTTGTTTGACAATTGTAACATAATCTAGGTTCATTTTATACCTTGCTTAATGGGCAAGTGGAATGGTTCTGCCAAGTTTGATGTGATGTTGAATAATATGAGGTGGAATTCCCTTGAAATCAATATAATTCCATGCAAAAATGTCCTTATACCTTAAGAATAATGCGTATGTGCTAGTGGTAGTTGTTTCATCCAATGTTACATTTATATTTACCATTTGAAGGTTGTTGATAGTTCCCAAATTGAAGAGTCTTACCTTAATACCTATGGTAATGTCTAGTGTTCAATATCCAATTCTTGGACTTTAATGTGCATTGGGGTATTATCAACCCGAATTTGTCCATGAGAATTTGGGAAATTGAATGTGAAATCTTCAATATTGATTTCTGCACCAAAAATTGCAACATTGAAAATTTCCAATTCTAGTAAGGTGATAGTTTTAATTGTAAACAAATATGGTTTTGCTACAAGGAATATATATATATTGTTTGTAACACTTTCCATTAGATCATAACACAACAAAACCTCGGCATGTTTGTTGTTGTTATCCAAATGTTTGGTTACTATTATTGGTTATAGTGTTCCATTGCCTTCAATTAATGATTAAATGGTTTCCCCAATCATAAATGATGCGTGTATTATGCCACCAAAGTCAGTTTAACAACATGGTAAGTGGAATCCAAAAAAATGTTCTTCACTACCATGAATGTTATAATGTATGGAAGCCCATGAATTTGGATTTTGATATCCTTAACAAGTCTAACCAATTTTGTGATGGTTTCATCCACCATTAGGAATGTGTACGATCTGGTTTAAGACTAAGCAACTCTAATCGCTTTTGGAGTTCTTTTGTCATGATATTGATGCCAAATCTCCATCTAGTAGGATGTTTTTGATAATGTTTTTGCTAACATGGACTTATGTCATAACCATGTGAGGATCAATTGCCACTAAAGCCATAATCAGATTTGGTCTTATTACAAATATTTTTTCTCCCAATAAATAGTTTGGCAACAACATATTGTTTAAATCGAAAGAAATTTTGAAAAGTTGACCCAATGTGAAAGTATGCTTACTTTCCAATTGTTAGCCTATTTCCTCCAAAATTGAAAACATTTTGGCATTCCTTATTTTCGAAACAACTAGATTTGGGTTTTCAACGTTTGAGTTGAAATTCTTAGTGAGGTTGGTTTGGTAGGACTTTGTGTACTAACTCTAGGTAGTTTTATTGGAGGTCCTTTTTGTTGCATGTTTTTAATAGCTTTTTCAAATGAACATTGAAATCTTTCCACTTGCTAGTTTGTAAGACTCTTGTTCTTGTGAGGTTTTTTTTCCTTGAATACCATATTTTCTAGTAATTGATTTTCTAATTGCAAGTAATAATGTTAAGACCATGTTTAAAATGACATCTCCCTTTTTAACTTTGGTTGCCGTTGCTTTTGCCTTGAACATTTCTTAAGCCAGATCACTATGGGGATAATCATAGATTTTATGGTCAATGGAATTACAAATGAAGTGACGCACTCCCAACTCCTTGAAGGACTCAAAAGTGAGTCCAAGTACAAGATAGCGGAAGGTGAAGGAGTTGGGGCACACTCCCTAGCTCACAACATTTTGAGGGGTAGAGGGGCGTGTTGGAGCTCCGAGATGGGACTAGGAAGAGTTAACAAGTTTCACTCATTCGCACGGGCCTGCACACAACCCACACAAGGTGGTTAGTGCATAGTTGAAGCACCTTTGGTGTTAGGACGAGCCACGAACAACACGAACACACAAGACTCACCACGGCCCGAACTTGGGGGAAGCCACCACCTTCCCTCTTATAGTATACTTTGCACCTCTCCATGGGGCCTACATCCAAATGGCTTTTCTCTCCCGCAACTTTGGAGCCCCATAATTTTACGACCAGACCTCGGATTGAGGTGCAGTCTGAAGCAAAATTATAGCCCTCGTTGAGAGCTTTCCAAAGGTATGTTGCATACTGTCTACACATAAGTAAATTGGGTCGATTCCCGACTTTTTCTGGTTGGGAGTCAAACTGGTAGTTTGATTCCCGGCCCTTCTTTTGGCCATAACTTGTGTTTAAAATGTCCAAATGAGCAATGCGAGCCCATTTTAGACATCTAAGTTCTAAGAGCTTTCCAATGATATAAAGAACGCCACAAGCCATTGATTTTTGACCCTTGAAATCGCTCTATGAAGTTTTGGGAGTCCACTGGGACTCCATCTCCCAAAGTGGGAGTTGCCTTGGGAGTGTGAGAGTTCACTCCCTCACACTTTCCTACACTCCCGGGCTTCCTCTTGGCCCACACCCTTGCAACCTCTTTGCCTTGGTCGCGAGCCCAAAGCTAAGGTTGCGACATGAAGCATTGATAAATGATGGAACAACATTTATTTGCTTTTCCTCGACTACTTTTATTACCAAACTAGATTGCACTGAAATTCCATTCACTACTACTTTTTCTTTTTTTTTAAGCTTGTTGTTTCAATTATTGGGATTCTAGTGTTAGTGGTCCTTAACATGTCTCAACTTATTACACTAGATGGAGTTCATATTTGTTTATCTCCTTTTGACAAAACAATTTGTTTGGTTGGTGGTTTTAACAATTTTTGGTATTCATTTGCATTGCTCATACTATTTTCACAAGTAGTTGTAGTTTCCTTTTGTTCAAACAAGGTGTCCCTCTTCATCCTTGCTGTTGTTATCTAGAAAAATAATTATAATCATGTTTTTAAAAAAGTAGTTAAGAAACTATTGTCTACATGATGTGGAAGGCAATTTACTAGTTTTGATATACATGCATAATATACTTCCACCTTTTCGTTTCCACCTTGCTTTATCATGCACAATGCCATGCACACTCGCTTGTCCTTTTGTACTTTCCAATAATGATTATAGAATGTAACCTCCAACTCCTTAAACTTGCAAATTGAATGCAGTCGCATAAAATTTTCTCTCCATTTGAATATGACATCACAAAGGGTAAAATAAAATAGATTGACAATATTGGCATTAGTCTTTTCCTTGTTTACTTGAATAGCCTTATGAAACATTCATACATGAACGTTAAGGTTTGTCCTTGCAATGTAAAAGGGATAGGGTAAAGATTTCCTACTTGGCGGAGGATTTGGTGCTACAAGAGGTTGGACAAGATACCATGGAGGGTACTACAAATTCCATGTAGGCATTACCCATGATTTTGTTGGTCTTGCGGTGTGTATTCATGGATGTTGATCTCCTAAAGGTCCGTTACCACCACCTTCTAGAGGATCATTACAATTAGCAGCAAAAGGTCTGACACCACTGCCATTTACAAGTACGTTACTAACAAGAAGCCCACCATCATCTCCAATTGGGGATGGTATGCCCTTTCCTTCATTGTATGATTTTTTGGTAAGAAGTATTTGTGGCATCCTAGGGTTGTGCTTCTTTTCAAAAGAATTATCATTATCATCCGAAGGTTCCTCGTGATTTGTTACAACCCCAATTTGCACAACCCCCAAAATCGGCTTTGGTATTATGGGGAATGTTAGTAATGGGACCAAACATTTAAGGCCACATTACAAAAATGCTTCCTATGCCACCATAACAATAACCAAAATATGGTGTAAATGGTCAAATAGGAGGAAACATTGAATTTGGAAAACCTACCAAAATTTGTTCAATGACATTTCCAATAATGGGACATAAATAGGTGGAATAAATGATTTTTTATGAGGTGATTCTGGTAAGGTTGAAGCATAAATCGATTGTTGGGCATTCAAAACTAAACTTGGAGTTAATATTGATGCAGGATAAGGTGAAAGCATGATAAAATATATATAAAAAGTTGTCGAAAAAATATTACATTAAAAAAAAGGTAATTTTTCATGCAAACATAAAAAAATAAATTCAAATTTTATTTAAATTTCATTTTGAAACTATTGAGCCCTCAATTGGTTGATTGTAAATCAACTACAAAATTTCAAAAAAGTTGGAATAATAAAAATAGGGAATAAATAGGTCTGAAATTGATTGGTTAATATGGTGTTCAAACCTACTTTTTCATTAAAAATTTTAATGAAATATACATGTATGAAGTTATAGCATAAAGATCATTATATATTCAAAGGCCTCACCAAAAAACAAATCTATTTTCTTTTTGGTAGAATATATTTGACACATACTTGAATCAAATGTTACATTACAGAAAGTAGGTTTAAAAAGCTACTTACATTTAGAAAATTCTACTTGAAACCTATTTTTACAATGCAAAATTAAAAGATTAATGCATAATAATGAAGAAATATCTTGTTATTTATCATTTAACTAAAAAGATTCAATTTATAACACACTACAACAAAAGGTGTCTTTGTACGCCAAGTGATTTCACTAGATTTTGAGTGAATTCACTAGTCATAATAAATGGGGACTAGTTGGAAAGTAGTGAATTCAGTGGTTTAATGAACAAGGACTAGTGAACTGCACCCACATTTTGTAGTAGTGACAATTTTGTGATGGGTTTTGGTTTTACTTTTTATTTACTTGACAAGTAGACTAACAAATGCTTTTAGTTGTACATTTTATCATGCTTTCACCCGATAAGTTATATAATCAGTCAACACTGTGTGTAGGCAACATTCAATCGAAATAATAGGAACAATTTTTTTATTTGTGACTAGGACCCTAACAAAAAATGCAAGATGGGAACAAATGAGGAGAAGCACAAATATTAAAAATAAGGGTTATTAAATTTTTTTGATGGAAAACGTCCTCATCTGAAATACTCATCCTTGAAGACTATGCACTTTGTACATTGTCAAAAAAATCCTTCCCCTAAAGTTGGAGCAATTCATCAATTCACCTTTAGAGTCAATCAATTTCACTTTCTTTGGCATGTGGACTTGTCACAATGGTTTCATGGTACCCAAAAACTTGATTTTTGGCAAGGTCCCAAATCAATTTTCATGAGTTTTTGGTTTAGTCTTGATGTGATGCAATTTTGGTGAATGGTTTTCAATAGGTCATAAAAATTCTAATTCAATATTTTTGGTGACTGTATCCTCTAAATTTTCATTCTTTTCCCCATTGTGAAAAGTCACATCCTCCTCTATGTCGATATTTGGCAACTTAAGTTGCTTCAAGCCACCTATGTGCCTTATTTGAACACTTTCCTACAAAACTTGCTCCATTATTTTCTTCATAATTTTATCAACACTATTGGCATATTATAAACTATAGTTTATTTTTTTTATTTATTTATATTATTAGAAAGCAATAAATCCATAGTTTTTGGTAGAGTCAAATAGCTTTAACCAATATTTGTCCAAAAAGGAATTACACTAAACAAAAAAATTTGATTCAATATTTGTGATATGGTCATGAAATCTTAAAGCCACCTAGTGAATTATTAGGTTTTGGAGATAATAAAATGGGGAGAAGAAAATAAAATCTCATTCTCTTTAAACAAACAAAAAGTTGAGCAAAGATGGTCGTTAAAACCAGTAGGACAAATTCATAAATCTTTTACAAAAATTAATTTAAAGCAAGTACAAGTAAAAAGAAGGGCCCATAAGAAAAATACTAATCACATGCATATAAAGAAAAAGAAAACAACTAGTAGAAATTCTATGTACAAAAATATGAAAAAATATATATTTTACTACAAACATTTCATGTACAGTCTTCAAAGGTACAATCCCTTCATTACCTTCAAGAAAACTATTTTAAAATGCTACAAAAATAGTTAACCTAATCTCAAAAAATTTGATCCTAAAATTAATTATTTGAATTTGGTAAATAACTCCAGTTGAATACGATATTCAATAAGAAACAACTAATAACACATTTTGATAATGAAAATTGATAGCATGTTAAGAAAATTCAATAAATTGTTTTCAATAAGTTTTTACCTTCAACAATGTCTAGTGGTCATTTTTTTGCTGATATTGGAAAATCTTGGATGTAGGTTATCGATGGCCAAATTTGTATCATGATACAATCGTTCTTGTGATTTGTGTTAGAAAATTGGTAATTTATCTACAAAAAGTTGGCAAAGCTTATTACCAATTTTCTTATTGAACCTTTTACCACATGGGGTTTGGATTTTATTAAACTAATCAAGCTAGTAGGGGGATTAATAGGAAATTGGTATATTTTAGTTGCCACCGATTATGCAACCAAATGGGGAAACCAAGGCTTTATGAACAAATACTGTTGATGTTATGGTTAAATTTTCATATGAATTTATAGTTGTACAATTTGGTTGTCCTTTCCATATTATTACTAATCAAGGTACACATTTTATTAATGATGTTATTCGGTACTTAATCAAACTTTTTTTAATCCATCATACAAATTCTACCATTTATTATCCACAAGGTAATGGACAAGCAATGTCAACCAACAAGGTGATCAATACATTGTTAACCAAATTGGTTGATGAAAAATGATTGAGTTGGGATGAACATTTGCCTATAGTTTTGTTTTCTTATCAGACAACATACAAATTAAGTTGCAATTAGTCATACGCCTTTTCATTTGGTGTATGGGTTGCATCTTTTTTTACCAATGGAATATCTTTTACCAACCTAGTTTGGATTACTTGACTTAGTTCCAATACGGGTTTTGAATAGTAGACTTTTTAAACTTGAGTAATTTCAAGAAAATCATCAAGAAGACATGATATGCAATTTGCAAATTAATGGGACTGATTTAAATATGGTTACAATAGGGTCATCTTGAAAAACAATTTAAAATTGGAAATTATATTTTATGGTTTCCAAAGGCAACGAAAATTCATATTAGTAAATTCAAATGCAAATGGTTTGGACAATATAGGATTCAATATTGTTTACCAAATAATACAACAATTTTGGTAAATTTGACTCAATCTTATTCTTGTCAATATTAATAAATTAAAGTTGTATCAATGTCTTGATTTTTATAATTCATTTTTCTTTTACATCTATACTTATTACTTCACTTAATTTAATCTACATAATAGTTTTAGTTATGAGATTGCACATGATATTTTAACTATAGTCATTAATATCCCACTATTAAGATTAATCTACTAGTTTTTGCAAAATCACAACCGTTCATTCTTTTCATGATGATTGTACCTTAAACCAGTTAGTTATGAAGTCATCATTCGATAGTATTCATGATTATCATTTTCAAAAAAAGTGATTGTATTGTTTTGATTTTGTTTACAAACATGAGTGGTGAACTTGAGAATGCAATTGAAAAATTGTTGAACTATTATCTAGAACAAGAACAAGCACGCAAAACACATTTTGATTAAGAGCAGTGAAATTTATAAATTGCATTGGATGTGTTATCACTTTTTATTCAATTGGCAATCAAAGAAAAGGAGTTCCATTGTGCATAAAGTGAAAATTACAAATAATAATTCGTTATGTGCAAACTCTACTGCTTAGATATCGATGTGTCATCAATCTAACTTTAATCACAATCTCATATTCAAAAGAAGAGCTTAAGGTTATAGGTTATAGTTGTCAATTCTCCACCTGTAGCAGCTCCAAATTTGCTTCAAATATCAACACTTTCAATTGTAGAAACTAGAGGATTGCTCTTGTTTCACATTGCCCTAAACATATGGCAACATGATGCAATAAACGATTAGTGATGTCTCATGCCAATTACCACATGATAAGAACGCAAATGCAATTGATGTGAAGGAAATTCAAAAGATTCTTTAGTGGATTACTATTGAACCCTTTGAGTTTTGATGGACCAAGAATGCAAAGTACGCAAGACTTTTTCAAGTGAGTTGAATGAAGCCTTGTGCTAAATTGATTGAAGATTTTTTCCAAACATGGGAAATGCAATAGGAAGGACACATTATATTAGAAGGAAAAGATCACCTATTTCAACAAGATTGCTAATAATTTTTCAAATGTCAATAAAGGAATTTTTTTCAAATAGTGTTATGTTGTGTTCACCCAACTTGGTTTTGAGCTTACATGATGGACCAAACACTAGAAGAACATTATAGCTCAAAATTCCCAAGCTATAAAAAAGATGGTGATTTTTTATGCAGGACCTATTGTTGAAGCACTATTATGTAAATGGTTTCCTTTAGATGCTAAGCCATTTAAAGTTATGAATGAATCTCAACCTCAAAATGGAGGTGAACCCAATACCGATACTAGTGGTCTTAAGTTTGTTCTTGTTAAGAGAAAAGAAATAGTAAATGATATCGTTGAAGTTACCACAAATGTTACAAAGATAAGTAAAAAAGAGTTTACTTATTGAACTAGAGCACCAATATTTTGATTTGTATTTGTTTTGTTAATACAACCTTGAGTTCCAATTTAAGCAACATCCATTTAATCTACACTTATGACTTGTATTGTTACACCTAAAGTACCGCATGTGAGGAGCTAGTTCATAAATGTGCTTGCATAAGGTAAGTTGTTCAATTAGGATTTGGACCATCAATGTTTGATCATTGACCATCTTTTCTTGAAGTTACTAATGTATTATCGACACCATAGGAGATTGCTTAAAGAGTTTGATGGATGGCCAATCAAACACCTCTTTCATCATCAACTTGAATTCCATCACTAGTCATGAAAAAGTTAATTTGCTTTCATGATCTACATAAATTTCTAACTGTTGGTGTAAAACATTATAATCAGTGGTAGGTTATGTTAAACTATTTCATGAACCTTATGGTAAACCATAACTGATTACAAACTTGTAAATAAAAATCTGAAGTTAAAATCATAAAGAAGGATAGACATATTTAGATCCATGTTAATAAACAAAAAGATTATGATCGATAGTTCTTTCAACTTATGAAAAAATAAAATAGTGTGCCACAATTATTGCTCAATTATAGAGTAAGATTAATGAACATGATACCCCTAAGGCACAAATCAAAAGTCTCAAAATTCATGCTCAAAAACATAAAACTAGTTATTGGGATCTTTGGGAGGAATTTGACAAACTTAAGGTTGAAGCAAATCAACATTAAAATAAGGTAATGCAAGTCACCAATCAAATGCAATAGAAGGAGAAGGCAATTACAAATCTTCACTAGCTTCTAGAATGCTAATGCCATGAATATGTTGTTTTTAATTGGCGTAAAGAAACATTTAGCTAAATAAGCTAAGCAAATCCTTGACTTATGGATTGCCAATGATTCGTATCGTGATCAAGTTCATAATCTTCAGACCACAATGTCTATGATGGTAGTTCATAGATTGAAGGAGTATGACGATCTACTTTTCAATCAAACATTTGTTGACATTTGCATTTAGGTGTTGCAACTTTAAAAACCTTCAAGGTGGGAAGCTTGGTGGGACAAAGTACAAATTATTGTCCATGGTATGTTCAATGAGGCATTTGAATTGAAAAATGTAAACAAAACTTTCTACTGGCATAAGTTAACTTCATATGTTACTATTTACTTTAATCACGTTTATTTGTCTCCATTCACATGTCTAACTCCCAGTCCTACTTGTGAGTCAACTCAAATTCCAATACAAGATTAGTAAATTTCATTTGTAGAATCGCATACTATTGGTTCTAATCAACTTACAAATCTCAGAAAATCCTCATATGTTTCAATTCCAATAGAATATGAGGTTTGACTACTACACCACATATTCAATCAAGTATTTTAATAGGATCAAAACTCGAAGTATAGTTTATTCAAATAACAACTCATGAATTAGAACATATTTAGATTTTACTTGTTTTGTTTATGGATTATGAAGACAAAATCTAGATTATAGGGGTGATTTATGACCTATAGTTGTCATTTAGAGTTTGATTTGTACATGATTATTACATTTTTTAATAACCTTATTAGTTATGTTTTTACTAGTCAGTTATTGGTTATCATTTTTTATGTATGTTTTTGTATATAAATATGGATGACCATGTATTTTGAAACGAATGATTGTAATACAAATTATTATTATTATTATTAATTTAATGGAATTTTTCTTAAGTTTTTATTATTTATAATTACATAATATATCTTCTATTCTACATCGAATGAAATCTTTTTTACTATAAATTAGAGAGAACTATAGAAGCTATTTGATTTTGGAAAACTTGATAGGAATTGAAGCATAAAAATCTACCCTTTCCATTCTTGAACTAGCAAATCACATCATTGAAGGCTAGGAATGATTAAGAATAACATTATGCATAAATTAACTTTATACCTTGGAAAGCAATACAACATTTCATGACTTTATGTGAGTACAAAAACCAAGTTCATTTTTAAAATGCCATTCAAATGTTAAATTCACATGTTCAATTAAAATGTTTAGTTCAAAGGTTTAGGTTATAAATTCAACTCAAAAGTAGTAGTTTGTCAAATGCTCAATTCAAGTTTAGTTAAAAAATACTATTTCATGTGGTTAAAAGTTGTATTTACAATCCACTTGACATCTTCATTGTTCATGGTTCATCATTCATTACATTTTGATGATTATTTTCACCTTTTGGAAGTTGTGTGTTGAATGAACATTTACTTGTTTTGCAAATGATCTTCATTGTTAATGTCACCTTTGTGTATGAATGCCATGTTCAAAACCTATGGTAGATCAATAATGACATTAACCATATTTGATTGGGTTGTGTTGATTGCAATATGTCTTGATTTAAAATATTTCAACTTGCATAGACAACAAAATAGAAAACACAACCAAGAAAGGAACAAAGACAAAAAATTTGAAGAAAGAAAGGCAAGAGAAAACAAAAGAAAACTTAGTGGTAGAATAGAAACAACAACAATATTGAGATAAACAAACCTTGCTACTATGAAACACACTTCCAATGAACGTACATTGCCAAGAATACTCTCACCAAGAAGAAAAAATAAATAGTAAAAACTAAAACACAATATCACAAAGAATTGGTTGCAAAGAACAAAAAGAGGCATTGAAAAAAAACAAGTTTCCAACAAGATTTGAGGATGAGGGCAAAGGAAAAGAGTGAGTGAAGATGAATACAATGAGAGTGGGAATGAGGGATGTGTAACATCCTCGTCCATGCCACCAGCAAAAGTTCTTCGCAAGTTGAAGTTGTGCTAGGCGCAACTGGACGCAACGAATATAATTCAGCGACAGTAAGCACTTTCCGTTTAGGTCTGAAAAATGTCATATTAGGTTAAAAGTTAGGTTAGTGTCAGGGTAACAATTTAACCTAACCCTAATGTTAGCGCTCTTAACTCTCTTGATGTGAAAACCAGGTGTGAATGGAGCTTTACTTCTGTTTCTGTGGGGTCCAATCGTGCGAAACAGATTCCCAGTTTATGGTTAATAAATGATGAAGATTATATACTAGGTATATATGTGGGCCCATCTATGAAGGTAAAGTACCCCTTGGGTCTCTTCGCAGAAGAATATGCGGTCGTGTTGTGCAAGTATCGTCAGGAACGTGAAGTTTTGATGGTTTCAAGACTGACGTGATCAGAAGAGCCCGCGGCTGTAACCATTGACTCACAGTCAGAAGAGATGCAACAAGAAGACAGCGCTCTGATACACGAGAGTTCACCGCAAGCGTTCTTCCATTATTTTTTGGTTCTTCGTATCTTGGGCATTGTTTTTTCGACGTGATAACATGAGATTCAGCATTCTGCGAGCTTTTCTCTTACGTGGGCTATGTAGTGCAGATTTCACCCTGAGAGTTTGATGCACACGAGGAGGTTTGGGAGCTTGTAGACCCTACTTATACTCAAAGTTTCTTACTGTAGAGTCTGTCTATAGGTGCTGCGCCAGCTTTTTAAGGCGATCCGTATTGCAGGCTGCAGATCTAGTCAGTCAGTGTAGACATTTAGCAAAGCAGTGTGGGAAGGACATCAGTGGGTGCATCATACGGATACATTTTCTCGGTGACAGGTTGCAGAAGCGAGGGTTGTAGAGATGGGTCTTACGAGCTTTGGCTGGAGTAGGCCGACGGCAAGCAGGCGCGTGCAGGGACGTGGATCTAGCGGCATCAAGACATCTAGCGCAGGCGTGGATGGGAATGTCAAGACGGCAAACAGTGGCGTGCAGGGACCTGGATATGGCAGCAGAAAGATGTACGACGCAGGCGGGATCGACAATGTGACGATGGCAAGGAACGCCGTGCAGGGACGTGGGTATAGCTGTAGCAAGACTTACGGTGCAGGCGAGAACAGCAACGTGCTGATGCCAGGCAGCAGTTCACAAGGAAGTGGGTACAGCAGTAGCAAGTCGTACGGCGTAGGCTTGCACAGTAACGTTGTTGGAGCGAATCAACCTGGGCACAAGTTCGGAACCATGAGCGTTGCAACAGGGAAGAAGATGGCGATTGTCCGTGCTAGACTCAGCGAGAAACTGGCACACTTGGGTGCCGATTTGCGACACAGCTTATATTGTGCAATGCATCCTAGAGTTCTTCGATTAGTGGCCAAAGAGTCGAACATAGCTATCAAGGCTGTCGCTACAGGTGTGGAACTCTTTTGCCTTGATTTTAAATTCGCAGTTGCTCCTAGGCAAAAACATGATGAGCCCTGATCACATACACATTGGTCGGCCGAATCGGTAGTCACTTCAGACATGAAGACGTCATTTTCCTCTCAAGTTCTGAACTCTGGAAACATCCACTAGTTTTGATCGATTATAATGTGCATGTGTCAGAGAGGAGAAGACAAAAGGAGGCAAAGGCAAGGGAGGTTGCCAATAAGAAGCGTGCAATGGTGCGACAGCAAAAAGCTTGGCATTCGCAGCAACAGGTTTACAACTTCTGAAGCAGCACGCAGGTCGTCTAAAGTCGAGACCGTCTGGATTTTGTACAGTAAAAGTGACAATTTTTTAACAGGAGCAGAGGACATTTGGAGTTTGATACTTTTAATAGGATCCTTGTGGAAATACTGTTAATAGTAGTCATTAAATTGCAGCTGGTTGTACTTTGACATGATATTTGGATATAATACACCTGTCTGTATAGGTTTGTGCACGACGTATGTTTGATTGGCTTTTTCAATCAAGTATATTTGTGAATATTCAGAATCATTCATCTTCAGTCACCTTGCAACATTGGTGTGTATAGTAAAGCACACCAGGTAGGATTCTGAGCATACCAATTTTTTGTACAGAGGCTGAGAAATTTGATGCAGATAGAATGATGATGTTATGACATAGCCATATAGCAAGCACTGAGTGAAAGGATGAGAAACTGCTTTTTGTACAGAGCCTGTGAGCCTGTAATCCAGAATTAGAACATGCAATGTGCAATTTTCAAGCCTTTGGATCTTCTAGGGACAAAGGTGAACAAGTGGTTCCAAACCTGTGCAAACTTCATGGGGTTAGAGTCTGGATTGACATTGAGAATAACTCATATTTGTTGAACAAGAAAAGAATGTCAGCTGATTCCTTGTAATGGATTTGGATAAAGTGTTGGTTGCTCACACCCTGGAATGCAGGTGTACATGAAATTTAGAGGGTGCCATTCTGATTGGACAAGCAAAAGAATGCAATACTTTTACGATTTTGTAAAAACAAAATTGACATGAAGATGGTTTGCCTCCAGGCCTCCTGTCTTTTAAGTGGAACAGAGGCCCTGAAGTTCCTCTTTTCTTGCTGGGGAGGTTTGTGAGATGGAAGGTAAGTTAAATGGTATGCCTCCAACGGCCATGTTAAGCTGATAATGCTGGAGGAGTTCAGCATCTAGAAGGATAAAGATTTTATGCCAAATGCAAAATCCCAGCAACGGAAGCCTATATTGTTGTCCTTTGGGTTATCATTTCTTCATAACTACTGCCCTTTGCTTTGTTGTGGATGTAAGTTAAGATTGATAGTTGTGCAAACTTGCTAAAGAAAATGAGATTATCTGGACGTCATTATTGATTTTCTCTTTCTGAGGCTTTGCAGGAACACCTTAGAGCATCTCCAGTAGTGTGAGTATGTGATCTGCACAGTAACATTGGATGAAGAAAAAGTCAAAACATGCCGGTTTGGGTCAGGAAAATGGTTTTGGCTTAGCATAGTTGCACAGTTTGGGGTGGCTGGTAAAGGGCGTAGCAACACAGTGCACCTGCAGAAAAGACTGTAATAAATATGATCTGACGGTCAGTATTTCTGATTGGCCCATCATAATGATTGGTCCAGGTAGGTTGCTATTAGTAGTGTCCCACCTATTTGCTTTGCTGTCCCAGTTTCAGTTTTATGGGTGGGGTTGCAAAAAGAAAAAAAACTAAATTGGATGTGAAAAATATTTTTGCAGGGTCACATTACTGGGGACCACTGGAGATGCGGTATTAGCAGCTCCAGCAGTGCTCAGTGTGTGATCCTGCAAACTAAAATTGGATGAAGAAAAGTAAAAACATCAGGGGTTTGACTCAGCAAAATAGTTTTGCCCAGCATTTTCACTGAGGCTAGCAACAAATTATGTACATCAAATGTACTCTCCAATGTTTACCCTCCAAACGTTGAAGAGGACCTACTCAAATGTTTTTCTCTCAATGCTTTTAATATTGCAGGTCTCCACTACCAGCATATGTGAGCACCCCGAGAGTGCAAGGCTATCCATACCTG
>Ga0116230_10000529_pt1 | contig 34034 bp, 28 predicted proteins | sample S1TSphfallax_3_FD_88678 | JGI IMG/M metagenome (GOLD analysis project Ga0116230, IMG submission 88678) | Host-associated microbial communities from peat moss isolated from Minnesota, USA - S1T2_Fd - Sphagnum fallax MG | ecosystem: Host-associated > Plants > Peat moss > Unclassified | place... | reverse complement strand
ATCGGGTTTGATGCAGTTCATAGGGATCCAGGGACGCGCCCATGACGAGTTCGCCGCGCGCGGTTTGCGAGACGTAGACATGCAGCGATCCGGAGACGATGATCGGATCGAGCCAGGGCTTCACGGGCTCGGACACCATGGCCTGCAGTGGATGAATGTAGATCGGCGTGTGCAGACCGACCATGTCGAGTATCCGCGGCGTAAAACCGGCGACCGCACAGAGTACGCGCGGCGTGGCGATCCGGCCGCGTGTCGTCTCGACGCCCACGACCCGGCCGCCCTCGAGGCGTATGCCCGTGACTTCCGTTTGCTGATGAATCTCGACGCCGCGACGATCGGCGCCGCGCCCATAGCCCCAGGCGACCGCATCGTGGCGCGCGATCGCGCCGGGCTCGTGGAACAGGGCGCCGAGTATCGGCGCGTGTCCGCCGCAACTCATGTCCATCATCGGCAACGCGCGGCGCACGAAGGCTGCGTCGACGGCTTCGGAACGCACGCCGAAGTGTTTGTTGACCTCGGCGCGCCAGCGCATCGTGCGCATCGCCGCGTCCGTGTGGGCCAGCGTGAAGTGTCCACGTGTCGAGTAGAACAAATTCAAGTCGAAGTCGGTGGCGAGGTCCTGCCACAGGCGTACGCTCTCGTCGTAGAACTTCACACCCTCGGGCGTGAGGTAATTGGAGCGGATGATCGTGGTGTTGCGACCGGTATTACCGCCGCCGAGATAGCCCTTCTCCAATACCGCGATGTCGCGAATGCCATGATCGCGCGCGAGGTAGTACGCTGCAGCGAGTCCATGGCCACCGGCACCGATGATGACGACATCGTAGGCCGGTTTCAGCGTGTCGTGACGCCGGAACATGCGCGGCTCGGGATGCTTGCGCGAGAAACCGAAGCGCAATAGACGATAAGGCATCCGCAATTATAAGCACACGGGTTAACTGTGGAGCAACTCAGCTTGCGCAATATGCAAGACGCGCCCCAAGGCCCCGGCAAGCTCCGCGTGGCGGGCGCGGCACAGGGCCGCGCACCGCGGTCCCTTATTCCTCCTCGCGCGGATAAGGGCTCAGGGGTTTCTCGTATTCGCGGAATCTCTGCGCACTCAGCAGCGCATCGATCTGGGCGCGATAAATGCCGTAATTGATGCGCTGCTCGGCAGACAAGCGCATAGATCGCGGCGAATCGCTGGTCGGCGGTCTGCGCGGCGGCATACGCCGTCGCCGCTAGCACCACCGGGACCCAGCAAGCGAGGATCATGGCGCTTTGCAGACCGTCGCGAATTCCAGCGCGCGCGCTCAGCGGGAGTACACCATTTTACCGCCGAACATCGTCCACAAGACGCTCGCGTCCTTGAGCTCCTCGGCGGGAACCGTCAGAACGTCGCGATCGATCAGCGTGAGATCCGCGCGCTTGCCCGGCGCCAGTGTACCGATTTGCGCGAGCTGATCGAGCACGCGGGCGGCGTTGCGCGTGTAGGCATAGAGCATGGCTTCCCGCGGCATGCGCTGGGTCGCGTCGAGGACACCGAGCGGGCCCCGACGCGTTTCGGCTTGATAGATGGCTTCGAACGGATTGGCCGTGCTCACCGGCCAGTCGCTCGCACCGGCGATCACGGCGCCGTTGTCGAGCAGCGAACGTGCCGGATACATCCAGCGGTAAATCTCCGGATCGAGGTAAGGCTGGGCCGTGTCGACGGTCACCCGATCGTCGACCGCCCAGAGTAACTGCAGGGCGGCGAATACGCGCAACTCGGCAAAGCGCTGAAAATCCACGGGGTCGACGAATTGTGCATGCGTCAGCGTGTCTGGCAGGGTGTTGCCGGGGTTTGCTGCGCGAGCCGCCGCGAACGCATCGAGTGCCGCCTTCACCGCCAAGTCGCCGATCGCATGAATGTGCACGGTGAGACCGCGACGATTCGCCTCGACCACGACCGCGTTCAATTTCGCCGGCATGAACAGCAAGGCGCCGGAGCGACCGCTGTTGCGATACGGTTTGGTCAGCGCCGCCGTCTGCGAAGGAAACTCGACGACCCCGTCGGCGAACACTTTGAGACCCACGATTTGGAAATTCGGAATACCCGAGTACTTGTCGCGCAGAGCTTCGACGACGTCGATCTGCTGAACGCCGAGATCCGGTTCGATCACGGGATATGCCACAACATGCGCCGTCAATTCGCCGTGGCGCCCGAGGGCTTCATAGACCGGGATGAACCCGGGCTCCTGCACGCTCGCCGGTACCGCACCGCCGACCACGCCGCTGACCGCCGCATCCAGCCAGGCCGTGATGCCCAGCGCATTCATGTAGTGTACGGCGGCGCGTCCCGCGGCGAGCATGGTCTCGGGCGTGGCCGGCGGCAGACTGCGATCGAGCTTGGTCAAGCCCGCGTCGACCACAAATCCGTTGGGTTCCTCATTGGCGCCAAAACCGAAGTGCTGCCGCTCCTCCGCGGACAACTCGCGCAGGTACTTGGCGGTAATGCCCGCCCGGGTACGAGCGAGCCGATTGGCCCAGCCCGTGTGACCGTCGGACCCGTAGAGAACGATCGGCTGCCGCGCGTATCGCGCGGCGCTCAGCGCGGAGTCGATCTCCTCGGCATGCGACCAATACCCGAGGTCCAGGCCGTACACCACCAAGGTATCGCCGCGCCGGCTCGTGTTCTTGGCCAGCTGCTCGTCGACGAATTCCACGAGTTTGGGTACGGAAGCGCTGGTCTCGGGGAACTGGGCCTGGATCAGCGACAGGCCGCCCGCGATCGGATGGGCATGCGCATCGATCATGCCCGGCATCAGGAATTTGCCGCCGAGATCGACGTGGTTCGCGCCCGCTCCCGCCGCCGCCTCGACCGCCGCTTGCGCGCCGACCGCGAGGATGCGATCGCCGCGAATCGCGACCGCCTCGGCATAGGGATGTTCAGGGTCCGCGGTGAACACCTCGGCGTCATAGAACACGGTGGTCGCAACTGCCGGATCCCCTGGGTCCGGGACCGACGCGGCCCGCGCACCGAGCGCGAGCACGGACCCGAAACCCGCGACGGCGACGCAGGCTACGGCCGACGCGCGCAAATACTGACTGTTCAACAACGATGACCCCACGACACTGGCGGAAGATCCTCGAGAGGATCAGCTCGCGAGTGTAAACCGGGGATCGAGGGCACGTCATCCAGACGGTGCGGCGGCCGCCGGCACCTCTTCCCAGCGCGGCAAGCGATGGCCTCGCGCCTCGAGAAATCCGGCAATACGCGCCAGCGGCGGCAAGATCGCGCGGACGCCCGTCTCCGGTAGCAGCATCCGCAAACTCCTGGCCGCCGCGTGCGGATTGACACGTTGGAGGCAGGCAAGGCACGACAGGACGCGCGCCTCGTCGAGCGCCAGGCTCGCGCAATCCGTGTCTTTGAACTCCACGGTGCGCACGCGGTGTTGGTAAAGCGCGGCAAAAGCGCGATCGAAGGCGCACATAGCCCCGCTGACATTCATATAATCGAAAGCAGGAGCGAGAAGACGATACGCAATCCGCGGGTCGCGCAGACCCATGAAGGCATCCCAGCAGCGGCAGGCGCCGACGACGAATTGCTCGCTCGTCGCTAAAGCGGGGACGGAAATTGCCGGCAGCTCGGAAAAGCGTCGCAGCGAACCGATAGTCAACATCGTGGGGACTCCTCTTTGATTCTCGTGCTATCACACAGCACTTGACATCGAATGTAAATGCGAATTATTCTCATTCACAGTACGGTCCAGACGATATGCCGAAGCTGAGGAATGAACGAATGCACAAGATCAGGGGGTCGTACGCGGCGCGCGCCTGCATCTGCAAAACGCGAAAACGGATCATCATGCTCACGGCGCGTGGCGTCTCGATCGCCTTCGGCTTAGGTTCCTGGCATGGCGCGGCGGCGGCCAGCGAACCGGCCGCCGCGGGCGACGAACTCGCGCCGATCGTGGTCACGGCGCAGCATCAGACCGAAGTGTCGCTGGCAAATACGCACTTCGACCAATTGCGCAATAAGAACCTTCTGCCGCCGCTCGGGGCGACGACTTACACGATCGACAGTCAAGCACTGGACGCCCAGCCGCAGGGCAAGAACACGCCGCTCGACAAGGTCCTCTTGCAGGCACCCGGGGTCTCCTATGACTCGGCGATCAGCAATCCGGACTTTCACGTCCGCAACGAATACGCGAACGTGCAATACCGCATCAACGGCATTCAACTGCCGGACGGGGTTTCCGCGCTGGGACCGGTGCTCGAGACCGGCTTCATCGGCAACCTCAATCTGCTCGACGGAGCGTTGCCGGCCGAGTACGGGCTGCGCACCGCCGGGGTCGTCGATATCACGACGAAGTCCGAGTTTCTGCCGGGCGGGAACCTCGGCCTTTATGGCGGTACCTGGGCCACGGTTGCCCCCAGCGTCGAATACGGAGGCGAGTCCGGGCGCACGCAGTACTTCGTGACCGGACGTTACCTGCAAAGCGACCAAGGACTGGAGAACGCGACGCCCCTGGAGGACCCGATTCACGATCGAACGACGCAGGAGAAATTCTTCGGCTACGGCTCGAGTCTGATCGGCGATGCCAGTCGCCTGACCTATGCGGCGGGCGCTTTCGTCGGGCATTTTCAGATCCCGGATGTCGTCGGCGGTGCCCCGCTCGGTGACTTCGGCCCGAGCAATTTGAGTTCGACGGCGCTCAACGAGAACGAAACCGATCGCTTCTTCTTCGCGATCGTCGCACTGCAGACGCACACCGATGCGTTCGATACGCAGCTGTCGGCAACTTCGCGCTATGCGACGGTCGATTTCGTGCCGGACGTGTTCGATGATCTCGCCTTCAACGACGTCGCCGCGAACGTCGTGCGTAAGAGTCTGCTCGAGGGTCTGCAGTTCGATGCCGCGGATCGTCTCAGCGATTCCCACACGCTGCGCGCGGGTCTCGACTTGAGCGTCGAGAAGACCCAGGTCCAGGACCTCGCGACGGTCCTGCCGCTGGATGCGGACGGCAATCCCCTGCCCTCGCCCGTGACCTTGAACGATTACACGGCGAAACTCGGCTGGAACGCCGGCGCCTACGTTCAGGACGAGTGGCGCGTCGCTCCCGGCTTGACCGTCAACGGCGGTCTACGCTTCGACCAATTGAACCAGTTCGTCACGGCGAATCAGCTCAGTCCGCGCCTCGTGATCGTTTACGAAGCGTTCAAGGCGACGACGCTTCATGCCGGCTACTCGCGCTACTTCACGCCCCCGAATCAGGCGCAGGCGACGCCTGCGAACCTCGCCTTGTTTCAGAATACGACGCAGCAACAGGCCATTCCCCGCGAGGATCCGGTGCGACCCGAGCGCGCCTCGTATTACGATCTCGGCATCAATCAGCAACTCACCACCGGACTCAGCCTCGGACTCGACGCCTACTACAAGCGCTCGACGGATACGCTCGACGACGGCCAGTTCGGTCAAGCCGTCGTGCTCAGTGAGTTCAACTACGCCGACGGATTCAGCCGCGGCGTCGAAGCAAAGTTCGCTTACCAGGAGGGCGGGCTGCGCGCCTATGTCAACGCCTCGCACGAGATCACGATGGTCAAGGACGTGATTTCGAATCAGTATCTGATCGGCGATCCGGTCGAGTTGGCCTACCTCGCGAGCACCTATACCTATGCCTCGGATGCGCAGACGGTGACCGCCTCCGCGGGCACCTCGTACCGCTGGCATCGCTGGCTCGCGAGTCTCGATGGCACTTACGGCAGCGGCCTGCGCGAGGGCTTCGCGAACGAGCAGCACGTGCCCGGATACACCGAGTGGAACGCGGCGATCGCGCGGTACTTTGATCCCTGGGCGAACGACAAGCCGCTGACCGTGCGTTTGAGCGTCGTCAATTTATTCGATCGCAGCTATTTGCTGCGCGCTGCGACCGGCGTGGGCGAGTTCGCGCCACAGTACGGGCCACGCCGCGGCATTTTCGTGGCACTCAACCAGGCGTTTTAGCCAGGCCGAGGCGTGTTGCTTGCGCGACCGCGCATCGAGTGCGCCGTCGCGATACGCGGCGCACCATCCTTGTTCGCTTGGCGACCAGGTTCGCATCGGCGTCTGTACGGCGTCGCCCTCGCCGCACTTTCGTGAAATTCCTATGCGCGGACGCAACGATTGCAGCCTACGCAAGGTCTAATCGCGGTGACGACTGGCGACCCGATTTAATTTGCCGGAGGTAGCGAGAATGAACGCGATTGTCAAAGAACCGAGTGACAACGAAAAGTGTCCGTTTGCTCATATGGCGGGCGGCGGAACTTCGAACCAGGACTGGTGGCCGAACCGGCTGCGCATCGACCTGCTGCATCGGCATTCCACGAAGTCCGATCCCATGGACCAGGATTTCAATTACGCCAAGGAATTCAAGAGTCTCGACTACCAGGCTCTGAAGAAGGACCTGCTCAAGGTGATGACCGACTCCAAGCCGTGGTGGCCCGCCGATTTCGGTCACTACGGACCTTTGTTCATCCGCATGGCCTGGCACAGCGCGGGAACGTACCGTATCTCTGACGGCCGCGGCGGTGGCGGCCGGGGCCAGCAGCGCTTCGCCCCCTTGAACAGTTGGCCCGACAACGCCAGTTTGGACAAGGCGCGCAGGCTCATTTGGCCGGTGAAACAGAAGTACGGCGACAAGATTTCCTGGGCCGATCTCTTGATACTCACGGGCAACGTGGCGCTGGAGTCGATGGGCTTCAAGACCTTCGGCTTCGGCGGCGGCCGCGCCGATGTGTGGGAGCCCGATGAAGACGTCTATTGGGGCCAGGAGAAGACTTGGCTGGGCGACGAGCGCTATTCGGGAGACCGCGCGCTGGCACATCCGCTCGGTGCGGTGCAGATGGGCCTCATTTACGTCAACCCGGAAGGCCCGAACGGCAAGCCGGATCCGCAAGCTTCCGCCCACGATATCCGCGAGACCTTCAAGCGCATGGCCATGAACGATGAGGAGACCGTCGCGCTGATCGCCGGCGGCCATACCTTCGGCAAGACGCATGGCGCCGGTGATGCGGCGCACGTGGGCGCACATCCCGAGGCCTCCGACCTCGAAGCCCAGGGTCTCGGCTGGAGCAGCAAGTACGGCAGCGGCATCGCTGGCGACGCCATCACCAGCGGCCTGGAAGTGACCTGGACCACCACACCCACGAAATGGAGTAACGACTATTTCAAGCATCTGTTCGGCTTTGAGTGGGAACTGTGCAAGAGTCCGGCCGGCGCGCACCAGTGGCGGCCTAAGAACGGCGCCGGCGCCGGTACCGTGCCCGCTGCGCATGATGGCGAGAAACGCATTGCACCCAATATGCTGACCAGCGACCTCGCGCTGCGCGTCGATCCGGCCTACGAGAAAATCTCGCGGCGCTTCATGGAACATCCGGAACAATTCGCCGATGCGTTCGCGCGCGCCTGGTTCAAGCTCACCCATCGAGACATGGGTCCGCGGGCGCGCTATCTGGGGCCCGAGGTGCCAAAGGAGGAACTGCTCTGGCAGGATCCCGTTCCGGCCGTCGACCATGCGCTGATCGACGACAAGGACATTGCGGCACTCAAGGCCAAGATCCTCGCCTCGGGGCTGAACGTCGCGCAACTGGTATCGACCGCGTGGGCCTCGGCGTCCACGTTCCGCGGCTCGGACAAGCGCGGCGGCGCGAACGGCGCGCGGATCAGACTGGCGCCCCAAAAAGACTGGCCGGTCAATGAGCCTGCCAAGCTCGCGAAGGTGCTGACAGCCCTGCAGGCCATTCAGGAGGAGTTCAACAAGGCCCAATCGGGCGGCAAGAAGGTTTCGCTCGCCGACCTGATCGTCCTCGGCGGTTGCGCCGGCGTCGAGGAAGCCGCGAAGAAGGCGGGTGTCCCCGTTGCCGTGCCGTTCACCCCGGGTCGCACGGATGCCTCCCAGGCGCAGACGGATGTGGAATCCTTCGCGGTGCTCGAACCGGTCGCGGACGGCTTTCGCAATTTCCTGAAGGCGGGATTGCCCGCCTCGGCCGAGGCGTTGCTGCTCAATCGGGCGCAGCTGCTGACCTTGACCGCGCCGGAAATGACGGTCCTGATCGGCGGCCTGCGCGTGCTCGATGCCAATACGGGGCAAGCCAAGCACGGCGTCCTGACCAAGCGGCCGGAGGCGCTGACCAACGACTTCTTCGTCAATCTGCTCGACATGCGCACGACCTGGAAGGCGACCTCGGAAGCCAAGGATCTATTCGAAGCGCGCGATGCCGGGACGGGTAAACTCGAGTGGACCGGTTCCCGCGTGGACCTCGTGATCGGCTCGAACGCCGAGTGGCGCGCGATCGCCGAGGTTTACGCCAGTGCGGATGCGCACCCGAAATTCGTGCGGGACTTCGTTGCCGCCTGGAACAAGGTCATGAATTTGGATCGCTACGACGTGGCCGCATAGAAGATCGAATCAGGCAGGCGCCGCCCGCCCGGGTCTCGATGAACCGAGACCCGGGCAAGGACCGCCGCGCAGGACGTGCTTGGGTTCAGACTTTGACGCCGGCTTTGAGCCAGGGGGTCAGGGAATTGGCAAACGGCTCATATTGGACGAGGCCGGCCGCACTCGCATCGAAACTCACCGACTGCGACCCCATACCGTCCTTGGTGTTGGCCGGATCGGATTGATTCATCTGCGAATCGGGAAACGCGAGTGTCACGGGCGGATAAGGCCAGGGCCAGGACGTCGACAAGGCGCCGGCCGAACTCATGTTGCCGATCTTGTTATAGACAGTCTGGTGTACGTGCCCGTGCAAGGACGTGACGTGATCGAACTTGGCGAGGATCTGACGAATCTGCGGCGCATCCTCGGTCTGGAAATTCCAGCGCGGGTAGTAGTCCCAGAGCGGCGAGTGCGTAAAGATCACCACCGGCGTGTTCCCCGGCAGTTTCTTCACGTCCTTCTCGAGAAACTCAAGCTGCGCCTCGCGCACGCCCCAGGGTCCGGCGATCGGGCTCTCGAGCATCTCCATCGTGCTCATGCGTTGCTCGGGCGTGAGTCCCGCCGTCGTCCAGAAGTCGCGCACGAGTATGGAGTTCAGGCCGATCAGGTGCACGCCCTTGTGGTCGAAGGACCACGTTTCCTTGCCGAACAAGCCCTTCCACGCTTTGCCCATGTCCAGGTACCAGTCATGTTCTCCCGGGATCACTTTGAGCGGCGCCTTGAGGCCCGACAGGATCTTCTTCCCCTTGACCAGCTGGTCCTCCTTGCCGTTCTGTGCGATGTCGCCGGTGTACATGACGAAATCGACGGCAGGCGACAAGGCGTTGACCTGGGCAACCGCATCGGCGAGCGCCCGGTCGAACTTGTGATCGGGACCACTGAACAAATGCGAGTCCGTAATGATCGCGAAGCTGAACGGAGTTACCGCGCTCTTGCCCGTCTGCGCCGACAGGATCTCGACGAGCCCGAGGTTCACGCCGATCGCGCGTGCCGCGACGCTCGCGAGTCCCGCCTTCCCGGCCAAACCCAAGAAATGCCTTCTGCTCAGGTCCTTGGATTCCGACATTTGGTTGGTCTCCTGGTTATCGTTTCGTGGAGGATGCGGCCATAGGTGCAGCGTCTGCGTTCAGAGTCGCGGATTGTCTATCATTTATCCGGAAAGGCTGCGTCCAAGTCTGTGCGATCGCCCACAGAGGCGGATGCGCGAGGGGAGCGCGCCTGCGGCGAACCCGATCCTCACAGTCCCGCGAACCAGTTCTCGCCAAGACTCTCCCAATAGCCCCCCGGATACGTGTTGGTCACTTCGATGGCCGTAATCCATTTCGGATTCTTGTAACCCAGTTTGGTCGCCATACGCAGGCGCAAGGGGAAGCCGAACGGATCCGCGAGCGTCTCGCCGGCATACTGGGTCGCGAGCAGGGTTTGTGGGTGCAGGGCCGTGGCCATGTCGATGCTGCTCGGGTAATCATCGGCGGTCTTGAAGGCAACGTATTTCGCGCTCAAGTCCGCCCCGACGCGTTCCAGAAAGCTGCGCAAGGTCGGACCCGACCAGCCGCCGATGTAGTCCCAACCCTCGACGCAGACGTGGCGGATCACCATCGACCGTATGGGCAGCGTGGCGAGTTGGGCGGCGGTCCAGGGGCGTTTGTCCGCAATCAAACCCGCGAGTTCCAATTTCCAGGTCTGTGCATCGACGGGCTTCAGCTGGGTAATGTCGAAATACGCATTGAACTTCGGGGGCTTCAGAATCATCGACTCAGGATAGGTCGGCGCCAGTTTGTTCGGATCGAACAGGGCCGCCTGCACGCGGTCGTTCCACCGCGAGACCGACAGCAGCGCCTTGCCGACCGAGGTCGAATCACCGACATCGCAACCGGTCAGCATGGTCAGGAACCCAAGCGACAGACCGCCGCGCAGCAGTCCGCGTCGTTGCAGCGAACGGATCAACGGACGATGGTCGTCCAAGACGCCGGCATCCGGGAGTTGCTTCGGACGAAACGGTGATCTCATGTCCGCACCGATCTCATGTCCGCACCGCCGGGTGCCGCTCGCGCGGGCCGCCGCTGAGCATCGCCCACAGCGTACTCGGGACCAGCAAGGACAGGGCGACGTGCACGATCATAAACCCGACGATCACGCTCATGCCGACGAAATGCTCCAGGCGCACGGCCTGGAACCCTCCCAGCAGCGCGACTTCGGCGGAGAACTGCACAGGCTTCCAGATCAGCAGTCCCGTGATGATCTGCCAAATACCGGCGAGGATCACGACGATGTACAGGAGCTTCTGCACGGCGTTGTACATGGTGAGATCTTCGTGGGCGATGCGCAAGTGCAGGCTGTCGACGACCGTGCCCTTGAGCTCCTGCCAACGGATCGGCAAGAGCCGCCGCTTCAGGCGACCGCTGACGATCCCGTAGACGAGGTATGCGAGACCGTTGATCGCCAGCAACCACATCGCCGCGAAATGCCACAGCAGGCTCGGCGCCGCCCAGGCGCCGAGACGCAAGTTCGCGGAGAAATGCACGCCGTGGAAAATCACGTAGTCATCGTAGATCCCCCAGCCGGAGGTGATCATGATGATCATCGCCACGGCGTTGGTCCAATGCATGATGCGCACGCCGAGGGGATGCAAGCGAGGCAGCTTCGGTGTCGCCTCGGGTGTCGCCTCGGGTGTCGCCTCGGGTGTCGCCTCGGGTTTCGCCTCGGGCTCGACATCGCGGGTCTCGGAAATCATTGTGTTCAAAGAAGCCTCCTTGCGGTCAATGCGCCGGATGCGCCAAACCCATGCGAATCTCCTCGTCGGCCGCGACCACGACCGCAGCGTTCGGGGTAAATGTCGGCAACTCGTCGAGTTGCGCGGGCGTGAGATCGACCAGCATGAGTTCGCTGCCAAGCAACCCCAATGCACCGGCGGGCACGGCGATGAGGCGGCCGCCATAGCCGAGAAAGCCGCCGCGCTTCATCACGATCGCCAGCGGGTTTCCGGGCGCGGACTCGCGGATGACTTCGACGACAGATCCCAGTACCGGCCGGCTCTCGAGGGGCTCGAGGATGCGCCGGCCGAGCAAATCCCCGACGCGTACGGGCTGCGGGAACCGCTGCGCCTGGAGCGCCGCCAGAGCGGGATCGACGGGAGCCGTGGGTTGCGCAAGACCACCCGCACCCGCGCCGCACAGGGCGAGCAGGATCCAGCGACGAGACGATGCACGGTAGCCAGGCACGAGCGCATCATAGTCGATCTTGCGAAGAATGCCTCGCGCCGATCCTAAGTGACCGCGCCCGGCTCGGCATTCGCGCCCGGCGATGGTGCCGCCGGCGCGGCGCCACCCGCGGCGGAAATGGTCTCGATACGATAGCCCCGTGCAACCCAGGAATCGAGTCCGCCATGCAGGGGCCGGACCTTCTTGAAGCCGAGATTGCGCAGCCGTTTCGCCACGCGCGCTGCAGATGCCTCGTTGGGACAGGTGCAGTACACGACGATCTCCCGCTCGCGTTCGAGCTCGCGTATCGCCAGCTCCAACTCGTCGCTGGGCGCGTGGATCGCCGTCGGGATCCAACGCGGCTCGAGTTGGCGTGCGGTATGCGTGCGCACGTCCAAGATCACCGGATTCTCCTTCGACTCCATGAGCCCGTAGAGTTCGTCGACGGTGATGCGCGCCATGCGCAGTTCCCGCAAGAAACGCCGACGCTCCCACCATTTATAGGCGATGTAGCAGGCCAACAGCAGCGCCACGATGCTCGCGGCGATGCCCGCATAATGCTGCAGAGGGGCGTAGACACGGCTGATCTGACCGGCGAAGACCATGCCGGCGCCCAGTCCCGCCACGGTCCAGAGCATCGAGCCGACGCCGCTCAAGACGATGAAGCGTAACCAACCGAGCCTCAAGGCGCCGGCCAACGGAGGCGCGATGATCGCCAAACCGGGGACAAATTTGGCGACGATCAGCGAGTTCACGCCCCAGCGCTCGAAACGACTTTGCGTCTGGCTGACGCAGGAGTCCGGCTCCAACGATATCTTGCAGAGCGTCTTCAGCACATTCATGCCGTAGGACTTGCCGATCCAGAACCAGGTAAGGTCCGCGATCAAGCACGCGCTCAACGACGCCACGAAACATAGCAGGCCGTAGGCCTTGCCCGTGCCCACGAGGGAGCCTGCGACGATCAGCACGGGAATGGCCGGAAACGGCACGCCGAGTTGATCCAACAGTACGCTCACGAATACGATCAAGATGCCGTATTGCGCGACGAGATCCGGGATGGCGGAGTGCATGTCGGTCACTATACGACGTCCGCCGCCCCGCGTGCAGGCGCTGCGCCGCGAGGCTGCGGCAGCATCGGTTGACCCATGCTGCCAAGCAATATATCGTTTCGACGATGAGCGTGACGACGATTCGACAGTGGCATTCCTATATCGGCGTATTCATCGCGCCGAGCGTGTTGTTCTTCGCGCTGACGGGCGCGCTGCAAGTGTTCAGCCTGCACGAGGCGCACGGTGACTATGTGCCCTTCCCACTGGTCGAGAAGCTCGCGTCGGTTCACAAGGACCAAGAGTTCAAGATGGGACATCATCATGCGCCACCGGCAGCGAAAGACGCCGCCGGCAATCCGGCGCCGAAACCTCAGGCCGATGACGACGACGAGACCCCACCCGCACAGCTCGCGCTCAAGGCATTCTTTGACCTCGTCGCGGTTTTGCTTGCACTCTCCACGGCGTTCGGGCTGTGGATGGGATTGAAGTATACGCGGCGCAAGAGCTTGGCCTGGGGGCTGTTCATCGCGGGCGCGGTCATCCCCTTAGGCTTGCTGCTCGCCTGAAGTCAGTGGTGCGGCTTCAAATGCCGGTGGGTGCTGCCATCGTGCGTGTGCGGTCCGGTTAGTTCGACACTGATCAAATTCAAAACTCCGTGGCGAACCCCGCGCTCGGCAATGAGTTCCTCGGCGAACTCGCGCACGCGCTTGACGCTGCCTTTGAGCATCACGGTCTCGATGCATTGATCGTGATCCAGATGCGCGTGCATCGTGGCTATCGTCAGCTCGTGATGGGCATGTTGAATGCGTGCCAATCGTTCCGCCAGTTCACGCTCATGGTGATTGTAAACGTAGGATAGATTCGCGACGCAGGCGCCGCGTGTATCGCGCTTCTCAGCGCTCATCTGCAGGTGATTGCGCAGAATGTCGCGAACCGCTTCGCTGCGCGTCGCGTAGCCTCGCTCTTTGATGAGCTCGTCGAACGCGCTGGCCAAACTCGCGTCGAGTGAAATCGTGAATCGATCCATGCAGCCTCCGGGTGCCGCCGACGCGGCCCTTACCTCGGGCACCCTAGCGCCCTGGCGGAGCTTCTGTAAAGGACGTCGGGGCTGACTGTCAAAATTTCTTCGTGATCGTCAAGCGCGCCATCATGGGCTCGAGCGGATGTTCGTGCACGTCGGCCACGCCCAACGCAGGCTCTCCCGGCAGGCGATCGACGTACCAGAACTCGGCCGCGTCGGCATGCTTATTAAAGAGGTTGTAGATACCAAGCCCGGCGCTCCAGCCGTCGACCCAGGCGTAATGGGCATCCAGGTTCCACTCGCCGAATCCCTTGCCGTCGACTTGGCCCTGAGCCGCCGCGGTCGGGGAATTTGCGCAGGTGTGGCCTTCCCCGAAGTCGTTCAAGACCGCAGACTCGACGCAGGGCCCGGATGAGAGCGGGTAATTGCCGAGATACCGGTAGTTGAGGCCTCCGCTCCAGGGCCCAAGATTCGTGAGGTATAGCGCCAAGGCCCCGGTCGCGAGCGGCGCATCGGTGATGTATTCGCCCAAATGTCCCGTGCCGTCGTCGAAGGGATGCGTGAAATGCGTATGGTCACCCGAGTAGCTGCCGTAGAACTCGAGGTAGCGAGTGATCTGATACGTCAGATTGATTTCGTAGCCGTAGCGCCGGCTCGGCGGACCGGCCGTATCCTGCCCCACGTCCGGATCGATGATGGTCTCGGATTGCTGCCACAAGTTGTAGTAAGCGAACGTGAGGGCGAGATTGGGCATCGGCGTCGCACGCACGCCGAATTCTTGGCCCTGCTGTTTGGCGAGCAGCGGCGTGTGCGGCAGTCCGAGGTCTACGCTCGTGTCCTGATTCACGCCGCGCAGATCCGCGCTATGAAAGCCCGTCCCGGCGCTCAAGTAGAACTCGAGCGTGTCGAGGGGAGTATAAATGAGGCTGGCTTTCGGCTCGGGTAACGCCTGCTGCGCGGTGCCGCCATTGGTGTAACCGGTATAACCGGGTCCGGACTGCTCATGGAGTGCAGCCAGATAATCAATATCGGTGCCATGCTGGTAGTCCTCCCGAAACCCGAGGACCGTGCGCCACCGGGACGTCCAGTGAGTCGTAGCCTGCACATAAGCGGCGCCGGCAAACAAATACACCTGATCTTCGTTGGAGAAAGACGGCGGGTCATCGGTATCGGGCAACGGTATCTGCCCCTCGCTCGGCAAGCGCCCGACGTTGAGCATGTCATAGCGCGTCAGCAGGCCGGCCGAGACCACATTGTCGATCGACCCCAAGGGCACGGGCAGCGTGTAATTGACTTGGCCGCCGATGACATCCCGATGCTCGAATTGGTCCTCCTGGTCGCCGTGGATGGGATCGACCAGGAACTGCGTGAAGTCGTTGAATAGATGCAACTGGTTGTCGATGAAGAACGCGCTGGCGCTGAGCTTCCCCTCGCCCACGGTTTCATGCAAATTGAACGACACGCTCGAGCGCCAGGCGTGGCCGCCGTCGGTCGGATCGAGCGTACCGAAGCGATTGGGCACGAGGCCCTCGGTAATGGCACGCAGCGGAATGTCGGTCGTGTTGGTCCAGATCTGGTGATAGACCATGCCGCTCAACGACCAGCCATTCTTGTCGTCACCCTCGCTATAGCGAAGCACCAAGTTCTCCTTGCGCGCATCATCCGGCGTGACGAACGGACCGTCGTAGTGCTGCACCCCCACCGCCGCCAACAAATGCCCGTCCCCGACTGCCTGCGTTGCCGCGCCGAAGATGCGCTGAAAACTCAAGGTACCGGCGGTCGCCGATAGTTGATCATCGATCGTGTCGCGATAGTTGACATGCACGGAACCCACCCCGCCAAAATCGCCGACGTCGGCGTAATACGGGCCTTTGGTATAGGTCAACTGATCGGCGAGCTCCGGCACCATGAAATTAAGATCCGTGTAGCCCTGCCCGTGTGCATGGGTCGGCTGATTGACGGGCATGCCGTCGACAAAGGTCTCAAGATCGGTGCCGTGGTCCAAATTGTAGCCGCGCATCAGATACTGATTCGCCTTGCCCTCGCCGCTGTGCAGCGTCACGATCAGCCCGGGAACGGTTTCGAGCAACTGGCCCGGCCGGTATTGCGGGGCGAGTTGCAGCTCCTGATCGTCGACGACGCCCTCGCTGGCGGTGCCCGCAGTGCCGAGCAACTCCAGTCGCTGCGCAGTTACGGTGATTTCCTGTAAAGATGATCCGGAGCCCGGACTTGAAGCATCGCCCGCATCAGTCGCCAGTGCCGCGTCGCCTTGCGCCGAAGAGCACGCAACCCCGATCAGCAGCGTGCTCGCGATCGCTCGCTGCGCGAATGAGTTGTTCATGCGATCTCCCTTCGTCACTGTAAGAAGTATTATAACTTTCTCTTATCTGTGCTTTACGCAGCAACTGCAGAACCGGATGCACAGAGATTTCGGTTTTTCCTGAGCAGCCGCGGCGCAACATTCGGGCGCTTGGGTTTTGCATCCCGCAGCCACGAGACCGGGGCACTCGTGAGCCAGGGAATCCTGCACGTCGTCGAGATACAGCCCTCGGCCCAGCGCGTGGGGCAGCGCGAGCGAGTTTTGCGGCACTGACCTCAAACCGTCAAATGTGCACGCACGAGTTCGTCGGTCAATTCACCGATCTTGCCGGAAACCACGAGCCGGCCCTTGTCCAAGACACGCAAGTCCGTCGCGACGCGACGCGCGAAAGGGAGTTTCTGCTCGACGAGCAAGACGGTCAGCTGCGTCTCGCGATTGAGGCGCTGGATCACATCGCCGATGGCAGCGACGATGTTCGGCTGAATGCCTTCGGTGGGCTCGTCCAGGATCAGCAGCTTGGGATCGAGCACCAAGGCGCGGGCGATCGCGAGCTGTTGCTGCTGTCCGCCGGACAGGTCTCCGCCACGCCGCCGCAGCATAGTTTTCAAAACGGGAAACATGTCGAAAAGATGTTCCGGAATAACACGTCGCTGCGGCTTGCGGGCCGCAAGACCGATGCGCAGATTCTCCTCGACGCTCAGCTGCGAGAAAATTTCGCGCCCCTGCGGCACGTAGCCAACACCCAGGTGCGCCCGTTCCTCGGCGGGCAAGCTCATCAGGTCCTGTCCTTGGAACAAGACTTTACCCGAACTGCCGCCGAGCAAACCCATGATGCAGCGGAGCAGCGTCGTCTTGCCCATGCCATTGCGGCCCATGAGACAGGTACACGATCCCGTGGGAACGGTCATATCGACGTCCCAGAGTGTGTGGCTGCCGCCATAGAACTGATTGAGTCCACGGATCTCGAGCACGTTATTCGCCGAGATACACTTGTTTTACCTTGACGTCCGCCTGAATGGCGCTCATATCCCCCTCGGCGAGCACACTGCCTTCGTGCAGCACCGTGACCTTGTTCGCGATCGAGCGAACGAACTCCATGTCATGCTCGACCACGATCAAGGTGTGCTTGCCGGCGAGCGAAACCAGGAGTTCCGCCGTGCGCTCGATTTCCTGCGGTGTCATGCCGGCGACGGGTTCGTCGACCAGCAGCAACCGCGGGTCCTGGATCAGCAGCATCCCGATCTCCAACCATTGCTTCTGGCCATGGGACAAGGCGCCTGCCCGCTGGGCACGCAGGTCCGATAGTCCGATCGTCGCGAGCACCGCGTCGATGCGTTCGAGTTGCTGCGGCGTCGTGCGCGCACGCAGCCATTTCCAGACCGTCTTCGCACCGGACATCGCGAGTTCGAGATTCGCTATCACGCTCTGGTTCTCGAACACCGTGGGCTTTTGAAACTTCCTGCCGATGCCCGCTTGCGCGATTTCCGGTTCGGTGAGCTGCAGCAAGTCGGTGGAGCTCCCGAACCAGGCCGAGCCCCGATCGGGCCGCGTCTTGCCGGTGATGACGTCCATCATGGTGGTCTTACCCGCCCCGTTCGGGCCGATGATGCAACGTAATTCGCCGATCTCGACATGGAGCGTGAGCGCGTTGAGCGCGCGAAAGCCATCGAAACTGACCGTCACATCCTCGACAGAGAGCATCAGGCTGCGTGCGGCGGCCGCTTCGCTCATGAGAGACTGCCCCGGAGCCGTGTGAAGCCGCTCCTGCTGACGGCCCCGACCACCCCATAGGGCAGGAACAGGGTCACACCGATGAACAAGCTGCCGAGCGCGTAGAGCCAAAAGCTCGGCAACGCTCCCGTGAAATAGGTCTTCGCGAAATTGACCAGAAAGGCGCCAACCACCGCGCCATAGAGTGTGCCACGGCCACCGATGGCGACCCAGATGACGATCTCGATGGAGTTGGTCGGGGAAAATTCGCTGGGATTGATGATGCCGACCTGCGGGACGTAGAGCGCACCCGCGAGACCGGCAATGATGGCCGAGAGAACGAACACCCAGAGTTTGTAGGACTCTACGCGATAACCGAGGAAGCGCGCGCGGCTCTCCGCGTCCCGAATCGCTTCGATGACCCGCCCGGCGCGAGACGAGACGACAAAACGACACAGCAAATAGCTTGCGGCGAGGCCGAGCGCCGTGGCAAGGAATAGCGCGATGCGAGTCCCCGGCGCCTGAAGATTGAAGCCGAGTATGTCCTTGAAATCGGTGAAACCGTTGTTGCCCCCAAAGCCCATGTCATTGCGGAAAAAGGCGAGCATCAAGGCATAGGTCAAGGCTTGAGTGATGATCGAGAAATAGACGCCGGAAACACGGGATCGAAACGCGAGAAAGCCGAACGCGAGCGCCAGCGCCGCAGGTACGAGCACGATCATCAGGAGCGCATAGGGGAAGGACTGGAAGCCGTGCCAAAACCAGGGAAGCTCGGTCCAATTTAGGAAAATCATGAAGTCCGGAAGCACCGGATCCCCATAGACGCCGCGTGTGCCGATCTGCCGCATCAGGTACATGCCCATCGCATAGCCGCCCAGGGCGAAGAACGCCCCATGCCCGAGACTCAAGATCCCGCAATACCCCCAAATGAGATCGACCGCGATCGCGAGCATCGCATAGGTCATGTACTTGCCGATGAGGTTCATCGTGAAACTCGACAGGTGCAGAGCGGAATCCGCGCCCGGCAGGCTGTTCAGCAACGGTACGGCCACCGCGGTGGCGAGCAGCAAGCAGAGAAAATAGCGGCCGCCACGGTCTGCGCGTAGGGACGCGAGCGGTCCCGCGAGGAGTTGGTCAGCCATCGGTCGAGCGCCCCTTCTGCGGGAACAGGCCCCGCGGCCTGCGCTGGATGAACAGGATCAAGAAAACCAGCACGAAGATCTTCGCGAGCACCGCGCCCGCGTAGGGCTCGAGCAGCTTGTTGACGACACCCAGTGAATTGCCGCCCACCTCGGTTCCCCACAAATTGCCGACACCGCCGAAGACGACGACCATGAAGGAATCGACGATATAACTCTGACCGAGGTTGGGCCCGACATTGGTCAGCTGGCTGAGCGCGACGCCGGCGATCCCGGCGATTCCCGAGCCCAAACCGAACGTGAGTGCGTCGACCCATTCCGTGCGCACGCCCATTGCCTTGGCCATGTCGCGGTTTTGGGCGACGGCGCGCACCTCGAGCCCCAGGCGCGTGTGCCTCATGACGGCCAGCAGTGCTAGAAACAGCGCGAACGTGAACACGATGATATAGAGGCGTTTGTAGGTGATCGCTAGGACGTCGTTGATCTGCAGCGTGCCGGCGAGCCAATCGGGCGTGATCACCGGTCTGTTGTTCGCCGAGAAAATGTCGCGCACGGCTTGCTGCAGGATCAAGCTCACGCCGAACGTCGCGAGCAGTGTTTCCAGCGGCCGTCCATAGAGATGCCGGACGATGCCCCGCTCGATTGCCACGCCGGCGAGGCCTGCGACCAGGAACGCGGCCGGGATCGCCACGATGATCGAGGCGCCGATGTGCCCGGGCATCAACAATTGCACGACATAGGTCGTGTAGGCGCCGAGCATCATCAACTCGCCATGGGCCATATTGATCACGCCCATGACTCCGAAGGTGATGGCGAGTCCGATCGCCGCGAGTACCAGCACAGAACCCTGGCTCAAACCATAAATCAAGGTCTGGATCGCCGCATAGAAGGACCGATAGCGCTCGATGCTGCGCACACTCCGGGCCGCGGCGGCGCGCACACTCGCATCGGATTCCCCGTAGCTGCCGTCGACGGAGTTCCGGGTCATGCTCGATAAACGGTTGTATACGTCTGGATTCAAGCTGTTCGATAATTCGGTGACCGCGGCCAGCCGGGTCACGGCTTGATCGCTGTCGAGATCGGCAAGTGCAAGACCGACCTGGATTTCGCGCTTGACGGACGCGTCGCGCTCCTGACCGAGCCGATCGCGCAGCAGCTGCTGGGTGCGCGGTTCCAACGCCCGGAGCATTTCCTTGACGGCTGCCAGACGGACACTCGCGTCGGGGCTTGCGAGGTCGAATTGCGCCAGCGCGACACGCAACTCCTTGCGCAGCTGATTGTTGACGCCGATGACGTCGAAGTCGTCCGAGGACTCCGTGCCGGCCGAGGCGCCGGTCAGGGCATCGGTGAGTTGCAGCTGGCCCGGATGCTCATCGCTGCTCTCGCCGACGAAGACATGCTGATCGCGCGTCCGCGCGACCAGCGTATCGGCGAGAAAGGCTTGTAATACGGTACGCACGCGCGGGTCGCGCAGAGCGAGGAGTTGCTGAATGAGGAGCCGCTTTTCCGCGAAACTAGCGGCGGGTAGTGCCGTCAGAAGGGACGGCAAATCCGGTTTCTTGTCGGCGCCGAATGCAGCGCTCGTGGCCGGCTCGGCATGTGCCAAGGCAGCGGCCACAGCGACCAGAACTCCTCCCGCGAGCAGCAGAAGCAGAGCCGGGTAGGTTGAGCGGGAACGGATTCGCGGCATTCGTGCATCACTCCTACCCGACTGTTCTGCAATAATCGCGCCAGCATCGGTGGCACATCGAAAAAACTACGCCGGTCGCCCTTGCGGACGACCGGCACCCGAACGTAGCTCAACTTACTTATAGTTCTGACCGGAACACACCTTGGTCTTGGTGTTGTAGTTGCCGCAGTTCAGCGTCACCCAATCCGCCTCGGTGTCCTTGCTGCCCGGCAGGAAATCCGACCAAGCATCGCCTGGCACTTCCTGGTCGGTCTTCCACACGACGTCGAACTGACCATCGGGACGGATCTCGCCGATGTATACCGGCTTCGTGATGTGATGGTTCGGCAAGACCTTGGCCACACCGCCGGTCAAGTTGGGAACCTCCAAGCCGGGCAGAGTCGCGATCACGGTCTGCGGATCCGCCGTGCCCGCCTTGGTCACGGCCTTGACCCAGAGCTGGAAGCCGATCACGGTCGCTTCCATGGGATCGTTGAACGTGCGCTTCGGATTCTTCGTATAGGCGTGCCACTTCGCGATCCATTCCTTGTTGACGGGGCTGCTGACGCTCTCGAAGTAGTTCCAAGCGGCGAGGTGACCGACGAGCGGTTTGGTATCGAGACCCGACAGCTCCTCTTCGCCGACCGAGAAGGCCACGACCGGAATGTCCTCCGCCGAGACCTTCGCGTTGCCGAGTTCCTTGTAAAACGGTACGTTCGCGTCCCCGTTGATCGTCGAGACGACCGCCGTTTTCTTGCCCGCGGAACCGAAGGCTTTGATCTTCGCGACCTCGCTGGTCCAGTCGGAGAAACCGAACGGCGTGTAGTTGACGATGATGTCTTCGGGCTTCACGCCCTTCTGCTGCAGGTAGGCTTCGAGGATCTTGTTGGTCGTGCGCGGATAGACGTAGTCAGTCCCTTCGAGGACCCAGCGCTTCACGCCGACGTCCTTCATCAGGTAATCGATCGCGGGAATCGCCTGCTGGTTGGGTGCCGCACCGGTGTAGAACACATCCTTGGACGACTCCTCACCCTCGTATTGCACGGGGTAGAACAACAGGCCCTTGTCCTTCTCGAACACCGGCAGCACGGACTTGCGCGACACCGACGTCCAGCAGCCGAACACCACCGATACCTTGTCCTTCTCGAGGAGCTCCGCGGCCTTTTCCGCGAACAGCGGCCAGTTGGAGGCCGGATCGACGACCACGGCTTCGAGCTTCTTGCCGAGCAGCCCGCCCTTCTTGTTCTGCTCGTCGATCATCATCAGCACCGTGTCCTTGAGCGTCGTTTCGCTGATCGCCATCGTGCCGGACAGCGAATGCAGTACGCCGACCTTGATCGTATCCTGCGCGGACGCGAGTCCCGAGCTCAAAGTCAGCAGCGACGGTGCCGCCCACTTCAGTATCTTCCCCTTGTTCATCGTCATGATCTCCTCTGATGCTTAGATTTGCAGTTGCAGTTTCAAGCCGTATTCTTGCTTGGACAGATCGGTGATGTCGTCCTTTTGATCCAGGAAGTACAAGCCGATGCGCGCGTTGAAGCCCTTGATGATGTAATTGAGATCGACCTCGGAGGTCTTCACCTCGTCCGAAGGCGTGAGGCCCGTCGCATCGATCGACTTCTGGCTGTACTTGCCGAGAACCTGGATCTTGCCGATACCGACCACCTGCGGAAACAGATAGCTGGCGAGCCCGTACCAACCGTCGCTCGGCGTCGCCGCCGTAAGGCCGTTATCTTTGAGGTATTCGCCTTCGAGACTCACGACGCCGAGGTTGGGCAGCTTCTTTTCCAGCAAGCCGTCCACGTTCCAGACGGTCTTGCCGTTCTGATTCTGAGCGACCAAGCCCAGCGACAGAATATCCTTGTCGCCGTAGTACGTGCCGTTCAGGTAATAGCCGGGCTCCGGATCCCAGAAATCGAGGGTCAGGCGCGCCGCGGTCAGGACCTTGCTCTTGTCGGCCACCGCGCTGTTCAGCGACTCGCCGTCGAAGGCGCCGACTTGCACCTTGAGGATGCTGAACTGGCCCCAGTAGGCGACGCCGTTGTCGCGACCGGTGGCAACGTCCGGATAGAAGTCCGCGACACCGTCGGCGTAGGGCGCCCAGTTATTGGCGTAATAGGGGCCGTACAGGTTGGCGCGGTCGCTGGGCGGGAGAAAGCGGCCGGCCCAGATGTTGAACTTGTCCGAGAACTCGAAACGCCCGATCGCATCGAGCACGCCGACCGCATTGGTCGAGCCGTTGTATTCGGTGTCGAACGTGAATTTGATCTGGTTGGTCACGGCCCCATTGACGTAGAGACGGATGCTGTCGAGCGCGAAACCATCGGTGCTGCTGTCACCGCTCGGAATCGTGCCGGGGCTGTTGATGCAGCCTTTGTCGCAGTCATAGAAATTGGTTTGCAAGCCTGCGCCGACCGTGATGGGCGGCAACGAGATGTCCGCCTGAGCCGTCTCGATGCCCGCGCCGAGCATCCCGGCGCCCGCCGCGATCCCGAGTCCCACTCGGCGCGCGCTCGCGCCCCATGATCCCTTGGAATACATGATATATTTCCCCTGAGTTGTTTTGCCCGAATCGCACGTCACCGCGGTACGCTTTTGGTGCGAAAGCAACAGGGTTGCTCCCCAATCTGGTGCAGCAACCCCAATCCTGCTGTTCGAAATCGCCGAGCGAGTTCACGTACCACTCGGGGCCGCACCGTATGTGCAGGCCACCTTGACCGCCATGCGTCATTTGACGTAGCCGACGCGGATGCATGTGTTGTGGGTTTGCATCACACTACGGACCATGAATTTCACAGGCAGAAAAGCGCGGCTATGGCGATCTTGTCGCGACCGCCTTCGATGAGCGCCCCTCAGCGCATCGTTCGCGAGCGTCGGCAATACAACCAGTGGGTTGCGAGACAGACCTTGGAGGACTACGCGCTACGCTACACCGCGCAGAGAGCGCGCAAGTCCTCGTTCCGCGTCGGCAATACCGCCTTGGGTCCGATCGCCTTCCTCGCCTGCGAGGCGATCGCCGGCTCGATGACGATCTCGTACGGGTTTTCGAACACGGTTTGTGCGGTCGTCGCATTCAGCGTGTTGATGTTCGTGATCGGACTGCCGATCGCCTATTACGCCGCGAAATATGGCGTCGACATCGACTTGTTGACCCGTGGCGCGGGCTTCGGCTACCTGGGCTCGACACTGACCTCGCTGATCTACGCGTCGTTCACGTTCCTGCTGTTTTCAGTCGAGGCGAGCATTCTGTCGGTCGCCCTGCAGCTGTTGTTCGGCATTCCACTCGCTGTCGCGCATTTGCTGAGCGCGCTCGTCGTCATTCCCATCGCCATCTATGGCGTGAGTCTGATCAGTCGCGTGCAGATCGCGACCCAGCCCGTCTGGATCATCCTGCAGTTCCTCCCCATCCTCTACATCGCGTTCGCGCATCCGGCAACGATATCGGATTGGACCCACTACGCCGGTGTCGCCGGGGGCGGTACGATCAACCTGCCGATGCTCGGCGCGGCCTCGTCGATACTTCTGTCCCTGCTGCCGCAGATCGGTGAACAAGTCGACTATTTGCGCTTCTTGCCGGCCGCGCAGCGGCGACAGTCCTCGAGCTGGTGGATCGCCCTGATTGCCACGGGTCCCGGTTGGGTGCTGGTCGGCGGCTTCAAGCTGTTGGCGGGCTCGTTTCTCGTCGTACTCGCCTTGCATCACGGCGTCGCGATGGCCGATGCGAGTCAACCGATGCGCATGTACGTGATCGCCTTTCAGGAGGTTTTGGGCTCGCCGACCGTGGCCTTGGTGCTGACGGGGATCTTCATCATCGTCTGTCAGCTCAAGATCAACGTCACGAACGCCTACGCAGGTTCGATCGCCTGGTCGAATTTCTTCTCCCGCCTCACGCATAGTCATCCCGGGCGGGTGGTCTGGCTGGTGTTCAATGTGCTGCTCGCGCTGTTGCTCATGGAGATCGGCATTTTCCATGCGATCGATCGGATCCTTGGAATCTATGCGAACTTCGCGGCGGGTTGGATTGGCGCCCTGACCGCGGATCTCGTGGTGAACAAACCCCTGGGACTGAGCCCGCGCTACATCGAGTTTCGCCGCGCATACCTGTACGACATCAACCCCGTCGGCGCAGGCGCTCTGTTGCTGTCCATCGTGACATCGAGCCTTGCCTATCTCGGCTTTCTCGGTCCGATGGCGGAGATTCTTGCGCCGTTCGTCGCCCTGCTCACGGCTTTTCTGGCCGCACCCTTGATCGCCTGGGCCACCGGCGGCCGCTACTACCTCGCGCGACCCGCGAACGACGTGCCGGGTTGCGAGCAGGAACTGCGCTGCTCGATTTGCGAGAACATCTTCGAGCGGCCCGACATGGCTTTTTGCCCCGCGTATGTGGGCGTGATTTGCTCGCTCTGTTGTACCTTGGAATCCCGCTGTCACGATACCTGCAAGCCGCATGGTCGCCTCGCCCGCCAGTTATCGACCCTGCTCATGCGGATCCTTCCGCAGAAACTCGCCCTCGCGCTCGATACACGCGGCGGCCGGTTTGCCGGGATTTTTCTCATCTGCAATCTGGTGGTCGGCCTGCTGCTGTCATTCATCTACAGCGAATTCCGGCACGTGGCGCCGGCGGCAAAAGGCAGCGTCGAGACCACCTTGTGGATCGTTTATCTCAGCTTCCTGCTGCTGTCGGGCATCGGCGCGTGGTTGATCGTGCTCGCGCACGAGAGCCGGCGCGCGGCCGAGGCGGAATCGGCGCGGCAGACCGCCATGCTCATGGAGGAGATCGACGCGCACGCGAAGACGGAGGCGGCATTGCAAAGAGCCAAGGAGACGGCCGAAGCGGCCAACCTCGCGAAAACCCGCTATATCGTCGGCATCAGCCATGAAATCCGCACACCTTTGAATTCCATCTTCGGCTACGCGCAGTTGCTGGAGCGCGGCAGCGCGGACTCGGCCGACAATGCGATCCGCGTGATCCGCCGCAGCTCGGAGCACCTGTCGAATCTCATCGATGGGCTGCTCGACATCTCGCGCATCGAGAATGGCATGCTCAGACTCAATCGCGACGTCGTCAAGCTGAGCGCGTTCCTCGACGAACTCGTCGACATGTTCCGCCTGCAAGCCCTCGCCAAAGGACTCGAGTTTCGCTACGACCGCTCGAGCGCGCTGCCCGCCTATGTGCATGCGGACCAGAAGCGCCTCGGTCAAATCCTGATCAACCTGCTCTCGAATGCCATCAAATACACCGACAGCGGCCACATCGGCTTGACGATCCGATACCGGGGCGAAATTGCGGAATTCGAGGTCACGGACACGGGACCCGGCATCGATCCCACCGACCAGGAGCGCATTTTCGAGCCGTTCGAGCGCGGTTCCGGGAGCGCGATGCGCGGCATACCGGGCACGGGGCTCGGGCTCACAATCACCAAGCTGCTTGCACACATCATGGGTGGGGACGTGCAACTGCAGACGACGTCGGCCGCAGGCAGTACCTTCCTATTGCGTGTATTGCTGTCCGGCATTCGCGCCGAGATCAGGCCACCCGCGCAGAACGGTCGCATCTGCGATTATCTTGGCGCCCGTCGGCGCATACTGCTCGCCGACGACGACCCCTTGCATCTCGATCTCGTCCAGAACCTGCTTCGCCCGCTCGGGTTCACGGTATTCGTCGCGCGCGACGGCAAGACCTGTTTGGACCTCGCCGGTCAGTGCCGGCCGGATCTGGCCATGATCGACATATCGATGCCGGACATCTCAGGCTGGACCGTGGCTCAGGAACTGCGCGCCCGCGGCGAACTGCCGCACCTCAAGATCATGATGGTCTCGGCGAACGCCCATGAATATTCGTCGCACATCGGCACCGTGCACGACGCCTTCGTCATGAAGCCCGTGCAGCTGCAACAGCTGCTCGAGCAAACCGGCTCGCTGCTCGGGCTGAAATGGATCCATCAACCCGACGCCTTGGAGACCAAACACGGCGCATCGATGCCGGCCGCCGGCGGCTTGAGCAACCGCTCGCGCCACCACCTCGACGATCTCTACCGTCTCGGTCGCATCGGCCATGTGCGGGGCATCGAAGCGAAGCTGCGCGAACTCGAATTGGAGGACTCTGCCAACGATGCCTTCGCCGCGCAGCTGCGCGAACTGCTGTTGAATTTCGACTTGAAGCGATACATGAACGTCCTGGAGACCATCCGTGCTGATGTCTGAACCGTCTCCATCCCGGAGAGACACGGTTCTGGTCGTGGACGACACGCCGGAAACCCTGAGCCTGCTCACCGACACGCTCGATCAGGCCGGATTCACCGTCCTGATCGCGACCGACGGGGAGTCCGCCTTGGATCTGCTGCATCAGATCACGCCCGATCTCGTGCTCATGGATGCACTCATGCCGGGGCTCGACGGCTTCGAGACCTGCAAGCGGCTCAAACGCGACAAGCTCATGGCCCATTTGCCGGTGATCTTCATGACGGGTCTATCGGAGACGGAACACGTGCTCGCCGGCCTCGCCTCCGGCGGCGTCGACTATGTCACGAAGCCCCTCGTTCTCGACGAATTACTCGCCCGGATTCGCGTGCATCTCGGCAATGCGCGCCTGGCGTACGAGACCCATGCGGCGCTCGACGCCAGCGGACGGTTCTTGTTCGCGACCGATCGTGCCGGACGCGTGCTCTGGTGTACTCCTAAAGCGCGCAAACTGCTCACCGACCCCGCCGCGAGGCCGTCCCTGGAACCGACGCTGCCCGGCGCCGTGATCGAACAGTTGCTGCGCTTCCGGCACACGGATCTGCACGCGAGCGCACGCTGCGCATTCGCGGTCGCCGGCCGGAGACTCGACTGTTCCTTCGTCAGCCCCCTGGGAGCCAATGAGCTCTTGTTCCGGCTCGCGGAGACTCACGACACCGACGCGGACAAGACGACGCTGCAACGGGCGCATGCACTCACCGCACGCGAATCCGAGGTCCTATTGTGGATCAGCCGCGGGAAGTCCAACCGGGACATCGGCCAAATCCTCGATATCAGTCCGCGCACGGTCAACAAGCACCTCGAACAGGTCTTCGTCAAACTCGGCGTGGAAAATCGGGCCGCCGCCGCTGCGGTCGCGGTGCGCAGTTTGAACCCTTGATGTCCCGGTAAGCGTCGCGTCCGGTCAACAGATGCTGATCGCTCAGCTGTACCCGGCACAGGGCCCCTGCATTACTGTGTCGACGACCACCCGGTGCGAATCATCGGTTTGGACTCGTGCGTCCCGCACCAACACCATGGCCACGTGGATCGCGCGGGGCTGCGATGGCTGGCCGGCGTCCTCGAACGGGACACGAATAAACCAACGATCGTCATGATGCATCTCCCGCCTTTTGTCACGGGGGTTCCGTACTTGGATGAATTCGGCTGCGTCAATTCGCGCGGCCTCGAGGCCGTCATCGAGCGGTTCAGCAATATCGAGATCATGCTGTGCGGCCACGTGCATCGCCCCACGTTGCGGCGTTGGGCCGGTGCCGTCGTCTGTTCTTGCCCGAGCACGACAACCGAGATCGACTTGCAGTTGCGTCCGCAGGCACGCCCGCAGTCTCACGTTGGCCCGCGAGCCTGCATGCTGCATGTGTTTCACGAGGGGCACGGTTGCGTGACTCACACGAGTCAAATCGGGAAATTCGCGGGGCCGCATCCCTTCGCCTGAACAGCCGCCGCTCAGGGTTGATGTACGGGTCCGAACAGGCTCGTGACGATCGCCGTCGTCAGCAAAATGGCGGCAACGAATGCGAACTCGAATCTCAGCGAACGGCGCAGCCCGTGGACCGCTGCGAGGTCGTTCGCACGCAAGCGCGGCGTCAGTACCAGTCGATTGATCGCCGCGCAGACCAGCAACCCCAGGACCAAGCACATCTTGATGACGAGGCCGCGACCGTACGGGCTCGTCCAGACCTCGGACAGCGGTCGGATGAGTAGACACAGCACCGCGAAACCGCCGGCGACGAGCAGCGCGACGACCAGGAGCGCGAGTCGACCGAAGCGATGGGCGAGCCGCCCGAGTTCGAGCGGCGACACATCGGCGCCCATGCGCCAGAGGCAGGCCAATCCGCCCAACCAGAAGGCCACACTGAGCAAATGGACGGCGATCAGCACGATCGGCGCGGGCCCGAGTCCGGTCGCGTGCGTATGCCCCAAGGCCGCGAAGGAGACGGCCGCAAGGCAGGCCCCCGGCAGTCCAAACAGCAGCACCGCGCGGCGTGATCTCAAACCGATCGCCATCAACGCGACGCCGGCGAGACGCCACTCCAGTGCGCGTCCCTCCCCCGCCCGCCAGACCATCGACGTCAGCGTCGGATCAAGAGCGCGGGCCCAGTCGTCGCTCATGGCAGCCACCGTCAGCGGCACGCGCAGCAGCGCAACGGTGACCGCGACGAGCAGGAGCAACCCGGTCAGCTCGCGAATGCGGCGTTCGTGGTTCTCACTCAGGATCGGTGCGGCGTAGACCAGCAACATCACGGCACCGGAGGCGCCCAGCACACTGCCGTAGAGCAAGGCCTTGTCGAGGACACTGGCGACGTCCCAGGCTGAGATCCCCATCGCCGCGCCGTCGATCGATCAATGCGCGGCGGCGATCGTGAACGAAAATGCGCCCTTGGTCACGTGGCCATCGTCGGCGGCGAGCGCCGTCCATTCGACGCGATAGACGCCGGGTTTGAGCGCGGGCAAGGCGATCGAGAAGTGCTCGGTCGGCTTCGCGTCGGGGATGAGTTGCAGCGGAACCGCGATGCCATCAGCCGAGACCTTGAGCACCGCGAGCTGCGCGGCTTCACTGAATTGCAGGTTCAAGGTTTGCGGCGCTACATTCAAGGCCGCGCCATCCGCCGGAGCGGAACTCACGAGTTTCGCGTGGCCGAGTGCCACGGCACTTGCAAGCAGCGCGACCATCACGACAACTCCGTAGCGTGGATGCATGAAACATCTCTCCTGGGTTGGCACAATTAAGTTGTCGTCAATGCGCGACGTGGAACGAGCGCCTCGATGATGGGACAGGGATCCTCGCCCCCGGTCCGATGACAGGCGTCGAGCAAGCCGCTCAACACCGCGCGCATGCGCGCAAGATCATCAATCTTCAACTGAATCTGTGCCAAGCGGTCCGCGGCCAACTTGCGGATCGAGGCGCGATCCTTGCATGCATCGAGACGTAGCAGTTCGGCGATTTCTTCGAGCGAAAATCCGAGTCCTTGCGCGCGCTTGATGAAGCGGATGCGCTCGACCAACTCGATCGGATAGTAGCGAAAAGCGCCACCGCGCCGGCTCGGCACCGGCAGGAGTTTACGCGTCTGGTAGTAGCGCACGGTCTCGATATTGACCGACGCGGCGCGTGCGAGCCGGCCGATCGTCAGTGAGGGTTGCTGCATCCTTGGGCCGCCTTGACTCTGGGGTTACCCCCTGAGTGTACGCTGGCCTTTTGCCGATAGGAAGTTCTCATTGTCCGCCCTGCTGAATCCCCTCCCGGCGCTCGCGGTTTTGCTGGCGTTTGCGGCCGTAGCCCCGACTGCACCAGCGCGCGCCGAAGGCGCGGCGCCCGAAGACACCATGGACGCACCTTCGATGGCGGACTCGCCCCCGATGATGTTCATGGTGGGACTGTACGGTCCCTACCCCATGACGCGTGAGGCCTCCGGAACGAGTTGGCAGCCCGACTCTACGCCCATGGACGGCATCCATCAGATGTCCGAGTCATGGATGACGATGTGGCACGGCTTTGCGAACCTGATCTATGACGATCAAGGCGGTCCGCGCGGCGATACCAAGACCTTTTCCAACAGCATGCTCATGGTCATGGGACGGCGCGACTTGCCGGACGGCGATTTTGGCTATCGCGTGATGATCTCGGCCGATCCGCTCATGGGCAGGGACGGATATCCGGAGTTGTTTCAGACCGGCGAAACCGGCAACGGCGTGACGCCCTTGATCGATCGGCAACACCCCCACAATCTGTTGATGGAGGCCGCCGGCACCTACACGCTCGATGTCGGCGCGCGCGGTGCCGCCTTCCTCTACGCCGGCATCGCCGGCGAACCGGCCCTCGGTCCCCCCGCCTTCATGCATCGCTTCTCCGGGATCGACAATCCAGAAGCCCCCTTGAGTCATCACTGGCTGGACTCGACGCACATTACCTATGGCGTGGTCACGACCGGCTATGTCTGGGATCGCGTGAAGCTGGAAGCTTCTTCGTTCAACGGCCGCGAACCCGATCAAGACCGCTATGACATCGAGTTGCGCCATTTTGACTCTTACTCCGCCCGCGTTTCGTACAATCCGACGGCCGATCTGTCGATGCAAATTAGTTCGGGACGGCTTGCGAGCCCAGAAAAATTGACGCCGAACGTCGCCGAGCATCGCAGCACGGCATCGCTCAGTTATAACCGCATGCTGGAGTCTGTGCAGTGGCAAACGACCGCGGCATTCGGACGCGATGACCCGATGCCCGGTACGGCCAGCGATGCCTGGCTGTTGGAGTCCACGGCCATCGTTGCCGACCGTCATACACTGTTCACGCGCATCGAGCGTGTCGCCAAGAACGAACTATTCCTGCCCGGTCAGCCCCTTGCCAACCGCACGTTCACGATCAATGGCGCCTCGCTCGGTTACATCTATGATTTCATTGATTGGCATCCGACCCGCGTCGGTATCGGCGGCATGTTGACTGGGTATCGGTATCCGTCGACGCTCGATCCGGCCTACGGCGATGGTCCCGTGTCCTTCCTGCTGTTCGCGCGCGTCAAACTCTGAGGAGCCGTGCGCGCTGCCGCGGGCGAATCGTCGTCTAATCCGTGCGCCATGCCCAGCGCGTCCCGCAGCGCTGCGGCGAGCAGTGCCGCCGCTCAAGGTGTGTTCACCTTCAAGCCTGCGGCACCCTGCCCGCCGGCCGCCCAGCCTGCACCGGGCGACCGGCGTCACCGAACCCTTACGCGCGGGAGCTGACCGCGCGCTTGAACCGGTTCGAGCGGCGTCCCCGCAAGACCGCCAGCATTCCCAGGAACAGCGTGCCGGCACTCATCGTGGAGGCTGAATCGATTTCCGGTGCACTCGTCGTGGTAACCGGCGGGTTGTTGAGGTTGACGTTACCGGACAATGGCACTTGCGCGCCGTCGACGGCGTAGTAATTCGGCACGATCGTATCGCCTTGCGCGCAGGCTCCCGCGGTCGCCTGGTAGCATACGTAACTGTAGCCCGAGTAGAAGCCCGGTGAAAAAGCCTGAATGGCGAAAGCAGCGCCGGCATCGCTGTAGTTGAAGCTGAGCGCCGTGGCACTCGCGGTCAGGGCATTGCCAATGATACCGCCGGGAATACCGGAATTTGCGGGCGTCAATGTAACGTCGTAGGAAGGATTGTATTGATCAGTCAAGGTGAGGTTCCAACTCACAATGTCGCCGGTCTGCAGGACGCCGATCGTACCGTCCGTCGTGATGGTGCCAGTTTCCGTCACGGACAGCGGCGAGATCTCACCGCTTGACACGATGGGTGTCGTACTGGCTTGGTAGACCGAGTACACGATGTCCTGTGCCCGGGCAGACGCGCCCGTGCAGAGCGCAATTATCAGCGCGCCCAGGATCACCGGAGTCGAGCGGTGTAGTCCATGGCACTCCTTCACTTGAAAATTCGCCATTGCTTGAGTCCCCTTGTATCGGTTTGCCGCATCCACTTGCAATTGCGGCGCAGGACCAGAGGCTTCCCGCGCCACACTCGGACAGTAGTGAATGAGATGAATGCGGCGCCAGGTCGATGTGCGGACAGCAGCGGGTCCGATCCGGACATGAACGGACATGAGCGGACAGCGTCCGCGGCGGTGTCGCCGCGGACGCGGTGATTAATTCTTGAAGGCAACTAGTTGCCTGACCGCGGGATCGTCCCAATAGCCCTCGAACTCCGGACCTGCCGGCACACCCATGAGGTCATGGTCGTGCTGGGCCGCCGCAACGCTGAGCCATTGGACCATGCCGGCCCGATCCTTCGCCTGGGCCCGCAATGCCGCGACACCGACCGCCGAGCCGCGGCCCGCCTGCCAGCCATCGATCGCATCCGCGGTCAGTTGATCGAGCATCGCAACGCGGCCCCCGGACCGATATTTTTCCGCAACCACACCGAGTCGGGCGGCCGCATCGGCTTGACCGCGCAGTTCCGCGGTCGTCAGCGCTTCGCGCAAGAAGTCTTCGTCCCGCCCCAAGACGAGATAACAGCGCTGCAAATAACTGTGCCAGGAAACGAATTTGGGATCGATTCGGACTAGGCGCTCCATCGTCGCGAGACCCGCGTCCCGCCGTCCGGCGAGAAATTCGGTCCAGCTCTCATCGGCGATGATCGCGCGACTTTCCGGGTCAAACGAGCGCGCACGGGCGAGCGCCAGCAGCGCCTCATCGAATCGGCGCGTCGCGGCGAGCGCATTGCCATACCACAGCCATCCCCTCGCCAAATGCGGGTTGAGCTGCAAACCCGTTTGGAAGTCCTGCAGTGCCGCCTTGGTGTCCCCGCCCCACCAAAACAGCACGAACCCCATCTCCAGCCAGGCGTCCGCGGATTTCGGGTCGAGGCCGATGGCCGTGCGCGCGGCGTGCGCGGCGGCGGCATAGGCGTCGGCCTCCGACGTCGAGCCAAATTCGCGCGCCAACAAATAAGTGTCGGCAAGTCCGGACCAACCGGCTGCCCGCTCTGGATAGCGCTCTGTCAAATGCCGGAACGCTGCCGTGGCCGCCTCGAGCGAGGCGGCCGATCGCGTGGCCAGTTCAAACCGCGCATTGCGGTACTCTTCGGCGGCGGCCGGATCGTCGTCGTATGACGTAGCAGCAAGCTCGCCGCCAGCGGTGGAGTTGCGTCGAGCATGGCTGACCATCCATAGCGAGGCGCCGACCAGCGCCAGCACAGCGCAGACACCGATGGACCAGACCCGGCGGCGCGCGCGCGGCGGCAGTTCGCCGATCGCCACGCCGGGCACGGGTTGCACCGGCAAGCGCTGATCGAGTTGCGCGTCGGCGTGTGCTTCCGAGCGAATATCGGCTTGAATGGCGACCGGCAGCGACATAAGCCAGCGCGTCAACTCATCGGGCGCAGCCCAAACGGAGCCGCGGGAGCGGCCCGGGACCCGATACACGGGCATCGCCCGATCGACTTCCCAGCGGCGCGCGGTGCGCTCGGTGCATCCCAAAAACTGTCCGATGGCCTTCCAGCCCAACAGTCGTTTGGCTGTGCTGCTCGCACCGGGCGTCACTGCTACGTTTTCCCGTCCCCTTCCATCCATCTCGAGTTTGCTCACGAAACCGGTTGAGTACTCACCGGCCTGAGTCTACGGGGTCTATTCCCGACTTTCTGTAGTCAGATCGCCGGAAAGCGGGCCGGTCGTGGCGATCGACGGTAAGATGGTGGGACGGCTGGGACTCGACTACCCGAGGCAAGCCCCTGAAACGCTTGCAATACCGGGAATTCGAATCGCCGCGTTGCCCCTAAACTTGCCCCCAGCGT
>Ga0116230_10000526_pt1 | contig 34087 bp, 25 predicted proteins | sample S1TSphfallax_3_FD_88678 | JGI IMG/M metagenome (GOLD analysis project Ga0116230, IMG submission 88678) | Host-associated microbial communities from peat moss isolated from Minnesota, USA - S1T2_Fd - Sphagnum fallax MG | ecosystem: Host-associated > Plants > Peat moss > Unclassified | place... | reverse complement strand
TTAGCCACTTTGGGATGGGGGGTAGGTCCCGGTGGAGAAGTTATAGATACTTTTCCGTATTTCGTATCTGGAGTACTTCACTTAATTTCTTCTGCAGTCCTAGGTTTCGGAGGTATTTACCACACACTTATCGGACCAGAAACTCTAGAGGAATCTTTTCCATTCTTTGGTTATGTGTGGATTCCTCTCATCATAGAACAGTTCTTTGTGGAAACCTATGTCTTTACAATCATCTGCTCTCATTGGACATTCTGTTTGAGCTGGTGAAACAAGATGTATCTTGTTCCAAGAATATCAAATCCGATATGTATCTATGACTCTCTCATTTCAACCTTCTGAATGCTAGTCACATTCTGCCTGATCCATGACACTGATCAAAAATAGTTTGAGTGTCAAGAAGAAACTCCTCCTCATTTTTGGAAGGAGAACAGCCAGCTTATACTCTAGGGCTCAAAGAAGAGTTCAATCAGGTAAGACAGGAAAGTCAGTTGGTCAGATTTTAAGTGCAATTTACTCATCTATCCATAACTCTCATGAGTGTCAAGAAATCTATGTACTTGGGATATGAAACCAGGACAAGGTGAAAAAAATTCTCTAAGTCAAAGAAAGATTCCCAGATAAGGACTGAAGAAGCAGGAAGAAGAAAGACACAAGGGAAGAACTAGAAAGAAAAGAACAACAAAACTAGTAATATGAACACCAGTGATAGTCTCTCACTTGTTCAGGGACTGTCAACAGTAACATAGATGATACAGACTTATCTATCACAACTTACCCACTGACCTCATCAGTCCCGTGCACTGGGTATAGGCCATTGTAACCACTAGCATGCATACTGAGATTCTGTCACAAGTCTGGAAGCAACAGGAAGACTCACCCATGACACTGGCTAAAACCTAATACCACACAAGGGAAAACATAGAGAAAAACACAATGGGAAAATCCAAGAAACAAAAGAGGACACACATTAAGAAGAAAGAACTAAATATAACAGACAAAAGGAAAAGACAAAATGAGGACAAAGTGGGCTTAAAAAAACTCCCCACTTACAAGACTAGACAAACTCTTTCAAAAGACTCCAAACACTGAAATTCCAACAAGAAATTCATCTTTATCGAGTAAGCCTCTAGTCCTCTTTAAGACAATCTTTACAGGGTAGCCTTACCTCTTCAGAAGGGCAATAAGACTGATCATCTGAGAAATAAAGAAAAAATTAGAACTACAAAGCCTGAAGAATGTGTAAAACTGACTATTGATAATGCCCAGCTTAGCAGTAATAGACATATTGGAAATGACATGTGGCATATGGATAATGTCAAACACCTTCATACTCTGGTCGACAACATCTATCGAAGATATTACAGGAAATGCACTAAGGACTTTGGTTTATTGCTAAATCCAAGAAGCTACAAGAGAAGCCATTAGAAGTACAATTTAACTCACAAGACATTTCGTGGTATATGCTGCTGTGAAAAGAGTCTTCATCCAGGTACACAAAACTCATGAAGTCATCTAACTCTACTCTATAACTTAACAAACATGGTATGGGTATTTTGTGCCCCAGGGTTAAATTGGGTAAGTGACAGATTGACGTGGACAAGAAATGGAAATTAATTGCAGCAATAGTGGGATCTATCTTTTTTTTATATTGATAGGAATGCTAAACGATATAATGATAAGAGAAGTATGGAGTACCTTGCTCAAATCCCTCACGAGCATTCTGTAGCTGCACCAAGACATGTATGGTGTGTGAGTCTGCCTCCATATTTTGAAGCTCTAGACCTAGATCTTTGGCATCAGAGTTCAGATCTTCAATTTCACCCCATCCGTCCTCCACTTCCCCATCATCCCTGTTTACATCAATGAAAGCCTTTCCAGATCTGTCACCAATGTTCATTGACCCTGGAGGCTCCATCAAATTTAGATCAGTTTCTGGAGCCCGAAAATCCAGACGCTTTGTGACTGAGGAAAGCGAATTTGACCTTCCCTCATGTTTTGGCATAAGATTTTCTGATGTGGTTGAGTTCACTGATGAAATCTCACCTGCACATAATGCAGGCCAGAATTGTGAGAAAATTACTTGAAGGACACCTAGGAGATCATTCATTTAGACAAACACTTTAAGCAACTCTAAAGAATGGTTAACTTGATTCATCTGTCAACTCACTATATGCAATTATGGGTGAATGGCATGTATCATACCAGAGTAGGAAGCAAGCCCATAGTCATCTTCCAAACACTTTGAGTCAAATTCTGAGCTTGTAGTAGACCAATGCACCCCCTTATCAAACCCAGTAGACCTAGCAAGCATAAACTCCATAGATCCTTCATCCCCATGGTGCATTCCAAGAATCCCATGTCTGTCCTTTTCCTCTTTCTCAAGCTCTGCTTTCTCCCCTTGTAGTCGCTCCAATTCCACCAACACTGGGTTTTTCTGAATTTTGGAAATCTCTTCATTGTCATTCTGTGCAGTAACACCTTTGCCACTTCCATTCCGTGCTTTGCATGAAAAGGTGCCTAAATCATCACCCAGGTCTTCGCATAGTTGCTCGAGGTGGGCAATGTCCCTTGACAGTGACCGCAGTTCTCGTTCAACACTGGCAGTCTTCAGTCGTGACTCTTCCACTTCTGAATCTTTAAGAGCTCTTTCATCTTCCTCCATTTCAGTGTACACTCGTTGCTCCAAAAAGTGTGCTTCCAGTTTACGGGTTGCTCTGTCTAATGCAGCTCTTTCATGTGTGGCAAGGCTTTGAATCTGAGAAAGCTCTTGTTGAAGCTTTTTCAGAATACCTGGATCTTCTTTTATCACATTCTCTGCTGCCAATTCTTTTAGAGACTGCTGCATACAGAAACATCCCAAATTGACATATGTTGGCTGCATTCTGAAAACCCCTAACTCTGAATTGCAACTTTGATCTAGAGAAAAACACAATATCATCAACAACAGCAAATATGGTTGTAACTTTTCTATCACAACTTACCCACTAACTTCATCAACTCCCTACATGGGGTGTAGGCCAATGTAAACCACTACCTGTGTACTGAGTTTCTTTAGCAAGTCCAGAAGCAATGGGAAGGCTCAGCCATGATACAGGCTAGCACGCCCAATACCAAAGAAGGGAAAAACATAAAGGGAACAAACCACAAACAGAAGAGGAGGCAAATGAGGAAGAAACAACAGAAAATAGCAGACAAAACGGGATAAAAAATACAAATACCAAGGAGAGTGCAGACACTGTGACACTGTACCTCTGAGTGATGAATGAAGCCTTCAGGACTTTTTTCTACAGCAATTTCTGACACAGGTGAATTTTCTTTGGATAAATTCCTGGATTTGGGTTTTAGGGTGCCATATATTTCCTTGGAGATATGCTTCAATAGGAGTGACTCAAGAAGGGCAAGCTCCTCAACACGTCGTCGAAGCTCATGGCATTCTGCTTGCAGACGTCGTCCTTCTCTGCGGTGCTCTTGAGATGCTTGGAGCTTTCTGTGTCGCTGTTCCCGCATCTGTTGGAATGACGACACTGATGACAATGGGGATGATGGTGATGTCGCTTCTTCCCATACGTTTAGCGGCTCTGGCTCCGGCTCCACCATAGCCAAAAAACTTTCACCTTTCACTCTCTGTCTCTTCTAGCAATCACGTTGGCACCAGTAATCTATGCCAAAGTCTTCCTCTGCTCATTATCTTGGGCCCCCCCGAAACATGCAGAGATTTGAACAATCCAGAGAAAGAATAAACAGAACAAAAATCCCGATGAACGAAACAGGGACAACTATTCCGCTAATTATTCGGTTCCTGACGAAAGAGCTGATATCTCGCTTTGGGATTTGCGGCTGTAGAATCGCAGCTGCCTTTGCTCCAAAGTTGCGCTCCTCAAGGCGCTTCTTAGTGCCGCTCTCCTCGAGAGCTGCGAATCCCTTTTGAAATGGAATCGAGGGAAACACTTGCAGTTGCCACGGTAATCCCTTAAGACCTTTCGCAGGAAATCAAACTGAAGAACCTGAAAACCGTATGAAACCTGATCTAGCCTGCACCTGATTAGCCAACAGAAAACCTCCTCCTTTTGCTCAATCTTCCTCCCACAGGTTTTATTTCCAAGTTCTTCTCTCTCTGCTCTCCAAACTGAAGAAGATCTATAATATCGCTTCTCTCAAACTTCTCAAACTGTAGAAGAGAACGATATGCACGCTTATCTTCATTGAATTTGGAGCCCATGTTTAAAGCTACACTCGTCCTGACGCGCTGAAATCGCGATTGCAATCGAGAATCTGGAACCGCATACATATTCTGCACGTGGCAGGTCCACAGATCGGATGGAAGACATCAGGGTTAGGGTTTGAAGCGAGCAAAACGCGACGAGTGTGCACAGTTTTCTTTTGTTTTCTGCATCTGGGAAGCTTCTTGTGCGAACATGAAGATGATGAATTCGTTTTCTCTTTTGGTGCAATTTATTGAAGGACTGGACCTCATATCCGCAAAGTTTATTATCAAAGCTCTATAGGACGTTTGAGCTGAAGAGGAAGTTACTTCTATGGTATTTGAAAGTGGTCTGAACGCGAGAACGATGGCGTCGACTTTATCTCCTGGTCTTGGCCGGAAGCCAAAGAAAGTATTGGAGACCCCCACGGATTCGACGGAGCTGGTGGCATCTACTGACATGCTCTCCACTTTCTTTACAGAGAACAATTTGCATCATCACCTTTAGTAGACTCAGGAGTGGAAGTTACAGAAAAGTCCGTGAGCTGAAATCGTGCTCAAGGAAGATGACCAGGATGATGGAAAGTCAGTGGTCGAAGCTGATGGGATGTCCACCTGTGGTGTTCTCAGAGTCACTGAGAAGCACAAGTAGGTGATCAGCTGATTGTCTTCCAACTGGAGCAGAAATTCTACTTTGATTTAAGTGAACTGCAGCATCTCATGAAGCCATCCCCAAGAGCATGTTTTCAAGGGCATGTGAACATGAGAGGAGATGCATGAATGATGATTTATGAATCTCTTATTGGGTTGAGGAAGGTTATCTAGGGAAATTTGGAGGGATTCAAGTGGATGTCAGAAAGTTGGGGAGAGGTCAAGATGATGTGAGGTTTTAACTCACACAGGCTGGGATGGAGGTCGTTGAAACTACTAATGCTTGTAAGAGTTTATGGGAGGGGTGGTGTTCAGCATGTGATATGCAAAATTCTGTTATGGAGAGTTGAATGGCGACGGTATTGGTGAGAGGATGGTGGGATTGGAGTGTGGGTAGACATGGTACAAATGGTACAAAATTCCATCATCTCTCATGAGGTTGTTTGAACCTGCCATAAAGTGCGGCATCATTTCTGCTATCAGCTGCTTTCTGTTGATAGTTTAACTTCGCACAAAGAGTGATGATATTTGCTCACAGGTTGTAGAAATGTGCCAAATATGACCAGTGAATTACTCCTTCCTTGGACATTCCCACACATAAACAACGCAGTAGATAGTATAATGTGCAGCCAATTATGTTTTCACACCTCAAATCCAAAGATATTGTGTATAAATACATAGTTCCACCTATATCAGTGGGAGTTACTGTCAACTGTAATTGTGATCTCAGGCTGGATAGCCAATCCAGTGCTGCCTCATGATGTTAAACAGCACCTTCAAGATCTTCACTTACAACTATTGTTAGTGAAGGGGAGCTGATTTCCCCTACATGACCATCACCTAGGCAATTATGGCTCAAAAACCAAGTATGCAAGTTCAACATAGGAATCATCAGGCAAAAAAGATTGTTAGGGATGTTGCAATTGCTGAACAGATGATGCGCAATTTAATGACTTCCCACAACCCCAAAAGGTGCATAAGGAATTTGAGTCCAAGGGTGCACAAGGAACAGTTATGTAGCCAGTTCTCAGGCTATATCTTCCACACCACAAGACACCACAAAAGGAGATGCTTACCTTAGGGATTATGCAAACACCCAGTCACTTTCAAGTTGGACATGAACAAGAGCAACATCTGCACATCAGCAAAATACATGGACCTAAGAAATAGATGTGAGAACACTGACAAACTCTTCTAGGTTGAAAAAGCCAGCAATGAATAGATGTGGCAACAACATAATGGTATAGTCCCACAGGAAGATGACATTTCAAATTTTCCTGGCAAGGGCAGGCTACCTAGCAGAGTCCTTATTATCTACAGTCTATTCCTGGCTCTTATCTATTTCCACATGGCCCTCCAATTTTCTTGTTTCACCATTGTACACATCAGTCATGATGTCCATCTTTTCTCTCTTCCCTGTTTAATTGAAGAGATTGACATGTTTTCAATCTAGCAGAAGCAGGTGGTGCACCTTTTGGAAGCTCAAACCTTGTTACAATTTGAGATACATCAACCTCAGGATTGTAAGAGATTGACATGTGATGATTATTTCTTCTTTCCCAACACCACTGCCAGCCCATATCTCAAAGAAGAAAACTCCACCAAAGGCATCCTTAGACCAACCCCAGCTCTCAAACAGATCCTTGGGGTTTCTGAATCATTGTTATAGTTACACTTCTTTCTTCATCTAATTCCCATATTCAAAGAAAAACTCAAAAAGTGCTTGTCACTAAAGTCTCTCAGACCAGAAGATGGGTCTACAAGGTAGCCCATCCCTCTCCCACCTCCAACTGCAGATTCTCACCCACCTATTAGAAATCCAGGAAATTCATGATTGTGAAGTTATTCCTTGGCCAAGTGATTAGGAAAGAATAGCATGCAAGAATCCTCTCTGCCTCACTCCCCCAGCTTGTCCAGCAATAAAATCTTGAGGTCCCTATCTTCATGTGTGTCAAAAGTGAGAATTTTCTTTGCATCTTATGCTGTCCATGATGCTGATCTAGTGAGACCTGGCTTCATCATCTTCTTATCTTCCTCCAAACCAATCATCCCCAAATGTGAGGGGTCTTCCAGCATCATTTTTGCAACCAGGTAACCAGCAATAGACCATGTCTGGAATTTGCGAGCCTGCTTGCCAATATAACGGCCCAGCTTTCCATCGTAATACTCTGGCCATCCGTCCTTTGACAGCCTTTTTTCTACCTGCTCAATTGCTCGTCTTGCAATTTGAGGCCTACCTGTCTTTATGCATGCTGCTGTCAACATCCACAAAAGAACTGCAACACCAATGAAAATATACATTAGTAATGTTGTCCACTCATATTATGAAAATGTGAAAGACAATATTGTTTTGGCAGGAAATACATTCTGCAAGTGGTTAGATAGAGATTGAGAGAAGTAAAGCTCAATCATGGCACAATTTGATCAGGTCAAAGCAACCCTCTTGACTGGAGATAACATTTTGACTGAATGTGGGAATCCAGCAGATCCAAACACATGGACCAATTTGATATCCTCCACACCAACTTGTATACATATCAATAAGATTGTAGAGAGAACTCCACAAAACTTTTAGATGTTGTGTCAGTTCCAGCCAAACTGAAACAAACAGAACAAGAATGAGTGTGGGCACAACCTCATGAGTGTCACTCACAAAGTATCACCTTCATCAGAAAGGACAGTGGGTAGATGTCATTACTGCCCACTGATGTCATCACCTCCAAATAGTGGGTGTAGACAAGTTATCTTCACATAACATTGTTAAGTGCAGAGACCAAAAGAATGCAGTTCATTGTAAGTGGGAATGCTTCTAGCATCGCAATAAACAATGGTAAGGCAGGCCATGGCTTCATTTTCTGTTTTGTGAGTCAAAGTGAAGAATAGTTTTCAGTCACAGGGCATTGCTTCAGTTCCAACCATATGTTGGACATTTTTACCTGGCCAAGAGCCTGCATTATGGTAGCTCCATCTGGTATTCTTTGGATCGCACCCTGTCACTATGCGCCATTCATGTCCCTCTAGAGCAGGGTATGACACCTTCAGAGGCATATCACCCACAAGCTCTTCCCAACGCGCCTCAAATAGATCCATGATAGCAGAAGCTTGCTCTGGGGTTGCAAGGGAGGAGAGAATAGCCATGCAATTGCCTATAGCAAACCACCGGAAGTCCATTCGAGCAGGGCTCACATTCCCAATAAAATAACCACCCTTGATTGGCATAAAGTCAAAAACCCAATCAGGGATAGAATCTGGAATGACATTAAATTTGTTGACAGCAGTGTGTGAATACTCTTCTGTCTTGTAACGGTAAATATTATTGAGCTGGGTGTGGTCAAGCCAAAAGTATGCACGCATGTGGAAGCTGAGTGCATGCAACCGTTTATCAATTCGCTCCAAAAGATCTCTACCCTCTCCTTCTGGTTTTAGCAGACTTTTAGCAGATCGCAGAGCCATGAAGAACAGTGATTGTATCTCGATTGGATACCCATAGATACCCTGTGCAAAATATCATTCCATAGCCACAAAAATTTCTACCTCAGGATGCATATAAATTATTGTGGAGGACAAATGAAATTGTCAAAGATGAAACAACTCAATTGATACATAAGTACAAGAAGCAATATTCAAATATTTTAGTTTACTCAATAACAGGGAAACATCCAAACTGCGTACCATCCGCCGATCTGTCATGCAGCATCCATCAGCACAGAGGAGAGTTGGAAATGTGTCAAAACCATCTGAAAGGCATAGTGTCAGAATAAGTCTCATGCCTCGTTGGCAGTCTGGCATGTCAGCTAAGCTATGGTCTCCTGTTGACTTTGTATAAGCCCGAAGAAGAATGATCCACCAAAATCCTGAGTCTACAGGGGCTACCCTACCAATTGCACTCTCCCCAAAATCAGCAATCATTGTATCAGTCTTGCGAACAGGGTCATGAAGCACCTGAAACAAGATATTATTTGAACCAGTCAAAACCTCACAGTCCATACATGAAAGCTGAGATTCTTGAAACTTGATGAACTAACAAACACAGGTCAGGACCTGATCAAGATGCAACAATCTGCTGTGACTGCCACCATTACAAGAGAGCAAACATTATGGTGATCAAAACAACCTTGAAACTGGCTGGCATGACTCCTTCACCAAGAGTGAAACAGTCAATGCGTTTCTCAATGGACTGAAGCCGTAGGGTCTTCAACAAGAAATTCTTGACAATCTCAGGTTCCCCATTCATGAGAAATGCAAGGGCACTGGGAACAAAATCCCTCACAAACACCTGCACTTACGGATACACCATTTCACAAACAACAACAGACAAGGAATATAAGTGGAAGATGAGCTTTGAATGACCCTGAGAAAGAGCTACCATGACAATATTTTTGGGGTGCAAAGGCAATTTGAGAAGCACTGTCTTCAATAATTTCTCATTTACAGCATGCCAAAAAGCTTGCCACATGCAATCTTACACTGTAACTAACCATCAACACTCAGCTGAGAGACAACAATAGAAACCTTTCTTCCTTTTTTAGGCGACACCCAGATTCGAACTGGGGATAGAGGATTTGCAGTCCTCTGCCTTAATCCACGTGGAAGATGAGGTTTGCATCATCCTGAGTAAGATCAACCACCACAATGTGTTTGGGGGGCAAGGGAATTTTTGAGAAGCACTTAGATCTTCAGAAATTGTCCACTTGCAGCATGCCAGGGAGTTTGCACATGCATTTTTACACAACCAACCATCCACATGAATTCCGCTGACAGACAAGGAATAGAAGTAGAAGATCAGCTTTGCATCATCCTGAGGAAGACCAACCACCACAATTTGGCTTGGAAGTTTGGGGCATTTTGATGAGAGAAAAGCTCCTGTGACTACTGAACGAGCTCTTCTTCTACAAAAAGGTGGTCCAACAATCTCAAGGCACGAGAGCAGGAATCGCGATGTTGGGAAGTCAGCGTACCTGGTTGTAGTTGAGCGATTCTTCCGTAGGATCCATGGCAGCAATGGTCCCAACAGGCTTGGCCCGGAAATACACCAACGATCTCCTAAGAGCTTCCCATGCGTCTGCAATCATTGGGTGCGGTTCAAAGGAGGGATGATCATGCGGAGTGCCACCGGACGATCGTATGCTGGGCGATAGCAACGCTTCCAGGCACTCGGAGCTCTTGACACTCTCCAATGTCCTTGGGGCCCGAGGCGAAGCTAGACCGGAAGAGATGATCTCACTGAGAGACCTTTCATCCAGAGTGCTGCTGGTATTGATCGGAGCGATGATCGGTATCGGGATCGAACGAGTAGTCACCTCAAGAAACTTGGTGAAATCGATGCCATTGTCCGCTGCATTGTAGTAGCCGTCATTGGTCCTTCCGAGAGCCTCCGGCGAGGTGTCCACGGACAAGGAGTTCAAAGAATACATGTCCAGAGGCATTTTGTTCCTTCTTATGAATCTCTCTCTCTCTCTCTCTCTCTCTCGTCAGTGGATGTGCTTCACACTTGCCGATCGAGGCGCAAGAAATTCTGACTCTGAAACAAGATCGATCGGATTCTCTCGAACTCCTTGCAATTCTTGGTCTTCTTGCAGAAAATATATCGACTCTTGGCTACTTCCAACCAGTTTTGTCTGCACATTCAGTCGGCATTCCGCTCTGTCAACAACCTCGAGGTCTTTATATGCATGCACGCGTCCCGATCTTAAACTGGCTGCCAGGGCTCGATCAACTTCTTTTGCGGTAGGACTCTTCCTTCCTTCCTTCCTGCTCCCTCCGTCACTTGGCCGCGTGATCAAACAAAGTATATACTTCTGTGCTTCACAAGCGTCCTAATGGAGATGTGCTGTCCAATCTTGGCTTCCACATGCACACACAGAAGCCACCAAAGAAAAGTGGCCAGTGGATCGGGATTCGTGAAATTTGAATGGGGGAAGGTGCACAGACTGAAGGACCAACGTATTCGACTGCCTACAAGGACATGGAATTGATGCGCTGGAGAGAGAGAGAGAGCAGGGGGTTGTATGGTGTGCACCCAATTGCCAAGAGCAACGAAAACCCCGGCACAGACAGAATCAGAATTGATCCCAAAGAAAAACACACCCAGGCACTAGAGCAGTTACAAGGCACAGACGACGACTCGTAGTTTCAGAGATGGAGAAAACGGACCAGATCTTGCCAGATGCACGTTTCCCCTTTCCTTTCCTTCCAGAGACTCATCTACGAGTCTCTCTACAAAGAGTCCAAGGATGGGCGCAAGCTGGCTCGCTCAGAGAAGAGTCTTCTAAAGAATGATAAAGACAATCGGCACAACTACACACACATTTGAAAAATCCACCCCAAAAATTGAAGGGGGAAAACACAAGAATCTGAGTATGGCGTGTAATGGATAAAGCGGAGACACGTAAACAAGGTACTGGATCCACAAAGTAACAGAGCTTCCGCCCAGATATGGAAATAGAACAACAACAAGGGACTACGACGACGACAGCAAGAGGAAAAAAGAGATGTCAAATGCGAGAGCAATGCAGACCCATCGATGCGAGACGGAAGAAAGAAAGAAAAGAATCCGAGTTGAAGAGGAGCTTTATAGCAAGCAAGAGAGAATAGAGATCCAGTAGATTGTGGCGAGAAACAGCGAGAGAAACAGCGCAGAGCTTGACGGCCCTGGTGCGCAGGCAGGCAACCGCGCTGCAAGCAAGCAAGCAGGCGGCCCCCCCGGGCAGGGGGGCAGGCAAGCAACGCGCTTGTCAGTGGGACCCAAACCCTAAAAGAGTTGGGTTGACTATTGTAAGTAATAAAAACTTAGAACTGAGTTAGTGAATGGGAATTTGAACCCACAACCATTTGAAGAGTGGGCCATGAGTGCAACCGCTTGGGCTACTGGGCTTGCCGCATTTCAGTGACCAAAACTGTTTTCCTCGAGAGCGAGCAGGCAGGCAGGCAGGCAGGGATGCGACAAACTGATTCAAACAAAGCAACATTTGTTTTTGGCTTATCAAGTCATGGCACGTTTTAATCTATCAAAATAGTCTTCTGTCTTTTAAAGACTTTCCTCTACATGTTGTCCCACTGAGCACTCTTGTAGTCTTATTCTAGAGTCTCTCGTGGTGTAGTCGCTCTCCCTCATACCTCATGCCTTCGGGTTAAGAAGAAGCGGCTCCCTCTAAACCATCATCACACTCCATAGCTTACATCAAACAATTGATGGGTACCTAATTTTTTTACCTACTTGCCAGCCAAAAGTTGGGTACTTGGTTTCCCGTACATACTACATAGTACATCACCAGGTTTTTCCCCCCATCCTAGAATTCTGCTGCAGCATTGAATGGAGAATAAGGCTACTTCAGTGTCCATATATGCTTTTTTGCGATTTCAATCTTATCACTTCATCTTCACTTGTTCAGACTCCAGGTGAAGCAATCATGAAATTCCACACGAGTTGCAACTGAGGAACACGGAGTTGCGAAATCCATCAAGTCAGAGAGGACATGATGATGGTTTTAATGATAGTCTGAGGAAGGAAGGGGGTATATTTTTTACCCACTGTACCACTGGGTAAAAGTCTAGGGCTAAAGTATCCCCAGCGGTGCTCAGTGCCTACGTGACCCTAACAAAATATTTCTCACATCCAAGTTTAGTTACTTATTTTTCCAACAATACCCATAAAACTAAACCTTGGACCACTTTGACCAATTGTTATGATCAGTCACTCAGAAACAGGGAGTAGCAGTTAGATCATATTTATTACACTCTTCTCTAGCAGGTCTTGCTCTGCCTTTTACTAGCCTTGAAAGACTGTGCCAAAATGTTGGGCCCAAACCATTTTGCTGAGCCAAATGACTCTGCAGTCACTTAACAAATCTGTTGCTACAATTTGAATTGTGTTTGAAGCTTGTCATTTGCTCAAGTGAACTCAAGAGGATTTTGAGAGGCAACTACTGATTAATGCAGAAAGAGCGTGGCTAAGGATGCTTGCAAGTTTGGTTTATATCCAAAAAATACCTAGGTTGGTAAGGCCAATTTTGGACAAGGATTTTCATAATTATTTTATCCTTAAAGTAATTGCAAATAAACCAGATTGAATTTTGCATGGATACTCTAGTCTCTCAGGTGGTGACCATGAAATCAATGTATTGGGTTCCTTTTCTTTGGTTGCAAATCTATCCTAGGGATCTAGGAATGACTTTGAATATGTGGTGAATGGCCATAACTACAATTGCCGCTACGTGTTGGTTGATGGCATCTACCCACAATGGTCGATCTTTATTCAAATAGTTGATGAACCACAAGGAAAACGTTTACAACATTTTGCCAAAGCAAAAGAGGTTACTTGCAAAGATGTTGAACATTGTTTTGGAGTTTTGCAAGTTCAAATTGCAATTATTGTAAATCCATGTCACCAATGGGACTATGAAACTATTGTTGACATTCTCATGGCTTGTGTAGTAATAATATTACATAACACGATTTTGGAGGATGATTGTGATGATGATGTAAAGGTTATTGAATCCAATGTTGGCATTCAATTTTGATGAGGATTATCTTTTGTAACATTCAGGCAAGCCACTAAAGCAATAGAGAATTACATAACATGAATTTTAAACTACACAATGATTTTATTGAAGACTTGTGATAATTGAAAGGAAATCATTTCAAAAATTGTTCAATGTTTTTCAATTTTATGGTGGTGCAATTTTGTTTTATTCCAAAAGTTCAATTACATTTGCATTATTGTTATGTTGTGTTTCAACAAATGCATTGATAGATTGAAGGGTGGGCTTTGAGTTTGAGGGAAGCAATTTGCTACAAATGTTGAAGCAATTGTGGGAGTTACAACATTCACAAGAATTGAAACTTCACCAACTTCACCAAAGGCTCCCCTTTGAAGGCAATCTTTGAACTTCTATAACTCTTTGACATGTCATAGTTTAAAGTATTCTTTCACGTGTCTCAACATTGTGGGTGTTGTTGTCATTGACAATAAAGTCATGGTCATCACCTCCTCCAAGATCAATTCCTTCTTCAAAGTTACAATGGACATGTTGGCACTTGCATTAACATGGGCTCTCAATATGTTTTATTTCACCTTTTTCATTTGGTCAATTTTTTTTATGGCCTTTGATCCTTGTGATCTTTATGTAGGTGTGGATTTTATCATTCACGTAGGGTTGGTTTGCAATCTTAATGTCAACAATTTCGACTATGTCGGTTGGAATTTCTTTGTCACTTTGGAAATTTTTACACTTTGGTGGTGATACATGTTTCAACTCCTCTTGCATATCAACCCACCGATAAATATTCTCTATCAACAACCACTAATGGATGAAAATGAGGCTTGAATGTTTCAAGTGTTGTTGTTTGTACTCTTTTGCAACACATTTTCAAGTGAGGATTTTGATTCATTTAAAGTTGCAACCAACCCACAAACTTAAAAAATCATGTTTCATAATTCCCCATGTCAATTCCAATGATCTAACTAGTCTTTTGTCACTTGCAAGTGGTATCATGTGAATATTGTAGAGTGGTCTTGAACTCACTCCTAAAACATGTGAAGCTTCTAGTTTTCTAGTGGCAAGGTCTTGTGATATGTACAAGAACAATGCAAATAGTTGGCCTTATTGGATCACAATGCTTGCAAAGTGATCTCCAAAAGCATGAAAAAAATTTCATGTCCCATGTGTGAAATTAGAGATTTGCCTTTTGACATGAGGCTAGCATGACATTTTTTATTTTATTATTTGGTTATGTGTAGAAGGGAGAAATTCAACAAGGGTTGTTGGGCTTTTGTAATTTAAAGGTGACAATATGTCAAATTCAACAACACTTTTGCAACCATTTATAATAAGTTATTGTTACATGGTATCTTGTTAGTGATGTTAAAGGTAGTTTTTAAAGTCATACCACCATTTTTGCAATCTTTGTACAGAAAGGGCGGCAAAAGGTAAAAACAAACAAGTAGCTCATCATGTAATGACCAATATTGGGTAGTTATTAAAAACATGGACAAAAATATATACATCTTGATGTGTTAGTGTAAAAACTTTGGCATGTAAGTGTAAATCATGGTGCCATACCTCCATGAAGATATTGCATTGTCCATTGTCCTTAGAAATTATAGTTTGTAAAATGAATGTATTGCATCTCATACTTTTCATTAACAACAATAGTTTTATCAAACAATGCAAGATCGTAATGAAAGAAAAATCACAAGCAGGAATTTAGTTTAAACAAGTCACTAATGAAGCTTGTAACAATGCTAGGAATTGCAAAATGATTATAATGTCATCACTTAAACCTATAAAAATTGTTGACAAGGAACAACATGGCGCAGTTCACCTTAAACGCTAAATTGTGCTTTCAAAACCAAAATGAAAGGAATTGCAAAACAAGCATAAGAAAGAGGAGTGCAACCTATCAAAGAGGGTAAGGAATAAAAAAAGTAAAAATTCAATTGAAACAAGCCATTGGAGCTTTTAATTATGCAAAAAATTATAAGATGACAAGAACATCACTAATTACAATTACAAACAACCTCTAGACAAAAGGGACCCAACATGGGGGAGCTCACAAAATCACAATGAAAAAAATGTTTCAAAACATCATTTTTTCATATAAGTAACCTTTTTTTTTCCCTACCTACCTTTGTTCTTTTTCCATGCATATATATACCATTTGCCCATTTTCCCCTTTTCCATTTTATTTTCTTTCTTTCTTTGTTGAACCAATTCCACTCTCAAGTCCAACCACACTATTAGGAGCCACATGTGCCCCCTTAAACCATTGTTTTATTCATAGAATATTTTTAGAATTTTTTAAATATGTCTTTCAAAAAAACATTAATTTTTTTTAAAAAAATCTCAATACTATTATGTTAAGGTATATATTTTAAAATATCCCAAAATATGTCACTAAAAAATATTTTTAAATTGTGTTTTTAGTGTCAAAACTATTTTGAAGTTGCTTTTATGTAACTTTTAAACAATGATTACAAGATATTAAAAATCTTTATACATATTTTTCATTCATTAGATTGACTCCAAATTTTTATGATATGTACATAATTTATTTAAATAAAATTTTATTTATTTATTTATTTTTATTATTTTATCTAAAGTTTTAAAAATTAAGCAATGGTTAAGATTGTTTTGGTACATGTTAGCATGATTGCACCCACCCATAATTGTCATTTGAACTATAGATAAAAAGGGGAGAAAAATGTAATATTTCATATGTTATTGTGTGTTGTGTTCATTTATTTGTTTACACTATTTTATATATTTTTACACAGTGTGTGAAATTGTATAATGTATGTGTTTTTTTTATTGACATTTAAACTTATCATATTTTACATAACATGAAATAGGCTTAGACGATTTGACATTTACACTTACCCAACATGCATATCAAAAAAATATACATGCACAACATGGTCAAACATGTAATTAAAACACATGGAAGGTGTAACAATTGTTTAATTTTTCATATTTTTAAATGGTAAAATAAATTAATATATATTTCTTAAAATAATTTTTCAATAATTTTTCAAATATATTATCGGAACATGTGCATAATTTTGAAAGAAATCTAACGAATATAAAATATCCAAAAACATTTTTAAAAAGACATAACTTGTGTTTTTAGTGTTTAATTTTTTTAATATTAAAAAAGGAGAATTTTATTCTTTTTTATACATTTATTTTATATACACATATACATAACAATATATTGTGACATTTTTTTGGCTCATAAGAATTTTTTGTTACCTTATGAAAAATATTATTCTTAAATAATTAATACAATTCTATCATGTCAAATTAACTAGCTAACCCTTTATTTTTAAAGCAAAGCACCAAGGAGGTGGGTGTGGTTCCCAATTGCATGTTGGCACCCAACCTTGGTATATACCCACTCACCCATAAAAAATACCCAATTTGTTAACCAACTTCATTTGGAATGCTAAGGGTCAAGGTTCAAATGAACCATGATGACAAAATAATCATTAGCAATGTTCACCATTGAGTTTTTCAATCCCATATTAAGGTTTAGAAGAAAAGTTGCTAGATTTTTGGATTTTCATAACTTGGTGTAACATATAACAACACAAGTCTTTTGCAAGAATGGTACTAGCAAAATTCTAAAGGTTACAAGAACCAACAATGAAAACATGTGACATAATTATTTTCTTGGCACCAACATATGAAACAACCTTTAAAAAAAACTAATTTCATGAATTGTGTGACATCTAAATATATGTTATTTTATAAAATCATTATAGGTTTCATGTTTGACATCTCCTGTCTCACCCAACTTCAATTGTATTTAAATCTATCTTTTAAACATTAAATTTTAGACCAAAATTTTGTTTAGGGTTTTTTGTTTTCTTCTTGTTAACTTTTCATGTCTTATTGTTTGTTAATGTTGGAGTTTTGTATTGTGTTTTGTTTGCTAGAGTTTTGTGGACTTTGGAATCAATAGTAAATAATGAGTATACAAATAACACAACCTTGTTGAAATGGATATTGACATGATACATAACAATGTTATTAGAATGTTTTTATAACATTTCTTGTAATTGTTGAACATGTAGAAAATATAATCATTTTAGTATGGGCACCACCATCATCATGTCAAAGTGGGTATTAAAAACTTGTTGTGCAATTGTAGCACCTACTTGGTCAAATGAAAATGGAATTCAAGAAAACAAACCACTTCAACCCTCTGAAACAAAATTGTTGAAAGCCTTGTATGCACAAGTCGAGTTTTGGAAGCCCTACAATTGCACCTCCCTAATATGGACATTTTTTTTTATGAATGATGATAGGTTTGTAAATATTATTACTACTTAGTTCATATGATACATTATGTGTTACAATGACATTGTGTGAATCTTGTGGTCCTTGCTCAAAAAACTATAATTAAATGTAAATATTAATATTCCTTAAATCGTATCATAGATTATGCGTTACAATGACGTTGTGAGTCTTATAGTCCGTGCTCAAAAAATTGAATGTTACACAAGATTGGATAACATATTTCAAAACTAATGGCATCACAACCACAAGAAAGCATATAACTGTCCATAATTCTAATCTTGCCCAAAAACTATGTGAAATAATCAACAACTCAAAGAAAGGCCCATAGGTATGGAAAGTTGCTAAAAAAAACACCATTTTTGGGGGGGTTATTTAAACCTCTACAAAAAAGATCATGAACAACAACATGTCTTCTTCCAAGATCTTGCCCTTTTTGTTACCAAAAGTTGCATACCAATCCACATTGTTGAAAACATGTGGCTTTATCATATGTCATTGCAATTATTTCTTTCTTGGTTATCTTTGCTTTTCTAGGAAACACCAAACCAGGTGCTTCCTAACTTAGTAAAGAAAACCAAAAAGATGTGTATTACCTACCTTGTTTGAATCCCTATTAATGACATTAACATTTGATCCATGTATGTCTATGCCCACAATGTGAACTTGCACTTGTCATCAACTTCATTAACAACATTGGCAACTTAAACATGTCACAATAAGTTTGTTTAAGTACACTAAAACAATGAGTTAGACAATGGCATTGAAAATTCAAGCCTTGTTCAACAAATATGATCTAAAAAGAGAATTTGGGCTTAAATAAAAAGAGGGCGTTAACTTGGGAACAATGATTATGCAACTTTTTAATATGTGATGAGAGTGAGGGATTGGAGTTGGAGGAGGCTCTTCAAGCCACTTATTTTGAGCATGTTGTGTGAAAGGGTGTGTAAATATATATGGTACAAAAGATAACAAGGTTTCAACTAGTTTACATGTTCAATTTTTATCTCATCTACCCTAGCTAGCTTCCATCAATGCATGACGTGACCTAAAAAGTCCAAAAATGGATCCCAATAGTGGATAAAGGCATGCATTGATGTGGGCCTAAAACCTCCAAAATTAAGCACTCCTATGAAAATGATGCTTCTTCAAAAAATTTATGTTCCTATTTTGGTTATATTATAGTTTGTTTTTATTTTTTTGTTTATTTATGTTGATGTTTGTTTGAATATTTCAATTGTTGCAAATTTTTGGTCATTTGTCATTTCTTGCTTGAGAATGAAAGTTGCAAAATCAACTTGTTTTCATGGTTTTTTGTATTTTTTCTCATTTTGTCAATGTTCCAAATTACAATCTTTGTGAATATCAATTATGGCTCTTTTTGTGCAAGTTTACAAGCCATGTTGTTATGTTCCAAGACACATTATTATATCACTTCAACCCAATGTTGTGTGTGACAATTAACATAGATAACTGTGTGTAACTATCAATTTTGGTCATTTGTCAATTATTTGCATTTTTAATTTAACTGCATGTTACTCAAATCATTGTGGACAACCCTTTTCTTGTTCTCAAAGTGTGTCCTCAACTAGTCTTGGGGACACTAGTTGCTCAACAATGCTTTGAACAAGACAATTGTAATTATGACATTGAAGTCTTAGGGAAAAAATTGTTTCCCCTTATATTGGGCATCATGCCAATTGATGACGCCATGGGTGGGTATGACATTGAGTTGCATCAACATCATGTGAATATCAAAAGACATGAAAGCTTTGTGAAAGTTTGTGGATGATTGTTTGAAAGATCATAATTTATTTTCTTGTGATGGTTTAAGTTATGAATTCACCTAAAATTTTCACCTTTGACATTGTGAACATGTAGTTGTTCACATTATTTCATAGACCCCAAAAAATTAGCTAATGAAAATTTCTTCCTTGCAATTTAATCACATAATAAAGTTGTCAAAATTATGCAATGTAGATCAATGTGAAATGAAATCTTTGTTGTAGGGTTTTAATCTTTATATTCATAACCCTTTCACAATTGGCTTTATCAAATGTTACATTAAACTTTGTAAGGAAAACATTAAAGTTGTAAAGTAATATTGAATGTTTTTCAAGAAATGGCACAAACCACAACAAGGTTGTACTTGAAAGGTGAAAGCACGCTACAATGGACTTTTATGGAAGTCACAATTTTAGTTTGTATAGGTTAGTCAAGTTTTAATGTTGTATATAATTAAAATGCATTTGAAATATATTTTAAAAATGAGATGAGAAACTGAAACTTATATTATAATCTTCCTTTGGAAAAATTCCAAAAAAAATATCAATATTTAACCCAAGGTGAAATTTGTTATGTAGGGTACGATGAGGTCATAATCAAAATAACCATGGTTATGGACTTTTTACTTCTAATGAAGTTTAAAAACATGTCACTAACTTTGGACCATCGCACATTGAAGTATCATGACACTTAAAGTGAAAAGATGAAGAAATCAAATAAGAAAATGTCCCCTTTTTTGTTTAAGATTTAAAATAAAAATGATAACCATTGAAACTTGCAAAAGTTCAAATTTCAACATTTAAATGGATTTTTTTAGAAATCAATATTTAAGAATTGTGTGTAAAAAGATTTAAATTAAAGTGGTATGAACTTGGACATGAAAAACAAATGTTAACTTTAATATAAATGTTTTTATTTTAAGCCTAATTTCACTACACTCAAAATCAACTAGATATGAACTTTCATATGCACTTTCAATTGTTGTTTTTGGCCCATTATAATATATTTTCACCATGAAACGAAAATCCAACTTGAGAAACATTATCAGGATAGTGATCAAGTTGCAAACAAATGAGGTCAAACTTGTTGAACAAAGCTTTAGAATATTGATGTTGTTCCATCAAACTCATCAAGCACGTTCACTTTAGGTCCTTTTGAATGTCATTTTAAGGGAAGTTAAGTAGCATGTTAAATCTTTTGGTTCACGTAGTAAAAATATATAAAACCAATGAAATTAACAAATTATAGATTTTTATTAAAGACTAAATTTTATCACAATTGAAACATGGATTTTGTATTATGGTTGAGAATTGCTACATGGTGATAATGTCAACTTCAAACATGAATTCACATGTGTTTCCATGAATTATATATATAATGTAATTTTAAATGATTAATCTTTAAATAAATTGAATGTGTACATTGTAACAAAATTAAAAATCTCTAGTTTTTTTCAATACCAACCTATCATAATTGTCAATATATGGGCCATGGCCATTCATATACTTTGAAAATTAATCATTTAATTTTACATAGGATAAAAGACGATCAAAGTTTTGACCCTGAGTCAACGTTGGATATCCCACTACTTCTAATACTACTCACTTTATGACCAATGAAATATTTTGGATTTACAAAAAAATCATTGAGATGAAAATTCACAAATATAAAAACATTGTGCACTTGATTCCAATACTTATAACTCATGCAATCATTCTTCAAAATTATGGGGGTGCAAGATCTTATGAGTGCATGTAATCCTTGACTCCTTTGATAATGATTACATTTAGAACAACTAACATTGGTTGCACAAAGTTCTTGGATTTTGTTATAGAAAGTCTTGTAAAGCCAAGGTTTAACTTGAAGTTTTGTTTCACAAAATTCCTAACATGATGTTGAATATTATGCAATGTTGATATCATAATGGCAATTAAAAATTTCATTACAATTCACCAAGGTGCATGACAATTTAACAAAGTATTTCACCAAACTGTCAAGGATGAAACAAAAATCAGATGCAATATTATGTAAAGTTGATGAAGATAACATTTACATGCTCAATAATGAATGAAGAATAAAAAGTTTATATATCTAGAAAGAAATTGATACAATACTAAGGTGTGAGATGGACGCACATTACATAGTTAAAACTTGCATTGGTGAGATTGAGGATGATGCCTTTGAAACTTCTATTTATATTATTTAAGAAACTTTTAAACTATTCATCAACCTTGTAAAAAGTTTCACAAATTGAATACTTTTTTTTAATTCATCAATCAAATATTCTAAAAAAATTCATTAACTAAACCTTTTTAAAACTTTTATTAATTGAGTCTTGTAGACATTCTTATTAATTAAACCTTCTAAAAATTTCTAAGCATATACCCTATATTTTGAAAAAACCTTTCATTAATACTTGTTATCAATGACATATCAACCGTGTAACCATGTTCTCAATCTTTTGGGTCAAAATCAACGTCCATGCTTTGTTGATGAGAAAAAGAAAAAAGCAAAACAATTGAGATATTTTCTTCTTCAGAGAGATAATTTTCATTGTTCAAAACATGCTAGGGTAGAGCGGCCCATCACCAATCACTTTGGCAAATCTTTGTCAATTCTTCTCCATTTCGAGTCATTTAAAATGTTATAAGAACGCCTTCTTAAACTATACAAATCATCTTTGAAATGCAAAGGACCAGCCCAAAAAAAACAATAAAGAAAATATGTTTTTTTGAATTATAAAATGCATTTTTTTCCATTTTGACCCCTCTTATTTCATCAATGCATAATGTTCTCATCCTTTGTCCAAATTGAGGGATTTAAACTACTTTGAAATCGTCCTCTTAAGCTCTACAAATCATCTTGTAACTTTAAAGGTAACAGAGTAATATTTAAGGATTTTTTGAGGGGATCTGAAATAGGCTATGAATTGTTCAATCCAATATTTTCTATAAAAACGACCCCCCTACTTCAGGGGGCCATAACTTTCTTACCTCTAATTCAATTTTCGCAATTTTTAGTGTGATAAATGTACCATGAGGAGAGAGTTCCATCTACTCTTTGGACACCATAAACAATGGGGCCTTCCTGCAAAAATGGCAAGCAAACCCTACCTTAAGTGATGACTCATGGGCTATTTTACCTTACTCATTGTTTTAAGCTTGTAACAATCTTGAACCTAAAGGTGTGTCTAGAGAATTATGTGTTAGGCCTTAGGTGGGGACATTCTCAAAATAAGGGACTTCGGGCAAGGCGATAGCCAAGTCTGGCCTTGCATTTTGGGAATGTTCCCCACAGATGGGCTTTACTTATCATAAAATACAAGACAAAATTTATCATGAACCAAACAAAGGTAGATCACAAGGCAGATGAATGGGGGGTTTCTTATGCCTATTCCTCAATAATGGGATGGTTCTCACACCTATAAATAGCCATAATTTCCCTCCCACCTTTGATAGTCGTAATATCCCTTCTAATTTTTAGGAGGGAAATTCATGCGTATAAGGTGCCCTCCACATACAATACAAATTTTCTCCAAATGCCTAAAGTGAGTAGTTGATGGGGTGTTTAAAGATGGGGAGAATGCTTCATTGGTCTGAAACAAACAGCTATGTAGTATGGAGTCTTCACTTACAAACAAACCAATCAAAAAAGGATGAACATCTAATGACCTATCCTGGACCCACATGGCCAAGCCGATGAGATCTAATGGAAGTTAAAAGGTTGTCCCAATTGGGTTTCTTGCAGTGAAAACTCTCAAACCATTGTTGAGCTAAGTCCCAATTAATGAATTCTGAGGTCCACTTTAAACAAGGGTCCAAAGAATAGGGTCCAATGAAATCAAACATTCCTATTGGTTAAGAGCTTAAAATTGGTCCCAAGGCCTTTAGACAAAGGTCCAAGACGAAAACAAATCAAAATGTGATTTAGCCTACATGGCATCATTTTGGAGGGAAAACCAATCAGTCTAGACCAAAAAACAGCTTAAAGGAGAGCTCATGGTTTGGAGAACCAAAGTTTAAGATAGAGTCCAAGGTTGCTGATTTCTTTGTTTTTTGCTGATTTTTCTTTTTGCTCAAATTCTTTGAGAATGGAAACTGCATCTATGAATTGAGTAGATTGTTGAGAGCACAATAGCTCCCTCATTTTTTGATCAATTTTAGAGTTAACATGGCTAGTTTTGTGAATCTAAGGTGGTTGCTAGAAAGAGTGCATTTTCAACCCTTCCAATCCAAGTGCACAAAATGAAAGTGAAAACAGAAAATTAAAAAAAAACCATTAAAAAAAAAGAAGAAAAGAGAAAAAATCAAAGGTTAACCTAATCCTCTCACATATCAATCATGCATTTTTGATATTGGACACTCAAATTGGATCCCAAACCTTTAGACACACTCATTGTACCTTAAGAAAAAAAAAAATTAATGTGAAAAAGGGTTCAATTCAAGGTTCAACTTGCTTCAAATTGGTCCCTGGACCCTTGTCTACAATGGCCCTAAGAGTCCATTGAAATGACCTATCTACTTTGAATGCCAATGAAAGGGCCATGGATGGCTAATACTGGCAGGTGTGGTCTCCCCACACTTGCTGGATAGGGCTCATTTAGGAAGTGCTTTACTACAGCCCATTCTCTAGTAGGCCAAGCCCTAAGAAAAATTTCCTAGTATTTTTGGAGTATACTGGATATCATGAATATCCTTCCTATCAAAGAGGATGGATACTATAGCTATTCCTTATGGCTGGAAAGGATCTTATGCCTATGCCTCAATCCTAAGGAGTACCCCAAAAAAACCTTCCCCCTCTTACACATTGTCATCTAAATATTTTTAGGTTTCTTCTAGATAGATAACCTTCACTTGGTGATGATGGTAAGGCCCACAAAAAGTGGGGGGGCGGGGGGCCGGGGAGGCTGGACTCACTTACCACCTTCACCTTGGTGTCACCATTGACAAATGGGGGGTAAAGCTGATGCAAACCTGGGAACCTAACTCCTAGTTCAATTACCAACAGGAGTTAGCAAATCGAATGCGAGAATGGGTGATGGGCCTACAAGAAGTAGAAAGTCTATTTGGTGACCAAAATGATATCCCCACCAAATGGCTTAACCCATATTCCCTATGAAAAGTAAAGTTGTAGGATAAGGGCCAGCCGACAACAATACCTGGCTAAGCAAAAAAAAAAGGACAAATAAAATTTGCCAAGATCATCCTAGATTAATGATATTATTTTTGCACTTATGGACTTCTTAGGTTTAATTTAGAAACAGCAATTCAATAAGTAGGAACCTTTACAATTTTGATGAGACTAGTGTGGCATGTGGCGTTGGCCCAAGTGTTACCGTGTCCTCAACTGATTTTTCCTTCCAAAATCCATTTTTTGGTAATTTATTTGAATTTTCAGTTCCAGAAATCACTTAAAAATCAATATCTCCCACATTCTGAATCCAAATCTTACAAAATAAATTACATTGAATCCTGCTCATCAATATCTTTCCAACAACACCAAAGACACATTCCAATTCCTCTGAAATTTTCAGCTACAATTTAATTCAATTTTCAGTGAAAAAATCATTCAATATTCAAAACCTTTTGCACCACAGGTCCGAACGCCATGGAACCAAGCCCACGCACCCCTGCTTGTCAAGAGCTTTCAAAAGACATCAAGAACACAATCTGAAGCATCCTGGTTGAGTGAAGCTCATAACTACAAAACAAATCAAACTACCTTACTTCCTAGATAGATGGACTTTTAAATGTCCATACCACATACGTGAATAGATAGAAGATGATAAAATCAATAACAGATAGGATTGAGTGTAGGGTAAAGCCACCCCCCCTCTCCCCCCCCAGGTTTGTGGCATTCACAAAATAAGGAGCCCAGGGTGATAGCCCAGTCCAGCCCACATTTTGAGGATATCCCCACCTGTGGTCTTTTACCCATAGCAAATTACAAAGTGAAGGTCATGACTTGGGAGTGCCAAGTGCCAACAGCTTGTAAGGTTGGGTCTGCTGGTTTTGCATTCACACTTGATGTTAAGTCAATGTTAAATGAAAATCTAGGTGGCATCCTAGGTGGACCCAATGTTAAATGGGTGATAGTTTAATGTTAAGTGAATGTTAACTTAAAATAAATATTTCATGGTAAGTAGGTTTAACTCTTAAATGATTGGCATGTTGTTAGGTAATTTAACACTAGACTACCTAACACCAAGTCTGAGTGCACCTCTAAATATATAGATATAGAATGAAGGTCATTGAACTTAAACATATGTAGACTTAACCATGCCTAACGAGTTAAATATAGCTCAGACTCCAATGCACAAAGTGTGCATGCTCACAAGGACGCCCAACAACAAACTAGTCTTTGAAAAACAAATCTTGTCTCTCAATTGTTATGATTGTGTCATATAGTTGGGATTTTACATTTCTTAAATAAAGTGGTGTGATATAATGGGTGATCATTTACACTTTGAGTGGAAGGTCTTGGGTTCAAACCTTTTTATAACTGAAGATCTTTGTCATTAACGGTTTTCATTTAGGAATTAAGAATAGTCATTCCCAAAAAGATGGTTGTGTATTTCTCTAGGAAAAACATTACTCCTTGAAGAAACTTGATTGCCCATGGCAAATGTACTTTAAGACATGTGTCATAACTTTGGTTTTGAGTGCACAATCAAGGTTAAGGCATAAAATTAAAAGTGAATGGGGAGAGCGTTTTCGGATTCAAGCATGCTCTCACATTTGATACCGTTTCACAAACCTAGAAATGCATTAATTTGGTTCTTTGAAACAAATGGACCAAGTTCTCAACAACAAATGACTTAAATTCTTAAGGAATGCATTAATTTGGTTCTTTGAAACAAATGGACCAAGTTCTCAACAATAAATGACTTAAATTCTTAAGGAAACATGGTTGCCCAAGGGAAAGAGGCTCAAATTCCTTGTGGAAACATAGTTTCCCAAGACAAATGGACCCAAGTTGTCATGAACAGACATGGTTTCCCCATGTTCCTTCATTGCTTGAAGTAAATCATGTTCCCCAAGGAATTTCAAGCTCGTTTGCAAGTTCCCAAAGATAGCCATCAAGCTCCAATTCCCCTTCTCCTTGGAAGATTTGTCTCAACCCTATTTCTTCTTTTTTGTTGCAACTTAACCAAGAAAATGGGGCCAAATTGCACAATGAGTTGGGAATTTTCCCCCAAGAAGTGTAGCCAAGTTCCCCAAGGAAAGCAGAGGATCAATTCATGTTCTTCTAAGAGAATTGTTTTCTTTGAACAAGTTGGCTTGGAAAGTGGGGTCAAATTGCATGTACCAACAGCATTCTCTTCCCCAAATGGCTTCTTCATAACTTTCAATTGAAAAAGTCATATGAATAAAATAATGACTATCAAAACAAATTGAACACGTGATCTTAGACACATCTTTTCTTCTCTAGATAAAATTTTAAAATTTTTCATCCAAGGAAATCATCCCAATAGAATAATTATTGTGAGGAAAAAGATTTAAAACCCACAACCTTAGACCCATAAACTTGGTTTTTAATCATTGTATCATGCATTTTTATTTGTAAAATATGTTCACAATTCCAATGATAGTTAAAACGTTTGCCATAGTTTAGGTCAAGCAAAAAACATTTGAGGAAATACTATCCAATGGGGCACAAGAGTATGGAACCCAATCCCACATTTAATTCAATCCTCCTATTTAGTGCTCGCCGATATATTAAAAATCAACATACCTGCCCAACAGTAATGTGTACATGCATTAAAACAAATACAATGATAAGAGGCTAGTATGTGGAGGAATGGTAGAGAAATGTTGACCAAAACAGACAAAGGGACCCAAGTTTGTGTATTAGCGTAAATGGAAGGCTATTTGGGGGAAATGGTGTAAAATGAATATTAGAAAAGGTGATAACCTGTTAACCATTGAGGAAAAAATGAAATTAATAATGATTTCTTTACAAATAATTTAATTTATGCATAAATTTAATTGTGAAATATGAAATGCATATTGCGATGAATGTATGATAGATGTAGATTCAAAGTGAAGCAATGGGTTCCTTTTCTTTTGAGGATGGCAAAAGGCAAACAACATTAACTCCAAGTCATCCAAAGCAGTTGTTTTTTTTGGAATAAATCTCAAATTTTCTGATATAATGGAAGTGGTGATCATCCATAATAATATTTCATCAAATTTGGCTATGGACTAGATGTGAAAGACATTAAAAAATTAAGCATCCTTCTAGATATGTTTGGTTTCTAGCTGGAGCCTACTGTAGAAATGTGGAGGTTTCTAGTTTCTTTATTCCATTTTCTTTATTCTCCATTTTCCTTTACAAAATTTTGTTCCTTCACAAAATTAAAATTTGAAAATTTCAGCATTTCTAAAAATAATTTAATTTGTGCTGAAGCTGCCAAGTTACTATGGTATTATACTGGTGTTGCAATACATGATCTAAAATTGTAATAAATTTTGCATTTAAAAATCTTGTATGGCAAACAAATTTTAATACCTAGTAACATGGCATGTGTTAGTAACATGACATATTGTAACATCAATTTAGATTGTATACATTTTCAAACATCTTGGTGTGTGAAATTCAATTTCCCTAATAAATTTATTTTGTATTTTGATTAAGTTTCCAATGACAAGAATTACTCAAAATTCATTAACTCCCGCAGCATAAGTCTAGAGATTACAGTACCAAGAGTGCACCCTCAATTTCCCCAAAATTCTAATTTCTGATTTTTGAGGATCCCAATGTGACAAAACAAACCAAAAACAAACAAACTACACTCCTTAATAGTAGGATTTATGGATGGATAATTGAGGCTAAATATGCATGACATTTTTCATGTGTTTTGCAGGATGTCAACCATTTTAAATAATGTTTACCTATTTGGGCTCTGCATTGCTACAAATTATCAGGGATAATTTTTATTTTTTTAAGTTCTTTTTTTAAAATGTTTTTCAATAATTCATCATTATTTATGTCAATTATAATTATAATTAATATAAATTTCATGGAAATGGAAAGACACATGTTAATTTATTTTTTCATATTCATGTTGGTGGGTAAGGAAAAGGAGTGAGGTGGTTGTAAAGATGGAGGTAGTTAGGCTTGAGAATGAGGTAGTTATTTTTGGAATTGTCTTTGGAATTGTCCAGGGACGATCATACGATAAGAATTGTTTTTGGAATTGTCACTCAACAAGGGTACTCATACTATCTAGTGATCTTAGTGAAAATGAAAGTGTGCTTCTTAGCTATTCGATGTGGAAAAAAGGGTCCAAAACATGGTAATGGGGCTTATCCATTCATTTGGAGCCATTACTCTTATTATTGAAATTTGCAAAAACATTGGGAACTTGAATATATCTTGGAAGAAGCTGGTTTCTCTAGTAATTTTCAATTCTATAATTTCATATTAGCTAGTTTGTCTAAAATGTTCTAATTTTTAGTGCACCTAAAATAAAATCCCAAATTCTACAACTTGGACCACATTTTGGGACATATCTTGTCTTTGCTGTTGTTGTCTAGTTCTTGATTATACAAGGAACCTTCAATCCCTTATGAAACTTTTTTTTTGGTTTTTAGATGGACCCTTTGCTCCTGGTTCTGAGACTGGTTTTTTAGGTTTTTTAAACCTTTGGTTCCAGTCTTTTCTTTAACAAATTTTAGAGTCCAGCCCAGTTGAAAATCAAGTCCGGTTTCATCTGCAATTTGTTCAACTAATCCACAGAATCCAAGATAAATATTATGTAATATTAATTATGTACAACCAATTAAAATTAATAACTTTCATGAAAAGTAAGGTCTATTTTTTTTATTTTTTTTAATTATAATTAAGTACCTAGAAAACTTGAACTTGCTAAACACGCACTCAACAAGACCCCTCGTTTATGTTCTTTTTAAAATAAAAAAATTAACCAGTTACTCAATCCAAACTCTCTCCTGTTACATAGTCAATTAATAGTCACATGAATAAGTCCAAAAGAGATTTCATAATATTAATCGGCACTTTGTTCAATCAAAAGTTTTAAAAGTTCAAAATTGTTGGAGGCTCAAGCACAATCCAATAAGCGCAATGTTTTTTTAAGGAATTTTTGTTTGTAGCCAAAGTGGCAATCATCCACAGGAAGATGCATAAAAAGTTAATATCATCACCAGAAAGATTTAGCCAAATCTGGCTATAAATAAGAAATCAAGTATAAATAATAATAATCATCTTTCTCTATCTTCTACTGCACAGTGAAAATCAAATGTACGATTCACCAAAACGATTTTTTTTCGAATTTTTAATTTTTACTTTTTCTTTTTGGTGAAATTTTGCCAGTAAAAAAAAAGAAGTGAAGGGGCACACAATGCACATGGGTATGGCTTACAATATAGCACACAGTCAGAGCACACCTACTTAGTACCAATTTGTGTGCACTAGGAATGGAATGGAATCTACCTTCATGAATGCAAGAGCTCATGATTTTTTTGTGACCACCAAAACAATACTATAGTAAGTAGTACTACTACTAATGGTGCATTCACACTTGATGTTAAATCAATGTTAATTGAAAATCTAAGTGGCATCCTAAGTGGCACCCAATGTTAAATGGGCGATAGCTTAATGTTAAGTCAATGATAGTTTAACATAAAATCTTCATGATTAGTAAGTTTAAGTCTTAAATGAGTAGTATGGTGTTAATGGACTCAACATTAGAATCCCTAACACCAAATGTGAATTCACCTTAAGTATTAAAATGACACCCAATTTTTGCAAGGTATTTGTTCTTCAAAATCATACTTTTGATAAGTCAAGAACCACATAATGGTTACAATGATGCTTGCAAATGAAGAGTGGATTCTCTACTTGGCTAATTGATGCCACCTTCCAAAGTCCAAAATAGAAGAGGGCTACACATACTTTAACCATGAATTCTTATGTAGTATGTTCGTCACCGTGGTATGGTTGTCTATGTTGTGTGCTCCTATGTCAAAGCCTATAAACATCTTTATCAACACACTCACAACACATAACATAAAAATACCCTGAATGGTACACCGCATTCAAACCACCCCCCTATCTGGGGCTGAGGTCCCCCTAAACCAAATAACATTATAAAACTTACTTGTTGAAAATCCACCATGGATGAACACTTTGGTTCCAAAACAAAAGGACCACTAGGCCGAGTGCAAATGTGAGCCCCATCGTTAGTCACCTAGTTGTAATCTTTCAAATCCCCAACCAAATGTGAATTACCATGGAAGAAAAAATTTAATTAGTTTTATTATGTGACCTTAAAAACCTAGGTCTATTGGGTGCATTAAGGACAAAACCATTTACCAATTGGCACTTCTTCCATTGGTGGCATGAGACATCCCATATGCCAACCTTGAAAACATTTATCATAAATCAACATAATGGCATCTCTTGAAGCTTGCTAACACAACATACATCATAAACCAATTGGAACCACGATTAAAGATGGGTCCTTTTGGCCATCCACATTGGGAATTTGACATGGTGCACAATTGCGCACATGGTCTTTCCATGTTTGACCATCTCAACCCTCCAACAACACTCCAAAAGGTAAAACCTCCACACACATATAATAACACGTCCTACAGTCACATCCAAAGTAATCAATGTTATCTGTTGCAAGTAAACATAATCTCCTCGTTCAAACCTCTTAATCTAAAACTAATAACCACCTCCACATATAGTGGCATAACACAATGAATCTTAATGCTAAACAATTGCCAAATTTTCCATACCCATGGGCATAACATGTTGAAACAAGGTGACTCACTATTCACATGCTTGAATCCACACATTAAGATCATCCATGTTGATTATTGCCATTGCATCTCATCAAATTGAGGCTAATAACTTAGGCTCACAACCAAACAATAAGAAGCAATGTGAAAAGGATGAAAGAGAAGTTTGCCAACTGAACCTATACCCCATAGTTAATTATGGTAGCTATAAGTCCCAATCTTGAATATGGCATTTTTGAAAACCATATTTTTGTAACCCCTGTTTCACCGTTTGCACCATTCGTTTAGCTAACTCGTTTGCCTCAGGATGGTCTTGTGAAGTCATGCAATGATCAATCAATGTTTTCTCACACAACTTTTGGAATTCCCCACGAAATTTTATACCTTGGTTAGTGAGAACTTCAGTTGGAGCCCCAAACCTACTAAGTACCTATCCAAAAATGCATATGTTGTTCCTTAATTGTTATAATCCGGCAATGGAATCAATGCCAACCACTTGCATAAATGTTCAATCATAACCAAAACATATCAGTTATGTCAAGGTGTCAAACTCAATGGGCCGGCAAAATCCATACTCCATCAATTACCAAGCCCCATAATTGGTAAAGTTGTAGGTGAAGTGTAGGTGCATTGAAAGATGTTTGAACTCAATCACACACCATACACCTAGAAATAAATTGTTAAACTTGCAATTGCATCCTTTGCCACCAATATTGTGTCTGGAGCAAATTATATGTATGTCAGATCCCAAAATGGCCCAACTCCTCATGAACATGCCTCACAAGGCTCTCATGTTGTTTTGAGCAAAACAAAACCTTCGCTTGTCTATTTGTCCACATCTATAGGAGGGAATTACCTTCCCATTTGAACCGTTTGGCCTTATGCATAACATAGTCCCTTTCCTTAAGTGTTAATCCAATTCACTTGCTTGCAAATATGCAATGACAAGTGCATCATCATAAATATCTAGGGCACCATTCCCTTCTAATTCCATGTCCACATCATGGGGATCCCCATCATTTATATTAGTTTGAAGTACATCCCCAAAACACCCCAATAATACAAAGGTGTGCAGAGGCATGTTACATTGGTATTGCCTCCAAATTCACATCACCATGCTAATGAACCCTAGTGGTATACTCCTCGTTGGAACTTGGATTCCAACTCAACCCATTGGCATCTTGATTAACCCTACTAGGCCTGTAATTTATACCAAAATCATATTCTTGTAAGATAAATTTTCACCTAGCCAATTTACATGTGAGTTGATTTGATTCCATAAGGAATTTCAAAGGTCGGTGATCGATAATCAAAGTGAATGGGCTACCGTAAATATAACATCAAAATGATGAAACTAATCAAACAACTACAAGGCACTCCCCTTCATATGAATTATATTTAACCTTTGTTTTGTTGCTGGATTGACTGGCATATGCCACCACAAACCTTCAACCATCATCATCAAGTTGGGTAAGCACAACTCCCAACCCTAAAGTACTCCAATTAGTGTGTAATTGAAACCGTCATCTTCCGATGGGTCGGCTCAAAATGGGGGTGATGAAAGCCTAGCTTTCGATTCCGAAAGGCCTATTCTTACGACTCATCCCAAATGAACTCCTGGTCAATCTATGTTAGTTAGGTTAAAGGTTTGGTTATGTTCCTGAAACCTTTCACAAATCTTTGATAGTAATTACACAACCCCATAAAAGTTTGTAACTGACTAACATTTATTGGTTGGGGAACCTATGAAATGACCTCAACCTTGGCCTTCTGAACCCCTAGTCCACCTGGATAAATCATGTGACCCATGTACTCTACATAAGTATGAAAAACCTGACATTTGCCTAGATGAAGCTTAAGGTTATGTTCCTTAAGTCTTCCAAACACATCTTGCAAATGGTGCATATGATCTGTTAGGGTCAAGCTAAAAACAATGATGTCATCAATGTAGCATTTGGCAAAACCAAAACCTGCCAACATTCAATCCATGACCCTTTGAAATTTTGCAAGGTCATTTTTCAAACCAAATGGCAAAAACTTCCATTGGTATAAACAATCCTTCCCATGGGGGTCAATTCCCCAAAATGTTAACTTAACCTTATCACCCTCCCTCAATGGCAACTGATGGTAGCCAAACCTTAAGTCCAAGGTATTGAAAACCTTGGCCTATCCAAGGGCATCAAAGATTTCCTTTGGTAAGGGCATGGGATATTTGTTTAAACATGTATGTTTATTAATTGGACAATAATCCCCACACATGCAACATTCAATCCAATTGCCAAAAATGTCCTTCTTAGCTCGCATCATTGTTGCTAAAACATATTCACCCCTAGATAATTCCACCCAACCAGCATCCAGCAACTATGTTATTCGAACCTGAACCAAGCTCTCTCCACCTCACTAAGCTTGTAAAGTTGCTTGAAAATTGGATTATCATCCTCCAATATGATTTGAACTTCTTGTCTCTTTAACTAACCCAATTCCTTCAAATTGACACAAAAAATTTAATGAAATATCATATTATTCGTCGCGTTTCATGCACCTCACCTCCTATAGTTGTTCGGCCAATTCATGGGTCCCATGTTTTTGTAGTCACCTATACCTTGGGTTGGGATGATGGAACATCTCGAACACCCGAGGTTGAAGGAATGGCCTATGATTGCTATGCAAAATGTGGAAAGGTGTCATCATGTTTTGGCACCCCCACATCACAAATTTCCTCTTCCACACCCATAAATGTCCCTTGGCATCCATGATCCCATAAGTGCCAAGGATGTGTTTGTGTTGTTGTAACATCACCCCCCCCCCCCCCCCCCTTCCCCCCCCTGACTACCCCCCAAAAAAGGCCAACAAGGAAAAAAGGGGGGGGGGGGGGGGGGGGG
>Ga0116230_10000525_pt1 | contig 34129 bp, 16 predicted proteins | sample S1TSphfallax_3_FD_88678 | JGI IMG/M metagenome (GOLD analysis project Ga0116230, IMG submission 88678) | Host-associated microbial communities from peat moss isolated from Minnesota, USA - S1T2_Fd - Sphagnum fallax MG | ecosystem: Host-associated > Plants > Peat moss > Unclassified | place... | reverse complement strand
GTTAATGCATAGTTGGAACACTTTTGGTGCATGGACAAGCCACGAGCATACACAGATTCACAAAACTCATCATGGCCCGGACTTGGGGGAAGCCACCACTTTCCCCCTTATAATATTTTATGTGATTCACCGTGGGGGCTACACCCAAATGGCGTTTTTCCCATGACTCCAAGTTGGGAGTCCTGAAATTCCCAAAATTGGGACTCCCACCATTTTGGACACCCATAACTTCTTGTGCAAACCTTCCATTGAAGCAAACTCTAAAGCAAAGTTGTAACCATTTTCAAGAACTTTTCAAATATATGTGGCATGTCTCTTACACGCATGTAAATTAAGGCAATTCCCAACTTTTAATGGTTAGGAGTCAAATTGACACTTTGACTCGTGACCCTTCTTCATTCATGCATAACTTGTGTTATTATTACTCAAATGGATAATGCAACCCCATTTTAGACATCTACATCTTAATAGATTTCCAATGTATAAAAAAATCTTCAATCCAATGAGTCTTGACCCCTTTAATTATTCTCTGAATATTTGGGAGTCCATTGGGATTCCAACTCCCAAAATGGGAGTCCACTTGGGAGTGCGTGGGCTCATTCCTTCACATTCTCCCACAACCTGGGAGTGAATGTGACTCCCAAGTTGCACCCCCAGCTTGCACCTTTCCATGCCCTTGCCTTGGTAGTGAGCCCAAGGTTAAGGTCGTGACATTCCAACTCCATAGATTATTGCATACAACAATAAATAAACATTTTCAAGCAAAATCGCTTACCCCATTAAATAGCTATGGCCACATCTCACCACCTACTTTAACATTTGTATAAGAAAAATTCATTGATTTATTACAATAAAGGTAGATCTATCTATGAGCAAAAAAAATTTTCATTATCAACATGAATATAATGGTAGCACTTTAGGTTTGTGCTTACCTAAAAGTTCGACAATCCAAATCTCATCTCAAATGAACCAATCATTTATTGGACATTCAATGTGAAAGAATTCAAACTTTTATGTTTTATCCATATGTTGGGAATGTTTGTAGTCTCTATAAGACTAATGGAAGATATGAAGATATACATACATGTGAAAAATAGTGGTACAAATACCTGCCATACATCTAGATGGCAGTAGGAAGCACAAATTCAAGTTTTACACTTGTGAGTCCAACTATAGGATAATCATGCAAAGTGTTATCTTAGAAATAAATTAAATAGGTAAGATTTGCCTTGCTATCATAACCTCACAATTTGACTTGCTTCATACCATAAAACATTATTATAAAAAAATCAACTAAATAAAACATAACTCTTCTAGGTAGCAACATAAGGAGCTAACCAAGTTTCATGAATCATGACCAAAATATGGAGAACTAGTAAGCATCCACATGTAATTGCATCGTGAATTCAATGTCCCCCCTGTGCATCACATGAAAAATAGGTTAATACAAAACCTAATCTAAATAAATAAAAACATAATTTCAAATCACATAACCTGATTGGTTTACAAAGTATGTGACAAACACATAACAATTTAGATGGTGGGAATAATATCTAGTAAAGGCTATAAACACTTGAAATTGAAAGTGTATTTCCAATTAAAAATTTAATATATGCCTAGTGCTCATGGTATTGGTGTTTTGCAACATCACCATTGCTTCCATTCAATTTTTTTTTTGTAAAACAAAAAGGGTAGTTCTCAGACTAGTAATAAATTGTGCTACTTAACATGAGAGGGTTTTACGAAGGTAGAAAGTTCAATTTGGTTGTAGACCATCAATCACTTAAAATATTATTCCTATCACATATGTTATTCAAATCTAGCTTGCCTTAGTTCATTAGAAAACTAATTACAAGGCGCATCTACTTACCAAATTCTTAAGTTTTGCACCCAAACTAGTAAGAAGTTGTGCTACCAAACTCGAGAGGGTTTGTGAATTTTTTCTAAGATTTCAAGCTCCCAACACTATCCCTATTCATTTCCATTCTTTCAAAATTGTTACAACCATCCAACATATTCTCCTTCTTTCTACCATCTACCAAGACTAATCATTTTTTTCCTACCAAAGAAGGTATGAGAACAAATATTCTAAAGATTCAAATTGAAAATTATATCTGAAAAAAATAGCCCCAAATGATTTGAATTTTCCCTTTAAAAAGAAGGAAGAGGAAGGAGGTGAAAGAAAATCCCAACTCGATGGCTAATGGAAGGATTCAATGTTAGGTGCCCAATGGAAAGTTCCAATTCTCAGTGGCCTTTGAAAGTATCCAATATTTAGTGGCCCTTGAAAGGTTCTAATGTTTGGTGGCCAATGGAAAGTTCCAATGTTTGGTGCCCCTTGGAAAGTTCTAATGCTTGGTGGCCAATGGAAGGAAAAGTAGAAGCACCTTTTCACCTCTTCCCACTTTCCTCCCCAACAAATTTTATTTAAAGATTTTTTTCCCTTTGATCTTAAGGTTTTATTTTACCATGGTTTTAGGCCGTTACTTATGCATTTCCTTCCTTTTCTTTGACCTATAAATTATAACCACGCATATCGATGTAACAAATCATCCACACATTCGTTGTTGATTTGATTTTGATTGAATATCTCTTTTCTTTTCCTTGAAATTATGGTGTCACATATGGCCACATCTTACAGGCTTCAAATTCCACAAGTCAATGAAGGATCGACTTTGAAATCAACTCTAGATTTGACATTGACATAACATCCTCGTGATGAAGATCCTAAACTACGAGAGGTGCGTGCTCGTTTTGAAGTTGATCCCCCTTAAACTTGGTATTATCACATTTCTCTAAATTTTCATACCTTAGTGATCTTGTTGCGAGTCGACCCGGCTTTTGATGATAAATCTGAAACCTTTTGTGAAGGTTGTTATGAGACTAAAAACATTTTTATCTTCACATGTTTTCAATTTTCAATGTTGGACACTATTGTTGGTTACGCGGTCTGATTTGCCAATAGCCTCCTAATAGCAAGGCATATTACCTAATTTGCACCATTTGATGCATCCTAGATTTTTTAAAGTTATGAATTATCGTTGTGGCATAGCCCAAAACTCAACATGTAATTACAGCTCCTCATTAAGCTTATCCATGATGTGAATAAATGTTTCATTCATTATGAAATTCATATTGTCATTGCCACCATATCACATTATTTATTTAATCATTAAGTTGTTTCGAATTAATCTTATGCTTATAAGGTTTGAAAATTATTTTATCTTTATTGGACCTTTCATTGACACCCCTCAACTATTTCATGAATCTCAAACATCCTTTCTACTCACTAAATACTAAAACAAGAACAATGTTTTATTGAACACCACAAATTTTGGTGTTCGTTTTTACCCCCAAACCCTTTAAAGCTTTCTCACCCCTGATTACGTGACTAAGGTTTTAAAACTATGGTTACCATCTTTTTGTTAAATAAAAGAACTAACCCAACATTTTATTCACCCCCCCCACGCAACCATGTGCATTCATCATTCCTTGTTTTAACATGAAGTTGTTAAAAACCCCTAATAACCTTACCCCATTCGATATCCCATATGTAATTCTTAAAAATTGAGACTACTGCACATAGCTATGTTGGTATGGTTCACAAAGTTATAGACATTATGAAATTTGTAAGCACACAAATAAATTGACGAAGACATGGGAGATGTGTCCTAGATGGATTGCCTACAACCATCTTCATAAAAAACACCTTCTACCTAGTTATGGTACATAACATAAACAATTAGCATCACTAGTAGTAATCAACCAAAATGTAACCACTTCATTTGCAACTACATGCGACTTGTAGTCATTTGCGACTAAATTTAAAAATATTTATAACTATAAAATCAAATTTCAACTATTTTGGTCATTTTTACAACTATGATGTAACTATTACATACTTCATCTTATCGATTGGATAACTTTTAGGTTTTTTTCATCCATGAACATATTGATATGTCCCATTAGTCACAATAGTCACCAAGTTAGTCACATCTTAAAGGTATTCAATAGTGACATAGGGTTGTATTTTTATGTACATATTAAAATTATATTTACGATATATTACATATATCATAAATGTATATTTGTGTGTATATTCATTATGTGCATGTATGTATATTGTTCATATAATGAATTTAAAAATTAATATTTCAGCTATGAAAGATATATATATATGAATTAAAAAGTTGGTATTTTAATTTATAAAATGTTTATGTGAATTTGATTTTTTAATTTGCATTCTGATTTCTTTGCTTAATTAAAAATCATTATTTAAGTCTAAAAATTGTTCCACCAATTATAAAACATTTTATTTGAATCTAAAAATCAATATTTGAATTCTAAGTATTAAATATGAATTATTAATATTTTTATTTTTATTCAAAAATATATATGTTTGAGTTTAAAATTATAATTCAAATTATGAGAATTATATTTAAACATTAAAATTGATGTTTCAATTCTGAAAGTTGCTACTGGAATTCAGTATATATATATATAGTTTAAAACATTTGAATTTAAACATTGTTATTTTAATTCAAAAAATTGTTATTGGAATTATTTGTTTAATTATTTGAATTTGAAAACTAATGTTTCAATTCTGATTTTTTACATTTAAAAAACAATTGATCCTTAAAATCATATTTCAATTCTTTAAAGAATTAGTTGAATTTGAAATTTGATATTGGAATCTGAAATTTGCTATTTCAATTCCTTAAAAATCTATTTGAATTTAAAATTTTTAAAAATAAATTCAAAAAGCTTACTTGATCTAAAAATTGATATTTGAGTTATAAATTGCTTATTTTGATTCTACCAATTAATATTTCATTTTTTATTTACTAGTTGATTTGAAACTTGAAATTGCAATTCCAAATTATTATTTTGGATTCTCAGAATTAATATTTCAATTCAGAAAAGTGTTAATTGAGTCTTAAAATGGACATTTCTATTTTTAATCTGAAAATTGACATTTCAATTCAGAAAATTTAAATTTAAATTCAAAGACTTATTTCATCTGAAAAATGATATTTAGATTCTGATTTATTTTTTTCGAATCTAAAATTAATATTTCAATTCTTAAAATTATTGATTGAGTTTTAAGGGTTTTTTCTATTAGTGTTATTTGTAATGAATCACTTTTTAAAATAATTATAAATGCTTATATTTATTTCTTATAAGTTACACTAAATAAATTTTTTAAAACATAGATTTTTACATTATATATTTTATATTCTTATAGTAAAAGAAATTAATTACTGTAATTTATGTTACATGACTTTAAAATCATTGTAATTATTTCAAATAAAATTAATTATAGTATATGCCTAATTATTTTTTAATTCAACATAATTATTCACAATCTGTAATTTATAACTTATAAATCTGAATTAAAATATTGGAAAAATATAATGTAGTTAAAATAATTATTGTAATGATTGTAATATCAGGAATTATTATAAATTAATTTAGTTTTTATTTTTTAAAACTATGTAATTACTTATCTATGATAAAAAAAAAATTTATAATAATAAATTTAATTATATAATTATTAATATAATTATTTTAAGATTACTTTTTCTCAATCGTGTAAAAATTTGTTTTAATAACAATTATTTTTTCAATATTTATAATTTGAAAAATATGTTAAATAAAATTTAAAAATAAAGTAAATAAGTTATTTTTAAGTAATTATATTATATATAATTCGACTAGATATCAAATAATAATAAAATATTTTAGTTATTTATTTATCTTTGAGTTGTGTATTAACAATTTGTGAGAAACTAGATAACTAATTAGTTAAATATTAAGAAGTTATTATTTATTTTTAAGTAGTTGATAATGAATACATAATATTTGTAGTGTATAGTTTATATTTAAAATCAATTTTAGATTTAATCATTAATAATTAAATGGTTATCTAATTATTCAATGAACCATGTATTTGAATTGTTTATAAATCTAAAAACTAAAAACAAAAGGCACGAGGAAATTTTTGGAGTTGCAATTTTGTTTGTGAAGAAGTTGCAACTTGAAAACTTATCCCATATTGTTTGTTCTCCATCTCTATTTTGAATATTATGTAAACAAGGAATGGTGTCATCAAATTTCACATTAAAAAATTTGTGCACATGGGATGAGTTAATCAAATGGCTTAACCCAAAACAAAAAGGAAAGTTATGCACAATTTTAAACTATCAACCTCCCTAACCTATTTATCTACCTAGCTAGGTAGGTACATAGTATGACCTACCCACCTAGGTCAACCTATGTACCTACCTAATTAAGTACTTTCTTATATGAATAACTATTTAACCTTTTTACCAAAGTATGTAGGCTAGGTTTGTAGGCACCTATTTATGTACCTACCTATGCACCTACTAACTTAATATTAATATTTTGTATTAAATTCATTTTAAGGTGCCACATGGCATATTTACATTGGGCCACATGTCATATATAAAATATCCAAACATTTGAATTGAACGTCTTAGATTATTTCATAATAATAATAATAATCCAATATTAGAACACATGGCAACACATCATTGGCTTCAATTGTGACCAAAATAGTTGCATCATAGTCGATGTGACAATACATATATAATGGAATCAAAGTATGTATTTGTATTTGTTAACTTTTTCTTTCATGCAATACTTGTTATCATTTGCAATTAATGTCTCATGTGATTTGTCCAAGGAAACAAATGAAATTTTAGTCACAAATGTGGCTTGCAACTAAATTTTAATCATAGAGACTAGTCAAAAATATATGTTTTTCTTCTAGTGCATGTAACCAAACAAGCATAATATTTATTACTAGTTAATGTAAACTATTAAACAACTATTTGATTTGACAAATACAATTCTCAATGTAGAATCTCATAACCTAATTAATATAACTTTAAAACCACCATTTTCAAACACCTTATTACTACAACAAATTTTTTTGACAAAAAAATAATGATTCTTGGGATCTCTTGCAAGCCATTAGCTACGACTAACTAGGTTTTTCAAGATTAACAAAGAAATCAAAGAAAGAGTAACCTTTTTTTTTATTTTTAAACTCATGTTGTGATTTAGGTCACAACAAATTTCAAATGAGCAAAAAGAAAAGCTTGTCATAAATCAAAGCAAATAACAATCCAATGAATCCAAAAGTTGTTGAAGAAAAAAAAAGGAATCTTTGACAAGGAGAAGACCACCAAAGCCTATACACCCATGAGTTTTTTATCCCGAAGAAAATACAAGATGGACATGTCTCCAAAACTTTGGTATTGTTTGCTAAAAATATTATTTGTTTCTAATTCCCAATGTTGATGAATGTGCTGAACATTCATCAAAAGGATGAATAGTATTCACATCCTTATAGTAGTTAGGTTAGGTTGAATAGTGGCAGTTAGGGTTTAAAAATGGAGGCTACATTAAAGTTTGGTGATATCTAGGGTTAGGGTTTGATGGTGGCTAGGGTTAAGGCTTGGTGGCAACCAGGGTTAAGCAACAGCTAAGTTAGGGTTAAATGACAATTATTTTAAGTCTAGGAGATAATACATATTGGAATGGTTTTGAATAGTCTTTCATTTTCTCCTTTCATGGTTTTAAGTGCACATAGAACCTTCAAGCCTTGTTAGTTGTTACAAGCCATAATTTTGTGATTGTAGCACTTAAAGCATAAAACCTTTGTAATATTCTTGTTGGTTAATACAATTGTTCCATTTCATGAACCTTGAGTCTTTCATTTCTTACTTGTTTTCAAGTTTCTTCCAATAGATTATGGGCCCACACCAACCAAGAGAAAGGACATTGTGCTAAAATAAGAAATAATGAAAGGTTTTGAGCTTGTATTGCATTAAAAGGGGAAATCCTTTTGAAGGTTTTTAGTTTGCAAGGTTGCAAAGTGAATGGGAGTCCATTTCCAAGTGGTGGCATATAAGGCACTTGCAATGTTTCCAAGTGAGTGGGAGGTGTGGAAGAGATTTTTATAAATGTTATAAATTCTCAAATGTGGAAAAATGTTCTTCAATTTTTTGAAAGTTTCAACTTTGAAGTTTGAGGTGTGTGGAAGAGATGTTTTCAAGTTGTTGAAAGCTTCAAGTTTCAAGTGTCTCAAAGAGAAATTTCAAATGAGGTTTTCAAACATTAGCAAGTTTTCAACTTGAAATTTTCCCACTTGCAACTTCATTTGAATAGAAAGACATAGAGTGTTGGTTTTAGCATTTGTGAAAAATAAAATGTTGTCTTTCTAAATGGAATCTTTGAAGGTCATGGAAAAGTTTGATGGTGGCAACTTTTCATCTTTGGAAGTTCAAGATGTGCATGATGTTTTCTAAACATGGGCTTTGGAAGTTTATTAATGGGAGTGCAACAATTCTCGATAATGACGACGAAATGGTGGATTATAACAAAAAAACAACTAAATGCATTTGCACTACTTTGTGAACATCTCACAAATTCACAACTTGTAGACATTCAAAAATGTTAAGAGCGTTTGGGAAACACTTTGTGGTGTGCACGAAGACGAGACCATCGAAAACAAATTGTTTATTCGAAAGAAGTTCTTCACCATCAAAATGCAAGAAGGGGAAGACTTGCTTGTGCACATCAACATGGTGAAGGCACTCGTGGATAAATTACATCCCATTAAGGTGAAAATTGAAGATGAAGACACATGTACATGGTATTTTTCGTGAACCTTCCTTCATCTTTTGATAACTTGGTCACGAGTTTGGAGTCCATGTCCAGTAAGGATGTTGACCTTCAATTCATTGTTGTTCAATTGCTTCATGAGGCTTCTAAGAAAAATAAAATGAAACTACGAAAAATGCCACATTGTTTAATAAAATTCATAAGGCAAATGAAAAGCTTTGTTTTATTATAAAAAATTAAGACACTTTGTGAGGAATTATTTGAAAATGAAGAATGATGAGAAAGAAAATGCAAATTAAGCTTGTGAAAATTAAAAACAAATGTTTGTTGTTGCCTTGAGCGCAAATGATCATATGGCATATGATTGGATCATCAATTTTGGTGCAACACAACACATGATATTTGAATGAGAATGGTTCACCAATTACGAATCCATTGTTCCACAAAGGGTGTACATGGGAATTGACACCATTTTGGAGGCCATTGGCAAAGGGAACATCAAGGCCATAATGCAAGTTAGAGGAAAAATGTTGTTTACAACCATCATTTAAGTTTTTCATGTTCCCAAAATGAATAATAGTTTCATTTCCGTTAACAAACTCATTTTGGAGGGCTTGAAAGTTGTCGTAACCCTAGCCTTGGGCTTGCAACCAAGGCAAAGGTTTACAAGGGTGCGGGCCAAAAGGAGTGTGAGAAAGTGTGAGAATGAAGACTCACACTCCCAAGTGAGCTCCCATTTTGGGAGTTGGAGTCCTAGTGGACTCCCAAACCTTCAGAGAGCGATTGTAAAGGTTAAAACACCTCGCATTGATGAGTTCTTTATATCATCGGAAAGCTATTGAAGTGTAGATGTCTAAAATGGGCTCGTATGACCCATTGGACATCTGAAACACAAGTTATGGCAAAAAGAAAGGCCAATAGTCAAAATTGGTAATTTGATTCCCAACCATAAAGAGTCGGGAATCGACCCGACTTCCGTGTGTGCAGGTGGCATGCGACACGTCATTTGGAAAGCTCTAGATGAGAGCTGAAACTTTGCTTCAGACCTTATCCCCATCAGAGGTCTGAGCACGAAATTATAGCCCTGCAAAGTTGCAGGAGTTCTAACCTTGGTAGTTTTGGGACTCCCATTTGGGAGTCTCGGGACAAAAAGCCATATGGATGTGGGCCTCGAGAAGAGGTGCAGAATATACTATATGGGGGAAGGTGTTGGCTTCCTTTGAACACCAAAGACTTGGCCACCTCAACATGGTGAGTTTTAAAAAGTTGGAGAAAATGGTCAATGGCTAAACTTGAAAGAAGCGCCATTGCCATGTGTGTGAAACTTGCAATATAGACAAACATCAAAGGAATGTTTTTCCTAAAGATGAAATGATTAGGGCTTCCAAGCTTTTGGAGCTTGTGCATAGCGATGTGTGCGGACCAATGAAGACCCCATCTCATGGTGGAGCACGATATTTTGTCACCTTCATCGATGACTTTTCAAAAAATAATTATGTCTATTTTTTGAAAACGAAAGGAAAGGTGTTTGACAAATTCAAGGCGTACAAGGCTTTAATGAATAATGAAACTAACGTGAAGATCAAAACCTTACAATTTGATAATGGAAGAGAGTTCGTGTCTAAAAAGTTTGATGATTTTTTGCGTGAATGTGGAACCCAACAACAGACAAGTGTTCATTAAACACCACAACAAAATGGAGTTGCAAAATGAGCCAACATGACCATCGTGGAATGCGTTAAGAACATGATTCGTGCATTAAGACTTGATTTGGAGTTTTGGGCAGAGGTGGCGAACACGACGATTTACATCAAAAATTGATGCTCAACCAAAGCTCTTGATTAAAAGACCCTACAAGAAGCATGGATCGATAGAAAGCCCAATGTATCTCATTTAAATGTTTTCAATTGTAAAACATATGCACATGTTCCCAATGAAGAGAAATACAAACTAAAATCCAAATCCATACATTGTGTGTTTTTAGGGTATTATGAAGGGACCAAAGCATATCACTCGATGTGTGTAAAAACCAAAAGGATCATCAAGAGTTGAGATGTGTTCATTGAGGGGATGAAGAAAATAAAAGGTGTTAATGATAATAGACCCCCTTTAAAACAAATAAAACCATTGAAGCCGTGAATGCTGATGAACTTGTTCAAGATGATAATTGTATATCTTTGAAAGAGAAACTAACAAAAGACGTGGAATGTGATGAATCTACATTAATTTTTTCTTCGGAATACACATACCCTTTTAGCGAATGAACAACTTGCTAAATTCATTATCTTTCATGTCAACCACAACCTTTTCCCAATGGCTTTGAATTTGAAGGTTCCATTCATCAAATGGGCTTAAATTTGTTCCATTACACTACTACAAAAGTGGGGTGCAATTTATTAGCCTAAATCATTATGGAACTTAAAAAGTGAAATAACTTCATTGCATTTTACTGATTTCACCCTAGTGAAAGTTATTTCATTATAATATCACTATGTAGACATCATGTTTCATTATTAGTTAACATAATTCACTATTATAATTTACTATAGTAAATAGGTTTATTTCTATGTTTTACATCAAAAACCAATTGCTTATAAACATCGTAAGGTAAAAATATTTAATATATGTTACTTTATGATATACCCTATATTATTTTAAGCTACTTTAGTTATTCTAACTTATATTTTATGTTATTATAAATTATTATACCCTAAATTATTATATGTTATTATACTTCAAGGTATCTTAACTAGTTTATTATAATCTTTTAAATTGTTTTAAATTAAACTATTCAACTAACTTAGGTTATACCTTAAGTTATTTTATTTTAAATTAATATATGTTATTTCAAGTTATATTTTAAATTATTCAAGGTCATTTTATTTTATGTTATTATAAAAAAATTATTCTAAGTATAATAACTTAAAATAATCTAAAATATAATATAATGATCTAAGGTAAAAATAACTTATATTAGAAAATAATAACCTATGAAAAAATAATTTTAAATATCTTAAAATATAATAACTACCAATAGCCTATGATATTATAACATAGAATATCCAACAATAACTTATAATACAATAATCACCAATAGTTGTAATATAACATATAATAACCAACAATAACCATTAATAAAATAACCACCAATAGTCATTAATATAATAGCCACCAATATCCACCAATAGAATATTCATTAATACCCATTAATATAATTTTCATTAATAACCACCAATATCCATAATAAAATTCACCAATAATCATTTATAAAATAACCACCAATAGTCATTAATATAATAACCACTAATATCCATAATAGAATATTCACCAACAACCATTCGTATAATAACCACTAATAGCCACTAATATAATACCCATTAATAACCACGAAATATCCAATAACAAAATATTCACCAATAGGCATTAATATAATAGCCACCAATAACCACTAATATAATAACCATAATAAGCACCAATATCCACCGATACAATATCCACCAATAGCCATTAATAGAATGACCATCAATAGCCGTTAATAGAATAACCATTAATAGTCATTAATAGAATAGTAACCAATAGCCACCAATAACCATTAATAGAGTAACCACAAATAACCATCAATAGTCACTAATATAATAGCCACTAATAACCACTAATAGCCATTAATATAATAACCAATAATAAGCAACAATATCCACTAATAGAATATCCATCAATGGAGGTTAATAGAATAAACATCAATAGCCATTAATAAAATAACCACCAATAGAATAACCACCAATAACCATTAATAAAATAACCACCAATAACCATTAATAAAATAACCACCAATAACCATTAATAAAATAACCACCAATAACCATTAATAAAATAACCACCAATAACTATTAATAGAATAACCACTAATAGGCATTAATAGCCACTAATAAAATGGGTATCAATAGCCATTAATAAACATTGATAACCCTAATAAATAAAAACCAATAACCATATATTAGAATTGCTTAGGATTTTCAAAAATAATCTAGGGTGAAATGATTTATAATAGACAAAAGTAACTTAAGGTGAAATAGCCCATGATAACCTATAATTGTCAATAATAACATAAGGTGAAATAACCTTCAATAGCCAAAATTAACTAATAATAGATTCAAGTAGTTTAAACTGAAATAATTTACAATAACAAAAAAAACATAGAATAGCCAAAAAAAACTTACAATAATTGAAAATAACCTAAGGTGAAATAAAATAGCCAAAAATATCTTAGAATAACCAAAAGTAGTTTAAGGTGAAATAACAAAAAATAACCAAAAGTAATTGAGAATAACCATAAATAGCCGTAAATAATGTAGGGTGAAATCATTTAAATTAATGAAAATTAGTCATATAATAATTGAAAATAACTTAACATGGGTAGTATTATTATATTAACAAAAAAATAATCCATTTATTAATGGTCATTAAAATGTTATTGAATAATGATATTCAACTTTTTTTTTGTTCAAATGATTTTAAACTTTCAAAAGGAAATAAATGTAATTATGTACATTATGTACATTATTGAATTTAAAAAAAAAATAGACTCGAATCATTTCATTTGAATAAAATTTCAATAAGATATGAGTTTTCAAAGTTTATGTTTTTGTAATGTTTAAAATGAAGTATTTAATAAATAAAATGTAATGTAACATATTACCACAATAAGTGGGGTGGTTTGATACTAAAGGTGTTTGCCTCCATTCCAAAGGTCAAGGGATCAAACCCCATGAGTGGTGTTGTGTGTGGTCAACAATGGTATGTTGACTGAATATTCTTCTATCAAATTCCTATAATAAATGCCTAGGTTGATTACGTGGCTTACCTACCTACCTAAGCTAGGTTAAAACCTATCCTATGTAATAACACATGTTAATAAATCATAGTTTTAAAAATATGGAATTATTAATAATATTATATATATAATTATATTTTAATTGATTTCCATGTCGGTTAGTTAATTAACTAGCATGTGAATGGTTTGGTAAATTTGTATTTCATTAGAGAGTAACATTGTTTCTAATAATTTGTGAAACAAATCATTGTCCATAGCAATTAATCCCCGTTCACTAGGGGGTTAAACAATTTCATTAGGTAAAAATGTCCAAATTCATTCAAAATCTAGTGAAACCCATAGTGAACTAGGACACATTTTGTAGTAGTGCCATAAAATGAGGGTTTGAATGAATCACAACAAGATGGACGAAGAGAAAGGCGCCATAAATAACATAAAAAGTGGCCTTGTGATTGGTGGGTTGCCACCAAAAAGGTGGAATGGGCCACCATAGCCTTTTTAAAAAAACTTTAAACCATGGAAGAAGTGTTGAAGAGTGAGGATGTCAAAAAGTGGGAGATTACCATGTAAGAAGAATACAACTTTCTTATTGTCAACAACACATGGTCCTTGGTGCCACTTCTCAAGGGTAGGAAGCCCATTTCTTGCAAATGGGTGTTCAAAATCAAACATGAGGTCAATGGTGAAATCAAACTTTACAAGGCTAGACTTGTGACAAGAGGTTTCACTCAAACATTTGGAGTTGATTAAAATGAAACTTTTGCATTCATTACAAAGTTTGTGCCAATTTGTTGTATCTTTGCACTAGCGACCATTGAAGAAATGGAGATTCATCAAATGGACATCAAAACAACATTTCTTAATGGTGACTTTGAAGAGGAGATCTACATGGAACAACCCCAAGGATTCGCACAAGGAGGTGAACATCTTGTGTGTAAATTTCACAAGTTTTTGTACAACTTGAAACAATCTCTAAGAGCTTAGAACCAAAAGCTAGATTTTTTTTTTTAAAACATCAAAAATTTCAAGAGTGATGTGGATTTTAACATGTATGTTGCACAAGTGGGAGATGTCAAGTTTTTCATTGTCATTTGCGTCGATGATTTCATCTTGGTGTGCAATAATAAGGACAAGCTTTTACAAGTGAAGGAAAAACTTTTTTAAAAATTTGAAATGAAAGATCTTGGTGATTTGCATTTTTTCTTTGGCATGGAAGTGGAAAGGGATTGTGCACAACGTCTTTTATACATCAACCATCAACACTTACAAGGCACCTTGCAATTTAAATTATGATTTGGAGGATTACCACCCCAAGACATGGTCAGATATTGTGATCTAAATTGGGCCAGTGACCTTGAGGATAGGAGATCGACCATAGGGTTTGTATTCATGATGGGAGGTGGAGCCATTTCTTGGAGTTCCAAACAACAACCCATAATTGTTTTGTTGACGATCGAAGCTAAATACATGGTAAGTATGCAAGGTACCAAATAAACCATATGGATGACAAAGTTCGTAAAGGAATTAAGGTACATGAAACATAAGGTGTGAGCCACGAATTATGATTCAACAATTTGTTAAATTTTTGTTCCATAAATTTCCTTAGTAATAATGTGTTAAATCCTTATAAACTTCAAAGTAATAATTATTAATAGTTGAATTAACCTTTGGATATTTCCGAGCATAGCGAACCCTCTTATTTAATTTGCTATAGCGATTAATTAATTTTAGAACCTAGTAAATTTTTAAAAGTGCATTATCTTTTTAATGTTACAAAATGGTGGAAAAGGATGTAGAATTAGACGTGGTTTTATTGATATATCAGGAATACAAGCCCATAATTAACAATAACATTTCACCATGACAATATTGAAATAGTTTTGTAGAATAATTTTCAGGCACTAATGATGTACTTATAAGATTTATAGAATGTAGTCCTAGGACATCTTTATTCAAACTTCACTTATATCGTGTTCCTAAATAGAATTGAAATCGAATTTAAATACTAGCATTTCCATCGAATAACTTGATGTAAATTATGATTTAATAAACAACTTAGATGGGAAAGATCGCAACTACAAAAAATCTAAAATGTGATGAATGGTGCGAACTAGGTACTGGGCTTAATATTCCATGGAAAGGGGATTGATTAGATCTTGTAGCCAATGATAATGGCCATCATGAAGAATCCAAGTTCGACAGTGAAAACAAACATTATCATTTTCACACTCACACTTTTTGAACCTTTCTAGCACGGCTCCATGAGCATGAACAAGTTATAAATAGATTGCTAAAGCATGTGGGTTAAGAGACAATTGATAATCCCATGTTGAACGATCAACTTGAGTGTGCACCACTTTTCTTAATGGTTATTTTTCGTGTGACCATTGGGAAACATTCACATCAAGCAGTGCTTCTTCAAGTTTTTTTTTATTGGTGCAACTAAAGGATTCAAAGGCGTAATAACATCATTTACCATGATTAAACCTTCACCTATATCAACAAAAACCAAAAGGGTAGCCAAAGTAACTTGGTACTTGCATTCAAAGGAGGTTGATGCCTATATTTAAGAAATTAAGATAGGTATAATGTGTGGCAGTGATGGCAAAACTACATGAAAACATTGACATCTTAGTTCCAATGGATTCATGAAACCCTAATTTTGACAATGGATCTAGAAAGTACATAGGAAGTTTTATAATGGAAATTATATTTTCAATTTACTATGTAATACACAATTAATTAGTACATGGTAAGGAATGATTAAGGGGTGTTAAATAAATAAATAATACATGGGAAGGTTACTAATGTTATTGAGTGGATTTAATCAAATGCGAATTTAATGATGTTACTTGTTACTATTGGTAAATTATCCTAATAGTTAGTTGTTTTGAAAAAAATAGGATGAAAGGTTAAACATGTAGGATGTTGAAGTCAAATGGATGAAATTGGCAATGATCAAGCTCAAAGACCCCATCAAAATATCCAAAGTAGGGAAAAGGACAAATCCTTCAATTTCATTGGTTATGAAAATTATCATCATATTTTTATTGAAAGATGAAAATCTTTTAATGTTTCATTGGGCACAAAAAAATTCATCCTAAATTCCATTAAAAGGTCAAATCATCCTTCATTCCCATTGGTTCATGAAGGATGAGGAGGCCATTGATTAGGGGGAAGGAGTTCCACAAATTTTCATTGGAAAAATATAACAAGCTCAAGGAGGGGTCATGGGAAGCGTTTTTTTTAAAGATTTTTGTCTTGTTTTTTGGAGGAGGAGAAAGATTTAAAAAGAGGAGGAAAATGAGTGTGAGAAAATAATTAATTTGTTATGCGGAAAAAAATGTTATTCATGGAAATAATGGTGTGTAAACAAAAGAACATGGAAAAAAGTTATGTGTAGCAAGTAATTATAATTGGAGTTCATGGAATAATTTCCATGAACAAATCTTTGGACTTTTTATTGAAATAATTGTTTATTTCATGTTCACCATTATTTTTTTCAAACTTCCAAAAAAAATTGTTTAAGAAGTGTAAAATGTTTTTCCAAAAGTGTGGCATCATCTGAATTACTACAAGGGAGCTGCACTTGCCAAAAGTAAAAGGGGTTTGAAGTGATTTTTCCTCAAATCTAGTCAAAATAACTTTTGGTTTTGAAGCATAACTTTTCATCTCAGAGATAAAAACTTATAAAATTTTGTATCATTGTGTCTTTTGAAATTAACTTTTCAACAACTTTATGCATATTAAATTTGAAGATTGTATGAAGATATTATAACAAGTGGAGCGAAGGGGCGTTACTATCAAAACATCAACACATTGTTTCTTCACATTTTATTATGGTAAGTATTGATTTTTTAAAAATGTCTTGGTATCCTTTAAGTGGACACAATGCATTAGATTTTAAAAATGAAATTCATTACATTCCATTGAATTACCGTAACTTGTTAGAATACAACTACATACTAGTTTCACCCCTAAATGAATTTTGTGAATTGCATATCTTCATGTGGAAGGGTGTGCAATAATTCATCATAGAAAGACATGGTGATTTGATGTGACAACCAAGGTGCAATATCATTGATGAAAAATCCCACCCAACATGTTCAAACAAAACACATTGATGTTCAACATCATTTTGTTTAAGAATGAGTTAAAAATGGTGCAGTCACATTCGAATATTGTTTAATGATGTGTTTACCAAATCATTATGAAAAGAACGACATAACAAATTAATAACCATGTTAAAATGAAAAATTTCATAAAATGGGAGTGTTAGAAATACTATTCGTTTTTAATTCCCAATGTTGATGAATGTGTTAAACATTCGTCAAAAGGACGAATAATATTCACATCCTTATAATAGTTAGGTTAGGTTTAATAGTGGCAGCTAGGGTTTAAAAGTGGAAGCTACATTAAGGTTTGATGATGGCTAGGGTTAGGGTTTGGTGGTAATTAAGGTTAAGGCTTAGTGATGACTAGGTTTTGGTTAAATGATGGCTACTTTAGGGTTAAAAGATAGTATATATAGGAGTGGTTTTGAATAGTCTTTCATTATTTCCTTTCATGGTTTTGAATGTAAATAGAACCTTCAAGCCTTGTTAGTTATTACAAGCCATAATTTTGTGATTGTAACATTTGAAGCATAAAACCTTTGTAATCTTCTTGTTAGTTAACCCTTAGTATATATATATAAATGATTTTTTAATCTTAATGAAAGTTAATTCATATTGAACCATGTCATTTCACATAATATGAACCAAGTTTGGATACCATGTGATTAATTTGGAAATTTTCATCTCAAAAATGATTTTTTTCAACAAAAATGTGATAAATGTGTGGTAAATTGAAAATTTGACAAACAATCACTTTCACATAGAAGATGACAAGCATAGCTAGATGGGCCATTTAAATTTTTTAATAAAAAATTGATTATTTTAATGACTAATGAAGCCCTAAAGTTAGCACATTCAAAATGAAACTTTGGCCCTATTATACCAATGCATGGATACTTATGGATTTTTCAATATAGATAATGAAATTTATTATTTAACTAATATTACATAACATTAATTTTGTAGAAATAAATATTGAAGGGCCAAAAAACCAAAATTGGTACCCAAAATTAAATTGGTACCATGCTTTTGGAACAATTATATTGTATGTACTATAATACTAGACCAAAAAGTGCCCCAAAAGGGAACACCATAATGTTATTTCACCCTAAATCCTATAATCAAAGATGAACATGTCAAAAAACATTGTATATACTTCTTGTTGTCTAAGCATTCATGCATTCTATAAACATGCCAAAAAAAATTGAACTCGTAGTTGTGTGTATAGTTGTAATTATGATGATGGTTCTTAGTCATGCATTACCTTGCCACAAAATTTTGATTCCACAACCAGTCCTTGGTATAATGGGTTGTCTAGGTCCAAAGTTGGATTATTGTTTGATCATGGCCACCCATTGTTGCAAGCTAGGTGAGATAATGGAAAATTACATTGATTGCATTAGGCTGTGTTCATATGAAACCTTCTTGGTTAGCCATATTGTACTTGTTTTTATTATAATTGTTGTATGTATCAATTGTATTTTGCTTCAATGTGCACCAACATATAACAAGGCATTAGATGCCATCTAATTTTTTTGCGTATTGCTGAATTGTGTAACATTGTTCACGTTGTTTTAGGAATACCCCGAGATTAAAATTTCATATGCATTAGATTGTACAACTTCTAATTGATTATTTTGCCTACCAACTCCAAAGTTTAAGATTTTTGGCTCAATGTTAAATGATATGCAGCTCTTTGAATCCAATATGCATTACCAACAAATGTTGTATGTAACTCCTACTACTCATATGCTATGGGATTTAAGCTTGTTGGCCTTTAAAAAATACCTTGTAAGAATCAGCAATTAGTTGTTTGTTTCCCAGAAGTACATGTATTTACCAGATTCATTGTTAGACTTGGTCATAATGGCCTTGGGTACATCCATTTCACATTATTTCATGAAAGTGTCTAATAGTGGATATTTCCAAGTTATTGGGTGTTGGACTTGGTAGGTAATCATTGATTTTGCTTCAACATCGTAAACTAGTTGACCACCATTTTTTTATAGTAATCATGGTGTACACTAAGGAGACCATTTAAATTAGGTAATAAATATTATAATAGTACCGTATATGCAACATGTTTCCCTAGATTGTTGTAGATAAACTAAACATCTTATATCATTTGCAAAAATCAATGGATGTTATATATCATTTGATACTATGCACATGCGTTTTTTTGTAGAAGTGGTATTTAAATTAATCACTAGGGATGAAATTGAGTGTTGGTTGGCTTTATTAATAAAATAAAAGTCAATACATGGTAATATGTCCAAGTAATGAATTGGGCAAAACTTTGGATGGAAGATATCGATCGAAATTGCTTTGATAATACAGTGTGTCATCTTAGAGACAAAACATACAAGTTCATGCCAACTTAATGTGTTATGATTTCCAAGCCCAAAAAATCTAATGAAGAAAAACCTCTAACTAACAAATAGACCCCTTAGAAACAAAATCATATAGGAGGCAATATGCATTTTCAAAAGGAAACTTTAGTAACCACTCCCATTAGGCTAGGCTATAAGTGCCATTAAGCCTCAAAATGAATTAAAAAAACTTGGACTAGGATTTTGGAATTTGGCATTGCAAACTTGTTTCATTCCATTAACCACCATCACCTGATAAATATCTTTAAAATTGAGAAAACAAAGGTTTAATGGACCTAATTTACAAGATATTTAATGTCAATATCATAGGAGGCAATAAAGGAGAAGGAGGTCATTTGGAAAGGAAGGAGTTTTCTAATAAAACAACCTATCTTCTTTGTTTTATAACACATATTGGAATTCGTCAAATAAAAAGGTCTAATGCATACAATAAGAATATTATAAAATGGCAAAAAGTCCTAGGTTTTTGTTAAGGCCATTGAAATAACCAAACTTGAAAAGTGTCATTTACATTACGATATCCAAAAGATCGCCAACCAACCTCTACAAGAGTAAAAAGTGAGAGGCTAGACTTGCATGCATTTTTTACTACTTGGACCTTTATTTCATCAAAATCAAGTACGTTTGCTATGCAGATAACTCTCTACTAGGAATCACTGAACTTGAAAAAAATAAAAATAAAATCAAAATGTGTCATCTTTTTTTTAGAATAAAACTTACAATCGAAAATAGGGCAAGATGACATGGTATATACAACCTTAGCTAAGGTTCAATTCTGGGGCATCTACATCAAAATTGTTGTTGTTTTGAAATGGTGATGTCCTTCCTTTCAAATCTTTAAGAAGAAAGGCCATGTCAGAAGCTAATTATCCTTTGCAAACAATGATAGAAGGCTCAATAAAACCAAGCAGGGCAACCATGCATGGTTTCATGGTTATCTATTGGCCTTCAAATCAAAACCAAAAGCAAAAAAGGCAAATGTTTGATAATGTTATGGAACTTGGCAGCAAAACTACCTTAGATTTACAATCCTCACTATGAAACGGTGACATCAAGAAGTTCATAACACAAAAGAAGACCTATTTATTGAGAATTCAAGCTCAACTAGTTAGGTTTCATTACTTATTGGAGTAGGAAAGTAACTAGGTTACTTTCACAAGGTTGAATTACTTTCTTTACTTATATTAGTTTGGTTATTTATGGTTTGGTCTTTTAGTTAAATACCTTGGTGTTGATGGTTTGGTTCTCTTTTCTTCATTACACAAGTTTGTGTATTTAATGTGACAAAAACCTTGAAAAGTTCTTGATGTTACGTTCCATGTTGTGAGCATCATGTTTTAGTTTCCTTTCAATAAATATTTATGTTTGCACTTGATTAGATCTCTTATTTGTTAACATGGTATCAGAGCTTAGTTTATTTGATGAGAAAGTTGAAAGAGATCTAGAACTAAAAAGTTTCTAGAACTAAAGCTTGAGAGTCTTTGATAATATCATAGGAGTTTGTCAAGTGCAAAAAAGAACGAGGAAATGAAAGAATGTGAAGAGAAAGAAAAGAAAAGAAAAGAAGTGAGAGGAGATCAACACATCAAAGATTGTGGAAGTCGAATCTTTAAATCTAGATTTAGATCTATTGTGAAAAGATCTTGAAGTGAAACTTGAAAAGATTATAGATGACTATAAAACGCTTCTATTCTCAAGATTTTCAAAGAAAAAGATATGTTTTGTGAGAGTTATGAACTTTTGAAAACTATGTGTTAGAGTTGGTTTTTTGGTCATATCTCCTTTGTTTGAGCATTTTTGGATGTGTAGCTTTGAGATCTTATAGATCATAAAGGATTTTACATGTGCAAAAAAATTCATGTCATTTAGATATGTATTGAGAGAAATTCAAGTATTTAAAGTTTTAGCTCAATTTTGAAGCTAGTTTGTTTTTTAAATAATAACTATTTGTGATCATCATCAATAGAGCTGAAATTTTGAGCAAATATAAGAGATATATATTTTATGCGTTTCTCAAAATCTCAAGGAGTTTGGAGTTGTTGAGAGTGAGTTATAAGTAATTTTTTTGTTTAGGTCCCAATTTGAGGTGATTTCAAGGAAGTAGCGAAATCTCTCATTTTATGAAGTTAAATGAGTTGAAATTTTGAAAAATGGTAGTATATGTAGTTTTTCACGTTTCACCAAAATTTAAGATCGATCCAAGGTCATATGCTTTGCAAAGTTGTTGTGACAAAAGTTTACATTGCGAAGACATCAAAACAAATTTTGAAGTGGAGCAAATACAATTTGGGAGAACTTGAAGGAAGGAGTTTAAAGATTATGAAGCGCAAATACATTACCAAGACCTTCATACAAAAATTTGGTATGTAACCATGTACTTAATACCATACAAAATATTATATGAAATACATACATATACGTCAAACCTGTGTATAGTATAAAATTTCATATAATACTCGAGACATACAACATATGCAAGGTCCATCTTGTTCAACCCTGACCCTAACCCTAACCCTAAACCTAGAAACCTAAGGAAATAAAATCTTGGTCTTAACCCTAGAAACCCAAGGAAAGAAATAAAATCATTTTTTTGAAACAAATCATTTTTTAAATTTCAAGAAGACATTGAGTGTTGCCTTGAGAGATGGTGGATGGTCTTTCTCAAATTGCAATTGAGAAATTAGACAAGAACAATTTCTAAGTGTGAAAATTTAGGGTTATGATTTTTCTGATGGGGAAAGGCTATTGGGAGTTCATAATTAGTGATGATATAAAACCTCCTTTCCCATAAAACCCCACGTAACAACAAATTCAAGCCAATAAAACTTAACATGAAAAAACTAGGAAAATCTTATATTAGCTTTTTATGAGTGTGTTCCATTCCATGATTTTGCATATTCAAGATGTAAAATCACCCAAGTAAGCTCGGGATACACTGGTGAAGATGTATAACATCAATATACAAGTTCGCAAAATGCAACTCAAACAAAAGTTGCATAGTCTACAAAAAAAAAGATAAACATCAATGACTATTTTATAAAGGTGAAAAACCTTGTAGATGTTCTTGCATTTACAGGAGCCCTTGTAGATGATGAAAACCTAGTGGTCGTGACCTTGAATGGACTTGGAAAAGACTATGGCTAGTTTTGTAATTCAATTGTAATTCGAAAAACATTTCCCAATTTCCAAGACTTAATAACCCTACTTATAAGTGAAGAGATGAGAATTGTTGGTACGTTGTCCAATGGTGGATCACAAGAAAATGCTTTCTACTCAAATATTAATAGAGGTAAAGGTAGAGGTAAAGGTGGTAAAACCTCATTTCAAAGTCAACATGAAGGTCATCCTCATGGAGGTGGATGAGGAAACTTTAGAAGAAGAGGAAGTCATGGAGGTTGTGGTGGAAGTCATTAAGGTCAATAACCAAATAACGATTCAAACTGCTATTATTACGAAAAATTTGGGCACATGGCAAAAAATTGTTATTAAAGGGAGCATGATGCTTGAAATGGAAAGTTGTAACAAAGGAATTGTGCATCAATTAACAATCAAGGTGATGAACAACTGTTTGTGATGCAACACATGGCAAATTCAATGATACGAAGTGTATCATATAATAATGTTTGGTATGTGGATTTAGGAGTTTTAAACCACATGAACATTCATGGAGAATGGTTTAGAGACACAAGGGATTTGAAAACACCAAGGTTTGTGGAAATTGGTGATGACATTATACATCCCATCACACAAATTGGCAAGGTGCCATTGTCCATGCAAAATGGGCAAACAAAATATTTGAAAGATGTACTTTATATTCTAACCATAATAAAAAAATTAGTCTTAGTAGGCCAGTTGGTGCAACAAGGTTTACAAGTCCCATTCAACCCTAATGGATGTTTTGTGGAAAACATGAGGGATCAAGGTAAATTGATTGCAAAAAAGAAAAGGAATGGATAAATGTTCACCTTGGATGTAAACATGCCTAAGGTGAATTTCATGTTATTCACACATGGAAAAGGAGCTAGAGACATTGGAATTTGGCACAAGTGGGTTGGGCATGTTAATCTCCAACGTTTTAAGTTGTTGGAAAGATAAAATCTTGTTGGAAGTCTTCCCAAATTTGGAATAGAAGAGGTGAAGTTAAAAGTTTGTGGAGCATGCCAATTGGGGAAGCAAGCTAGACATTCATTCCCAACTCAAACAACTCATGTAAGTTCCAAACCTTTGGAAATGATCCACTCATATGTGTGGACCATGAAGACAAAATCCATTGGAGGATGTAGGTATTAGTGAGCTTCATTGATGACACACAAGAAAGGTGTGGGTCTACTTCATGAAACACAAAGGTGAAGTGTTTCAACATTTTTTAAATTTCAAAACAATGGTGGAGAAGGATGTGTGAGCATCAAATGCCTAAGGTTCAATGGAAGGGGAAAATATTTTAAAAATGAATTCAATGAATAGTTGAAGGAACATGGAATTCAAAGGAAATAATCATGAAGTTATTCCCCACAACATAATGGAGTTGCTAAAAGGAAGAACGAGCACATTGCAAAAATAACATGTGCCATGTTCAATGAAAAGAATTTGCCAAATTACCTTTGGGCTAAAGCTATAGCAACTAATCTATATCATGAATCAAACACCCATAGTGGCAATTCATGGCATGACACCCAAAGAAAAATTAACATGTAAAAAACCAAATGTTTCACACCTCAGAATGTTTGGTTGCATTGCATACATGCATGTTCCTGACGAAAAGAAATAAAAACTAGACCCAAAAGCTGAGAAATGTATCTTCATTGGATATTCCTTATAACAAAAAGGATATAGATGCTTCAACCCTTCCACTCGCAAGTTGGAAGTGAGTAGAAATGTTGTGTTTGATGAGATGGTTAGTTAATATTCACCACTAGAGATAACAAAAGATGAAGAGGTTAAAAATGGTGATGTTTCATCAAATGTGGAACAATAATCACAATTAATTAATGGACCACAAAAGTCTTTAATTAGTGGGTCTAGTAACATTCAACAGAAAGGAAGATTAATATCTCAAACATTGTACATGGTAGTTTTCAAATATCATGTAGAAATTCTCATGTAGATGGTGAGTCAAATGATTCAAAAAAGAGTGCGGATGAAGAATTAAGAGTCCTTTCAGTTCCTACCCCTGGAGCTAAAATGGCCAAGAAAGCTTTGAAAACACCTGAAACAACAATAGAGTTAAAGATCCACACAAGTCAAATACCATGTACAAAGACTCACATCTGATGGCTTTGTAGTTCATCATTACACATACACAATGAAAGTTATATAGGAAGTTGAACCCACTTGTTTCAAGCAGGTGGTTGAAAACCCTAAGTGGGATAATGCCATGGATGAAAAGATGGTGGCATTGGATGTTAATGCTACTTGGGAATTGGTAGCTTTACCAAAAGACAAGAAAGCAATTGGATGCAAATGGGTGTACAAAATCAAGCACAATGTAGATGGATTTGTGAACAGATACAAAACAATATTAGTTGCCAAAGGTATGCCCAAACTTATGGCATAGACTATGAAAAGACCTATAGTTAAGTTGCAAAACTAACAACTGTAAGAGCGATCATTGCTCTGGTAGTAACAAAAGGATGTAAAAAATGGTTTTCTTCATGGAGATTTACAAGAAGAAATGTACATGGAACAACCACCATGTTATGTGGACCAAACACATCCTAATTGGTTTGTAGGTTGAAGAAAGCTTTGTATGGCTTGAAGTAAGCACCTAAAGCTTGGTTAGATCAGATAGGTCAGTAGCTTGTCATAAGTGGATTTTAAACATCTAATGTAAATTTTTCACTATATTTGAAAAAGACAAATCGTGGGATTGTAGTCATAGTCATTTATGTTGATGATTGATTATCACATGAGATAGTGATGTAAACATTTATGAGTTGAGGAAGCTTTTGAAGCAAAGTTTGAGATGAAGGATTTGGAATAATTGTGTTACTTCCTTAGCATTGAGGTAATCCAGTCCCCTAGAAGGATATGGTTATTACAAAGGCAATATGTCTTGAACAAATTGTCTGAATATGGGATGACAGGTTGCAAACCCATTTCAATTCCATTGGAGCAGAATGTGAAGTTAAGTGCAGATGATGGTGACCTTGTGGAAGATACCACTAATGTATAGACGCATAGTGAGGAGGTTACATGACCATCACAAGGCCGGATTTGAGTTATGCAATTGGAGTGGTGAGTCAATTCATGCAAACACCACAAAAGCCACATTTGGATGCAATGGAGCACATATTGAAGTAAAACATACTTCATGAAGCCAAGAGCTAGTTACAAATACATGGATACATGGATGTTGATTGGGTTGGCAATGTTTCAAATAAAAGATCAACTAGTGGTTTCATGTTTTTTTTATAGAAGTGGTGTTGTTTTTTGGAGCAGTAACTAACAACCAATAGTTACATTATCGAGCACAAAAGCAAAATACAAAGGCGTAGCAATTGTTGCATGTGAAGTAGTTTGGTTACAAAAACTACTCTCAAATTAGGGATAATCAATGGATGCTTGTGTTGTCATTTATTGTGATAACATCAGTAGCATATTACTTGTTAACAACTTGGTCTATCATGTTGGGACAAAACACATTGAGGTGCATTACCACTTTATTAGAGATAAAAATCTAGTCAGAGAAATTAACCTTATTCATGTCAGTTTTGAAGATCAAGTTGTTGACATTTTTGCAAAGGCTTTAGGTACAGACAAGCTAAGGAAACTTTTAAAAAATGTTTGGTGTACTAGAATTGGATTTGAACTTGGGGGGGGATGTTGAAAATTCAAACTCAACTAATTAGGTTTCATTAGTTATTGGAGTAGGAAGGTAACTAGGTTATTTTCACAAGGTTGAATTAATTTCTTTACTTATATTAGTTTAGTTATTTGTGGTTTGGTCTTTTAGTTAAATACCACAACGTGGAGACATGTACAATCAAGAAAAAAGAGGAGCCCACTATAGTAACAATAGAGGCTACCAATCAACCTTAGAAGGGTCAAAAAAATAATTCGTATGCTTGCCACATTTATGGTTTAAATGGGCATATTGATGGATTGTTTCAAGTTTATAGAGATGTAGAAAATATTTCAAGGGAAAAATGCATCCAAGCTTAGAAGGGAAAGTGGTAGCTTAGGTCAAGACAATCATTGTAGATGTGAATGTAGTAGAGGTCAATTTTGTTACAACAAATAAAATCATAGAAGACCAAGTGTTCCAAGAGAGAAAACGAAGGAAGAATAAAAGTACTATAGATTAGGAGGAGGAGGAGAAATTGAAGAAACAATGGAGGGACAATTTATTAGTTATACAAAGCACAAATTACCAATGAAGGATCTTTTACATCAATAGAAGAATGGAACACAATGTGGCCGAGTATGCTCAATACTACACCATCTATTGAGCTTCAAAAACATTAAGAATTTGTAATTTCACAAAAAAAATTGATATCAATAGAAAAAAAAATTCAGGATATTAGTAAATAGATGTTGCAAACCAGTTATACTTTGAACTTGGGACAATTATTAAAAATAGCTGATGAGTTGAAAAAATATCTCTAGCAGATAATGAAATCAAATAAACCATATATTGTATCTAAAATAATAAATAATAAAAAACACCATTTATATACCAAAAGTAACAATAATGACAATCACTATTGATAACCATATGGTGGTTATTTAAGTACAGATAGGAAAAAACATTATAGGAGATCATAAGTGAATTTTCAATTTGATCAACTATGGCATGCTATTACAATGGCTATAACTTTGTGTTTGCCTATTTTAAAGTGGATGAGTGTTGTTTCAATGGGTTGTTGAGACAAGATTTGTGTCCATGTCAAACTTCTTTTCCCTTGTTCGTGCATTTTGAATGGGTGTATCAGGTTTCATTGTTAGACAAGGTCATTAACCCATCCATTTTTTTTCTTTTTTTGCATGTGATATTCACTTGCATTATACAATATTTTGTTAATGCACCCTTTCAAGAAAACCTTAGTTATGATGAAAAACAAAGTGAACAAATGGTGCGTAGTATAGTAAATAAAAATTGGTTAAAAGATGAACTCATAATTGCTCCAAAATTATATATATACATATATATTATTCATGACACCGTCAAATTGAAGTTTGCCAACCAAAAAAAACGACCAAAGACTATGGTTTGGAAAATGAAAAGAACCAAACCAAAAATGAATCCTTTACAACAATATATTCTCCTTATGAATGCTTAAATTGAAACAAAATATTGTTTTAATAACATGAATTAACAAACACCAATGTTATTTGCATTTTGTCCATCAAGATTGAATTATAATATTGCTTTGATTTGAAAGAAACCTATTTTACGATGCTCAAACTTTGGAATTAGTTATTTGAAAACTTATTAAAGATGGCATTGATGTTTAAAGAATGACATGGAAGGCGTTTTGTTGAAAGGATAATTCATCCAAATGAAATGTCAAATTACAAATGTTGATTAGAAATAATTATTGAGTCAAAATCTTATGGGAACCATATTCATCTAGTTTTGGGAACTTTTAAAATGCAAGAAGGAAAATTGGGTAATAATTGAAGCCCGTGGAATCTTGTATTTAACTACCATGAACTATAGGGGGGAAGGAAAAAAACAAAAAAACTAGAAACAAGGGCATGTCATCATTTAATATGCACAACCGAATGATCTTTTTAAATAAGTAACAACATAAATAATAAGAATACAAAAAATAAAAAATAAAAAATTCCAACTTGGAAATGACACACATATTACAACTTAATCTTTGAAATTCTTTGAAAAACTTGACATGAAATAAGTTGGAATTTGAAGCAAGTTGCGGGTGGAAAATGTGTTGTTAAAAAAACAATCAAGTGTAAAAAAGGAGGGAGAAAAAAATGTGAAAAAGAAAAAAAGACCTTGAAACCATGTAGAAAGCAACATTCGATTATAACAAGAGTGTTGCACAAAATCATGCATGTTAATCCTATGTATGACAAGATCAACAATGGCAACACCACCTTCATCAAGTCCTTTATTATTCACATCCAATGAATCAGGGCCTAATCCTCCAAGTATTGAAGAAGTGAATGATGCATTTAGAAGACTTGGGGAGACACAACAAGAGTTTAATGGGATAAAAGTTGATCAATACGTTGTTACAAACAAGATGATACAATCCCCGTTGTCACATTCCTCATTTTCACACACCCCGCCTTCAAATTGGACCGTGGAACAAAATTCACCTCATGTACTTCATAGTTCAATCCATGGTCATCATGATCATCATGTAGATGTTCGACATGTACATTTTTACGAAGATGAACACCATTGTTGTTGTTGTGTATGTTCAAAAACTTCTCTTGGTTGTTTTTGCAATTGTTTTAAAGGTCCATGGAAGTCATGATTTGGGCTCAAATTCATGAACATTCACAACATTTTCATTTTGAAAGCACACTTGCAAGCATAAACACATGCATAAGTGATTCCTACATTGTTTTTTTTTGCATTATTTGGGCTCCATATATTTAAAGCCATTTGAATTTATGACAACAAAAATTTGCTTCTTACCTTAATTTTGGTGGATATTTATATATTGTTTGAATTGGTATGATATGAATTTAGCACTAACATGTTGTTGAATTTAATTGTTTGTTAGTGACACAATTTAATCAGTCACATGATCATAGATTTTCTTTCAAAATGTGATGATTTTTGAGGTATTAGTTACTTATATTCATATAATGGTCTTGTGTTTTCCTGACTAGTGTACTAGTAGCCTATCATAAAGTGGTTTCTTGTAAAGGAATGATATAATATCATGATTTCATTTATGTATCATGGTTATTTGAGTAATTTATCATTTTTTTTCATGATTTGCTTTTGCCAATATTGAACATTGGAGAATTGTTTTGTATGGTGATAGTGACAATGAAAATTGAAAATCTAAAAATAAAAATTTGCACAATCATAAATGTTTGATTTTCAAATATACCTTATGATTTTGTGCATAATATGAAGCAATTCAATACTAGACTTAATGTAGTTAAAGTTACATCACATGAAACATTAACATAGAAATTTAACCTTTTAGGATTTTCAATGGACAAGGAAACAATGTTATGTATTTTTTAATTACAATTGATATTTCTCATACATATATAACACAATTTTTTGGTCATGAATTGCATAAAATGTTGTTATTAATGGTCTTTTATCTTTTATCTTTTATGTGATCATGAGCCCAAGTCATGTGGAAAAATCTCCATGGAATTTTTCATTGTAGAATAATTTGATGACATATTATTGGATAGATGTTTGAATCTCGAGGTTCCACAATATCCAAGTGTATCCCAACGTGTGCAGGGAAAAAATTGGTGGAAAATATTTTGCAAACAATGATTATGCATAAAAACGTAAAATTTTGTGATGGCCATAACCATGTTGTGGCAAATGTTATATTACAAAAATTGAAATAGATTATTAAACATGAAAATAAATATAACACAACATGAAACAAAACCAATACAAATACAAAGTCAGATCAAGATAGGACATTAAGATCTCATTGATAACAATAAAAGAATGTAACCATGAAGTTGTAGGTCTCACTTGTGCAAAGTCCAAAATTTGAGGTGCATGGTATTAAGTTATTTACCTTTACATGGAAATGTGTTTTCTATCCATATGACTAAAGATTACACATGAAACACATTCTTTTTGCATGATATTGGAATTGTGTATAATGACATCCAAATTTTTGTTTGAAGAATACAATAACACTCAATCAATCTTTCGTGTTACAACCATCATGGTTGGATTCAAAAGAATGTACAAATTTATCTTTTTTCTCCCCCTAAAAGATAACCATGCATCCTAAAACATGAATTATTGTTGTACAACAATTAACTCTTGTTAAAGTAGTAAGAAAAAATGGTGTTTTTAAAATGTGGACCAATACACACAACACCATTGCCAATGAATAATAAAATTTTACACAAATTTTCTCTTCAAGAAATTATTACAACATGAACATAATTGATTCCTCCGCAAATTTTTTCAAAACAAAGTCAAATGAAATTATGAAAAATTTATGTTGTACACATGTTTAATTATATTATAATTTGATATATTAATTATTTTTCATTCAAAAGTGAATAAATCATTATTTTTAAGGAAAAACTAATTAATTAATAATAGTAACGATCAAGGTTTTTCTAAAAAGATTTATGGAATAGCCTCATTGGTGAAGATCCCTACAAAGATATAATAGTAAATGATGAGGCATTTGAATGGGTTTTAGACCTTTTCAGGGATTTTTGTTATAGGTGGCAACCTTGGTAAAAGTTGGTGATTTTTTTCTCTTCAAAAAATGGTTTAAAAAGCATCTAAAACACCATTCTTTCACGTTTTTTTTTTCTATTATTTTGGGAAAAAAATCACTAAGATGACCTTTATGTATAACAAGTAGGTAACACAAAAAGAAAACCCATGTTAATTGGTAATTGGGGGTTATTAAATTGATAATAGGTGGGTTTTAAAATATTGAATTCTTAAATTCTTATTTGTGGTGATTGAAAGAAAAAAACTCGCCTCACTAAAATTTCCCTTCCTTTTATAGCTTGTAAAATATGATGAGATTAAGAAGTGAAAACCATGTTGAAGGCTTGATGTGTGTGTAAAAGTTAATGTTGCATGTGTTTTTTTATAAACTCACAAGTGGTGCAAAGTCAAAATTACCTTGAACTTTTGAGTTGAAATCCTTTAGAAATTGATCAAGATATGACACAACTAGGTCAATAATAAAACTTTTTTTGACAATACTTCTTATGAAGGAAGTATGCTTTGGATGTAATTTGCATTTCCAACTCAATGGTGTTTAGTTATTTTGTCAATATTTAGATATAATAAAATTGATAATAAAATATCTAGGAATGATGGGTTCTTCAATAGATGAATAACATAATTTCATACTTTTATTATGATCATGAGATGGGAAAAATGAAAGAAAAATAAGGAGTCAAGAATACATGGGCCAAGCCAATATAAATTTATTTTTAGAAATTCCATTTCAAAGATGAAACTAATTTAGGTTTTTCAGTTGGTGTTCAATTTATAAGGGTGAAACTTCACATCTTGGTGACCAAAAAAACAAAATGTGATTCCTACAATTGATTTTTTAAAAGGCCCAAAATTGTTTGATTTACATTTTTATATATTAAAAATCACTAGATTTAGACAATAGGTTCCAAGTTCCAAAATGTTGTCAAAATATAATAGGATTCAAAAAAATTACATTGTCCTATTTGATTTGTAGCCAAATTTGGTTAAATATTTTTTTGTGGATGATTGTCATACCACCTACAACACACACAAAATTAGAAAAAAACCCTTGCTTTCAAAGTTGCATGATGTTATTTAGGACTTGGAAAAGACATGGAAACTTGATAAACTGGTTGGGGATGTCATAAGCAAACATCTTTTTTATTTTTGGAAATATGTTATGAACATTTTGGGGACCATATGGAAACATAAATCATTATTCTTTTTGTTGGAGATATTTTTCATGCAAGGTAATGTTTAGTGTTATGTGGTTATTTTATTATTTTAAGAAGCATGGTTTTGGGTATTTGAAAACCCATATGCTCTAAAAGTTTTTGGTTGCATTTTTTTTTTGTTTTTACTAGAAAAATTCACACGTTCAATTACCTTTTTTGTATTTAAATTTTGTCTATTCTTGAGGTCCATTATCTCTTAACCAAAGAACATGTAGTTTATACACATGGGCAATGTTTCAAGATGGGCAATGTGAGCAAATTGAAAGCCCAATTTTTCTTTTACCACCTCATATAAGGTTTTTATAAGTATGAACATGTTTAAAATCTTTACAACATATTATGAAAAGCTTTCTCAAAAGACATAACACACAGCCAAACTTGCATGAACACAAAAATATGGATTCAAACATTGGAGCTTGGTACCTATAAGATGCATTTGATTTTTTCCTTTGAAAACACGTATGGGAATAAAAACACTAGGCTTATTGGTGATTTGTACTCATTTTTTTGACCCATAACTTAAAGAAAATGATCATGGTAGCAAATTCTAAGTTCATTGTTCATCATTACACTTTGTTTTGTCCAATTGTTGTAGTAGAAGAATGTTTGAAACTTCATAAACAATGTTTCTTCCTCTTTCATGACCTTGAACAACTTATTAATATCAAATAGAACCAAGAGAAAACTAATCCCCTTTTCAAAACATGAGTGGTGATTCAATGGTATAGCATTTGTTTAGGACCTTAACACCTCAAAAAAAGATTATGAGTTCAAACCCACTAGTGTGTGCAAGTGAAAGCTTTGTGCCACTTAACTTGATTTAGGGTGCCAAATAACTTATAGCTTAAGTTAGTGACTCTATTGTAAACTTGATGTTTGAACACTTCAAGGTAAAAAAAATGCACAATGGTGGTGTTGGTAATAAGGTATTTAAAGAAAAATGCAATGTAATACTTGGATTTGGGACATTATGGAGAACTAAAATATTGTAGAAGCATACAAATTATTCAAATTGAAATGGTGGAAATTTCACTACTACAAAACTTGTTCCTAGACCACTCAAGATTTCACCCATCTTCCACTTGATCCAAACATGGCTATCAATTTGTTATGTCGTTCTTTTGGTAATGCCTTTGTTAACACATCCACCACCATGTCCTCTATTGAACAATATTCAAAGGTAACTTTGCCATTTTCAATTAATTCTCGAACAAAATGATGTTGCACATCAATGTGCTTTGTTCAAACATGTTGCGTGGGATTTTTCATCAATGATATTGCACCTTGGTTGTCACATTGAATCACCATTGTCTTCTTCTATTTCATGTACCCTAATTCCTTCATGAACTTTGTCATCCATATGGCTTCCTTCGTAGCTTGTGTACTCACCATGTATTCAGCCTCTGTCGTTGATAGAACGATTTGTTGAAACAATAGGATCAGAGGAGAGATTGCACATTCAAAGCACATAGATCACACAAGTATGTGAACAATGCTTGGAGTGAGATATCCAACTCTCCTCCAACCTTGCTCTTTATTCCCTT
>Ga0116230_10000524_pt1 | contig 34155 bp, 30 predicted proteins | sample S1TSphfallax_3_FD_88678 | JGI IMG/M metagenome (GOLD analysis project Ga0116230, IMG submission 88678) | Host-associated microbial communities from peat moss isolated from Minnesota, USA - S1T2_Fd - Sphagnum fallax MG | ecosystem: Host-associated > Plants > Peat moss > Unclassified | place... | reverse complement strand
GTTATTAATTGGTTGAAGCAATTAACGGGTACCCACTAGTTTAGTTAAATTTTCCTAGAGATGATTGCAAGGTCAAGGCCTGAGGGTGGGGGGTCTTATTGAAGTAAGGCCCCACACAAGGACGAGTCAGGCACGGGCCTTGCAGGAAGCTTCGACATGTGGGCCTTCATATGGGCTGTCTTATGTAATGTAAAAGAACCAGCTGAAATTTCTTTAATGATCCAGAAACATGAGAGGCAGGCACCTAAGGTACCGTCCAATTGCAAACAGAAATTTCAGCTGCTCCTTTACACAGATATTGGTGATGACATCATGTAGGCAACCATGCAGGATGGATGGTGTATGGACAGGAAACATTTTTTCATCCTATTTGTGTCCCCTACCAAACAACAATGGTCACCTATGTACTAATCATCCGGATGCATCTCTTACTTAGTAACCATTAAGTGCCTTACCTACTTTAACTATCTATAATAACCACTTACATTCTGTATCTACTTACATATGATGTTTACTCACTTACATAGGTAGTGGGAGGGCGAAAGCAAGAGAGGGTATAGGATAGGTCACCTTGGTAACCTTGGTAACTCAGTTGTGAATAAATGCCAACCGAGTAGTAACAGTGGGGCTATAGTAGAACCAAAAAGCAAACCAAAGCAAAGTAAAACAGACCATCATGGTGGAAGGACTAGTGAAGTACATGACACTTGTTTAAACTCCGCCACCATGATGATCATCTTCTTGTATCTTTTAGACTTCATTAGTTGAGGGAGGGTTCCAGATGAATGACTGAAGTATGGTGTTCTCATGGATGATAGAATGAAAGAAGAAGTCATCATTGATGAGAAAGTTGATCATCATCATAAATGTTATTTTAGTACATGTGGACCATGAATCATAGGTACACAAGTGTTGGTAGTGATTTATTTGATAATTAAAAAAATGTGAGCTATTCTGTAATTTAAAAAGCCCCCTTCTTTCTCAAATTTATTACTAAAAAACTTTCAAACTTCAGTTTACTACTAAATAAAAACTTTGAAGCTTGAGGAGCAACCCACAGAGGAAACTTGTGCTCTAATCTTTGTAACCCAAAAGCAGCAAAGCAAAACAAAGTTCATAGTTTTTTCAGTTGGGTGATTGATTGTGCTTTCAGTGAATTCAAGGAGACAAAAAAGTTCACAGTTTTTTCAGTTGGGTGATTGATTGTGCTTTCAGAGATTTCCAGGAGACAAAAAGTTCACAGATTTTTTATTTGGGTGATTTGTGCTCTCAGTGATTTTCAAGGAGAAAAAGTCCACAGATTTTTTCAGAGTCTTTTCAGTTGGGTGAATGTGCTTTCAGTTGGCAGGTTTTGTGGGTTGCAGTTGGGTGCTTTTGTGGGTTTCTAGTTGGTGGCAAGCAGCAGCTGATGGACTTTGACACCATCTTTTCTTCTCATTTATGTCATTGTTTGGTGTTGGGTTTCTCTGGAAATTTCATCAATGCACTTTCATGCACATGAAAAAATAAACAGCCTGAAGATTTTTTTTGGTTTTCATCATCTCTCTCCCTCTCAACTCTATGTGTGTGTGCATGTGCTTGAAATTTGATTCAAAGTGTTGAAGCTTTTTCAGTTGCTTCCTGCTTTGTTACAAGCAATTTCTTTTTTCCTGTTGGGTTTGTCTCAAGCTTCCTGGGTGTCTCAGATTGTTAAGGGTCAGAGGGTTTGTGTTGGGGAGGGAGGGAGAAGAAGCAAAAGAATTTGTGGAGTTTCTTGTGCTTTGTGGAAAACCAAGGACATTGAGTTTGGGGGAGAGAGAGAGAGAGAAACAGAGCTAGAAAACTCAAGGATTTTTGTTTCTCCAGCTGGTAGCGTACTCATGGTTGAGGAAAAGGAAGGACCTTGATTTGAGAGAGAGAGAGAGAGAGAGAGAGAGAGAGCAAGCAGAGACACAAACAAAGCTGGAAAACTCAAGGATTTTGTTTCTGCAACTACTACTCATGGTTGAGAAAAAGCAAGGACTTTGATTTTCGGAAGAGAGTGAGAGACAAACAGAGCTGGAAAAGTCAAGGATTTTTCTTTCTCCAACAAATACTCATAGTTGAGAAGCAAAGTGGTATGTACTTTTCTCACTCCCCCTACTTTCTCTCTGAAATATGAGCTTTCTGCCACATTCTGCACTTGGTTTTGTGAATCCTTTTGCACAAGTCCTTCTGTAACAACAAAAACAATTGATCTTGAGCTTTGGGCACTCTCCCCAGGATTTAAAACAAAATTCTTTCGTCAGGATAAATACCTTTTACATTTTTGTAAGCAAAGAAGAGTAAAATACCCACATTGCAAATCCACAAAGAAGATTAGGTTTCCAAAATCAATCACTGACCTTTTTTTCGCAAATCGTGAACTTGGGATGTTCCTCTTGTGACCAAAAAACATTTCCAATTTTGTTTTGTTTTGTTTGGTTTGGGGGGTTGGTTTTTTCGCAGGAGAAAGGCAAGATGGAGTATGAAGTTTGCGAAACTGATTGCTTACTACTTGAGGTCTAAAAATCTCTTCCTCAATTTGTCATCTTAAATTCAGCATTTTTTTAAGTCTCTCATTGTTCAGAATTTTAAAACCAAGTGTTCTTTCCCTTTCTCCATTTCAATTCTTCTTCTTCTTCCTTGTTGCAATTTCTTGCAACAATAAAATTGCAAGGTTGACAACAGTGTGGTTGTCAATACAGTATGTTAAAGATGGGAAGCTGAAATAATAACCTTTTACCAAAGAAGAAGAAGAAGAAGAAGAAGAAGAAGATTGCATACATTCTCCTTTTTATTTTCATTGAAGAGAATGGGTTTTAATCCGATAATCAGATAATGGATTTAATCCATTCTCTAATTTGTTGTACACCAGAATTTGCAACCATGGATAGTGTAATATTATCAGTTTGACTACGAAAATAGTTTATCATTAATAGCAATGTTTCAGCCCACATACCAAAGATGAGGGAATATCCTTTTCTACTAGAGAACATGCCTTAATGGGTGTGCATTAAGGTGAAGCCTGTAGGCTGAATGGAGGCAAAATGCATCCCCTAGGGTAAGTGCATTCTCTGATGTAAAGGTCCACAGGTAGATCAGAAACTAGCACAAGGTTGGTCAGTAGTGTAGCATACGTAGGTAGAAAATATCATAATTTGGCAACAACTGCTGATTATGCCATTCAAACACAACTTGAAAATGTGTTGAATCAGTAGGCAGTCAGGTATGGACCTTTACAACAATTTTTATTGTTGCCTAAATAATAATACCTAATATCGTAATCCATTTCCTGCAAGCTTTGTTGGGAACTTTTTTTTTTCCCTTCCCCCCATGAGAGTTGTGGATGATGCACAGGCAGAGGACAGGAGAACAGACCTCCATGTGGAGAGTTTCAATTTAACAAGAGATGGGTCAGTGGATCAATATGGCCGTGTTGCTGATAAGCGCAAGACGGGTGGTTGGAAAGCTGCTCCCCTTATTTTTGGTACATTCATAAATTTGAAATCACCTGCACACTACAATTTTGAATTTTGTCCTCTCTTAAAGAAAACCTCCCACAAAACATAATTGAGAAGTTTTTTGGACTGACAAGACAAGTATCCTATTGACCCAGTGCATATTTCTTTCCATATTTTCAGGGACTGAAATATGTGAGAGGATGGCAACTTTGGGGCTCCAGAGAAATTTGGTGATTTATTTCACCACAAAAATCCACATGAGCAACTCACAAGCTGCTAATATGGTGTCGAATTTTGTCGGCACTTTGTATTTGACTCCATTTCTTGGCGGCTTTGTGGCAGATGGTGAATCCCCAAACTCATCAATTTGGTAGTGTCAAGCAGTTGCATAGAAAACATTCCTCATTCTGCAAAGTTCCCACTGCCAGATTGAATGAATGACATCTATCTTACATGATAAATTTTACTCATGAAGTGATTATATGTTAAATTGAAAAGAACACTTCTGACAATCTCATGAAAAAAACATGTAAGATTATTGCGACACATTATTGTTAACTGATTGGTGAACAAATTCATATGAAACAGCTTACTTGGGGAGGTTCTGGGCCATCGCAGTGTTTGCTACAATCCAAGTGGTGGTGAGTCATATTATACATGAAAGTAAAGAGAGATTTTGCTGCTCATTTGGCGCCAAAGTCTCAAAACAAAGATGGTGACACCAAAAGAGTTTGATGGATACCTCAAACTGAAAACTCTGGAAATTTGATGTGTTGGCAGGGAATGATGTTATTGGCATTATCAGCGGCGATACCATCACTCAGGCCACCCCCATGTCCAGCCAATCCTTACATTCCATGCCAGGCGGCGTATGGCTACCAGATAGGGGTGTTGTATGTGGGCCTGTACCTAATTGCTCTCGGAAATGGTGGGATAAAACCCAACGTCTCCACTTTGGGTGCAGACCAGTTTGATGAGAATGATGTGAATGAGCACAAGCATATGTCAAGTTTCTTCAACTGGTTTTACTTCATCATCTCCATTGGCTCACTGATTTCCATAACTGTCTTTGTTTACATCCAGGTGGAAAACAATTCCGAACCTTGTTGCAGTTTTGATTGTATGGACTTTTTTACTCACCAAACTTATGTATGTTGTAAATAATTAATGATTTTTAGACAAATAACTGCAAAAGAAACAACAGATGCACAAAAAAAAATCTTACTTGGAAGGTCTGTCTGGGGGAAGGACTTCAGGACAATGTTGGTTTCAGCTGGGGATTTGGGATTCCAGCTGCAGTTATGCTCTTAGCGGTGGTCATATTTATGGCAGGCTCCAATATCTACCGGTTCAAAGCACCTCAAGGGAGCCCATTGACTACCATAGCCCAGGTAGCTGTTGCTGCAGCTTGGAAGCAGAATGTTGGGCCCCTAAGTGATGAGGCTGTGCTTTACACAGGCCCGATTCTTGGGTCTGGACCAATTGAGAAGCTTTGTCATACGGAACAATTTCGGCAAGTCCCCTGTACACACCACCTATTCCCAGTACATATGCATCAAAACCACAAAGAAGAGAAACAAAAGAGCGCAGTTCAATAAAATTGACAGTAGTACCATGGGAAAATTCTGAGTGGCAATAGAGAAAATGTGGTTTTAAATGGCTGCTTTTTGCTGCTTGAAATGACCAAACAGATGGCTTGACCGAGCAGCTGTTCCAGTTGGGGATTTGGAAGATGATGAAACAGCAGGACTTCCTGTAAGCGCCTGGAGATTATGCTCTGTATCTCAAGTAGAAGAAGTAAAGATAATCATGCGGGTTCTACCAATTTGGGCAAGTACAATTGTTGTTTGGACTGCGCTTTCTCAAATGGAAACTTTCTCTATGGAAGGAGGATCGACTATGGATCATCAGATGGGATCTTTCTTCTGCTTCCCAACTGCTTCACTATCTGTGTTTGAGCTCATCAATGTAATGCTAATTCTCCCACTCTATGATAAGTTGCTGGTTCCCTATGTTCGTCGATTTACAGGCCATCCTCAAGGTATTACAATGCTTCAGCGCATAGGTGTGGGGCTTTTGTTCTCAATTGTGACCATGTTGGTTGCGGCACTAGTGGAAAGGAGACGGGTGCAGGTGGCAACTGAGTATGGGTTGTTGGATAAACCACAAGAAACAATTCCGATGAGCATGTTTTGGTTAATTCCACAATACTTTCTTTGTGGAAGCACTGAGATCTTCACCCAAGTCGGACAACTTGAATTCTTCTACAATGAAGTACCTGATCGGATGCGAAGTCTAGGAAGTGCAATCTACTTGAGCACCATTGCTTGTGGCCATTTCCTCAGCACGTTGCTCGTCACTGCTGTAAATAGGGCAACACAAAGAGGAAACAATCAGGGCTGGCTTACAGACAACTTAAATAGGAGTAGACTAGATTACTTCTACTTGCTTCTCGCTGGTTTAAATGCTGCAAACTTTGCATTCTTCCTCGTCTGTGCACAAGGGTATAAGTACAAAAAGGTCAACAGAGATTCAGCCAATCCTTCTTCTACACTGGATGCAAACCAAATCAAAGACCATGGAGAACTGAAAGGGGATGAGTAAATATAGAATTCTTCTCACCTGATTCTTTTGTAATATAAAAGTCATGCTCTCGAACTCTTGCATTCCTAGTTGAAACTAGCATGCTTTCAATGAATTGCTACTGTATATCTGTAAATAGCCACAGATTCCAGGCAATCCTTCTTAGCATGAAAAAGACTTGAGCTTGCATGGAGCTTGCCTTGTACTAGTTAAGCTCTGTCTTCATCTCTTTGTTTTAACATAAGATGAAGATTGAACAAACAACAAGAGGATCAGGTATACCCCAATCTCTTGTATGGTTTACATATCTAGTGAGGAAAGTGCTGCTGCTCTAATGCTGCTGTACAGGATGATCCAAGGGTGTAATTGCATTGCATTGGAAGCATTGGTGATGGAAGAAGGATCAGTAGTACCTAGTGATGAATTCCATTTGAAGAATTTCAGAAAATTATTGTGTCCTATCAATTCACATCAGCTTAGATGTATGTAGTACATACCTTTGCTAAGTTCTCTGGCTGGTGAACTCTGCAGTCAAATGTCTTCAAAAGAAGGCAGTGGCGGTCCTGAATATTACAATGGCATTTCATGCTCTCAAAACTGGTCTGCAGTCTGCATTGCACATGGCTGTGGTGTGGCTGTGGCCTGCCCTCTCCCTCTGGGGTTTTCTCTGTATTGCACATTGCAGGCTGACACAAAAACAGCAAAGCAAACCCCACCAACACAACACAGATTCAGTTTTTTTTCCTCCATGAGGTCTTGAGGAAATAGCAATTGCAGATATGAAAAGATTGCAACCAAGTACGGATGGATCCACAGAGAGAGGGTCTTCAAGAAGGCACATTTGTGGAAAGAAAACACTAGCGTTGTTGTTGTTGTTGGTGGTGGTGGTGCATTTCTATTGTGTCCAATCTTCAGTGTCCTGGACAGCATCAGGGAAGACAAAGAGGAAGAATAAGAAAGAAGAAGAAGATGATGATAAAGGGATCCTCCTCCTGATCATCAAGAAAGAAAATGCACAACTTCTTTGCCATCAATTGTCCAGCAATTGCATGGGAATCCATGCATGCAATCCTACCACAACAACAACAATAATGCCGATCTAGCTCAAGAAGAAGAAGCGGCAAGCGGTGCAAACCGAGTTCAAAACGGCACCGGTAGAAAGCTGCCAGGTCTTCCAAAGGGGACTACCGGATGTCCATGCGGGAGGGACGTCGTCGTCTCTTCCTCCGTATCTCCTCCTCTTCCCCTTCTTCTGCCTCTTCAAATGCGGCATTCCTCCTCTTACACAAACAAAAACATTGCTGCAAAAACAAAACAAAAAATCCTTCGTCGAGGAGGCGATTTGCGTGTCTGTCGCGGAAGGAAAAAGAAAGAATTTGGACTACGTATGTGATTTGTGAATCCTTCTCCTCAGAAGATAAGATGATGATGCAGGAGGAGGAGGAGAACTCGCAATCGGGTTTGCTGGTCATTATCATCAGTTGTGCTTGCAAGGAGGAGTTTCCGTAAACTGATGGATCGAAGAAGAAGACGAAGCAGCAGCAGCAGCAGCAGAAGAAGCAGAAGAAGAAGCAAACGAAGGAAGGAGAAAGTCTCATCAGTTCGTGAAAAGCCAGACTGTTTTTGTTGTTGTTGTTGTAGATTTTCGTTGCAACGGCGGGGGAGCACCGCAATCACACACGCACGCACCACCTACAAAACTGTAACAACAACAATGAGGAGTACTTGTAAGGCAACAAGATGAGCTTGTGCCGTGTCTGTAGGGTGAAAAGAGAGAGCGAACGACTGAGTCTTGCATCTTCTGACGACGCTTTGAAAGCATTGCAAAAGCTGAATGCGGAGACACGACAATCTAGCATCAGCTCAGAAGAAGCCTCATCAGCAGCAGCAGGAACCTCTCCTCCTGGTGAAGAAGAGTCTGATCACCATGCTTATCACAGCAACAGCAGAATTGGCCACTTCATGCATTCATGTAATTTTTGTGTGTGTGTGTGTGTGTGTCTCTCTCTCTCTCTCTCTCTCTCACTCTCTTTCTCTGTGTCTGTCTGTCTCTCTCTCCATTTTTTGCTTTTGTTTTTTTGCTTCTCTGAATGCACCATTGTTTCTGTTAATGTTTAAGCTTCAGTTGTTTGTCAGAGTGTCCAGCAGCAACAAACCACAACAAACAAATGAATCTAATTAATTTCACAGTGTATTTCGAGTGCACCTTAAAAATGAAATGTTTGTGGATGATGGCAGTCTATTCAAGGTTAAGGCATCCAATCCATGGCAGTAGTCACCGTTCAGAAACAGGTCACCTAACCCGCACATTCAACGAGTGGTCTATCGATTTTGTCAAGGATGCCATGGGTTGGCTCCTGAGGCATACAAAGTCACGACATGCATTGATAGTGGGTGGAGGACTCATATTGATGAACACTCTAATCATCCAGTTGGGAATACCCGGGGAAATGTGTAGATGTATGGAAAACAATAGCTGCTTTCTTTACACCCTCCTTAGAAAGATGAATCTCATTGTCTTCTGCTCCTGAAGCAGCTGGAAATCAGATATAAGGGTTTTGTGGCATTTGGTTAGTGTAGATATATGGAAAACAATAGCTGCTTTCTTTACGCTCTCCATAGAAAGATGAATTTCATTGTCTTTCTGCTCCTGAAGCAGCTGGAAATCAGATGTAACAGTTTTGTGGCATTTGGTTAGTGCAATCCATGAAGGGGAAATTTTTGTTTTCTAGTATTGTTCTGATCCCATTCCTGCTACTGCAGAGAGAAGTATTCAAAATCCTTCGGTTATTTATTTATTTGTTCTTCCTATTTCCATCAGTGAAGAATAGATTTTCAGTCCTGAAATTCCTAGACCCAATCAGCTACAGATTCTGAAGAAGATATTGTTCAACTCAACCACCAAGTGAGTGAAAATTCTGCTCTATGTTATTTTTTTCCCTTTTTCTTTTTCTAACTAGACTTTTTGAGAAATCAAAGAACACACAAGTTTTCTTCAAAAAGTTTTGATTCTACTACTATGCTCTGATTTCTTTCAGATTTCTCACATGAATTCAATAGAACCCAATTCTCAAACCGTGAAGATCAATTTTGAATGCCATTGTTGGATGGCATCAATCTGGCCACCATTGTGGAAATGGTGTCTCTCCAGATTCAACACTGAACATGCTTAATGAGACATTATCCTGATGTCTGCAATGCCAGAGAGCTTTTTGTCTCTCTTGGTCAGATTCTGCACAAGCTGGCTGTTGTCAGGTCCAGAAATGCTTCCAGGAATTCAACTTCAAAAATCACACATGGCATTCTACCTATTATTACCCAAGGAAGGTAGTTTGTTTATTGGCCTTGATTTAAGGCTGTTGAGTTCTTGGTAAAGTCCTCAATGAGTAAGGGTGCACTCAGATCATTTCTACTGGTTGTGATACCCATCAGTCTTCATGGTGAGAACCAGTCTGAAACTTGGCCTGGTTCTTGCCCAATTTGTGACACCCACCCAAGATTGGTTTAAACCTGCTGTGTTCTTGGTACCACTGAAAAGCCCTCAATGAGTAAGGGTGCACTAAGATGATTTCCACTGCTTGTGATAACTCATCGGTCTTCATGGTGAGACCCAGTCTGAAACTCTTGTCGTTTCTCACCCAATGTGTAATACCTGCCCAACACTGGTTTAAAGTTTAAACCTGCAAACTACATTACAACTTGTGTTCAACATCACAGGCCACCCTAATAATGGGTGAAGATGACAATGAGTGGCATTCAGTCACTGAACTTGTTAATCACCCAGCAATTCCAACAAGACCTTGAGTGTCAGTTGACATAACTTGAAGAGTTTCAAATCCATTTTTCAAGAATTCACTTGAGATATGCAATCATTCTCCCATGTCAATAAGAGATCCAAGCAAGTGCCCATGACAGGGCGTTGAATTTCTCTACCATGAGTTTCTTACTGGAGGTCTAGAGGAATCACAAGGGCTTCACAGAACTCCAAGATTGCCAGCACACCAAGAATCACAGTGAAAATTTCACACAATCACCAGTCTACCCTAAAATGAAACCAAAAACTATCAAAACTCAGGAAGGTGCTGGCAGCACAAATGTACGATGTATTGACAGATTTCATAACCTCAGGGGTTCTACAGTGGTCATTGCCACATCTTGTATTTTCCTCTTGTACTCCCAGTTGGTGTGGCATCTTGCAGGTCAAGCTCCTATATATGTAAAGTCATCACTTTGCTCAGAATCTCTCTTGTTGATCATGATGAAGCATTTCGTTGCTGACAAAAGGCAGAAAAACTTGACAATTTTGGAATCAGCTCCAGTTGCAAACTCTACTAGACTGCTAAACCCAAAACAGAATCAGAATGAATGAAGGGAATGGAAGTTTGATATTCAGCAACAGATAATCTCTTGTCCATGACCCTCTTTCACTGATCATCTGCTTTCCTGTCTGGCTGTAGACTTTTCTCTGTATATGCTGCAGATTGATCCTCAGCATAAAGCTGTCAATAGATTCTGCAACACATGGAACAATACAATCTTAGTGCACAGTGCTTCAATGACGATAGACTGCAGAAAGCAGAGACTGATTAGAATAACCACTTGCATGGTTACACAGGTATTAGTCTGCAAAGAGAGGTGAAACAAAACTTCTTTTTGATCTGTTGGACTGATCACAGCAGAAGAATGAGCTAAAGTACAATGGTTGAGAAAATAGTTGGGAACATACCAGGCCACCATGCACTATGGTAACACCATCTGCAGCTTGAGGCATCTCAGAATCTCAGACAAGCAAATCTGCTCCAAGAATACATTGGAGACCTGGCTATTGTAAGGCTTATAACCTTCCCTCACATGAGTGAACTAGCTCATAGCATGTGGTCCCTGCTATTTATCCATCACATCTAGCAGCAACCCATTGCAAGAGTGTTACAAGAAAACAAATGTCATGATTTCCTAGGGGTCCTTGCTGTTGCCAAGCCATGCTTCTAACTTTGCCGTATGCTCTGCACGCAGCTTCTCATAGTTTTCAACTACCTCAGGGTTCTCCAAATCCAACCCTGGGCAGTTGTCTTCACCATCTGCTTCTGTCTCTCCATGCTCCCCATCTACCAGGCTGAGATCTGTGGCCTCTTTCTTGCTCAGCTTCCTGAAACTTGTGTTTGGCAGCTTGAACCAGTCTGCCAACTTCACTTCACCTTCAATACTTTCCTTGGACTGCTGACCTGTTTGAACTTGCTTGTCATTGATATTCTTAGAAAAGCTTGACCCTTCCTGACCTGCACTATCACCTCTAAACTCTGCAGAATCAGAGACGTCCTGCAAGATTGTCGTTGAAGAGTTTTGCTCTGGAGTAGGCATGGGTGAGGATTCAGAAATACCTTGTGTGCTGACAGCTGCCCCAGTTCCCACCATGTTGCCTGCCCGTTGAATTGCAGACTCAAAAACTGACCAGACTGACCTGCTGCTTGAACTCTTGTCCGGATTGGCATCAGAAGTCAGCTTTTGACCAATTGCAGTGTTTGGATTGGACTCAGTGCTCATGAAATTGGCTTCTTTAGGAGAAGCCTCTTGCGCAATGAGAGATCCGGACATGGACTTCCTCATACTGCTGGCCCTCTGGTATGCAGAGTTAAAGAGGGTGGTGACATAACCAGATGAGTCCACCTCAGCTTGCAGAGAGGTCTGCCAAAAGCAAAAGAAACCATCTCCCACCAATCACTTCATAACACACAGTTGATCTCATCACAGTTAATTCTGTTCTTTGTTTTAAAAATCACAGTTACAACAGGTCTCATTGGAACATTTCCTTCTTAGAAAATGAAGCCCGTTTTCCGAACTGAAAACAATACTCTTTGGTTGCATGCCTCTTCACTGTAAGCCCAAAGAAAACTAGCCTACCTTCAAGGTTGATGATGGCAGTGGCACTGCCCCAGTTGAAGAGGAAGAACTTCCAGGCACATTTGCTAAGCTACCCTCTGCTCGGATTGTTCGTTTCACATTTGGCTGCACTCCTGGTAAAGAAGTGGACCCATCATATGTTGTAGCCCTTGACAGAGTTGTGGCACCAGAAGGAGGATGGCCACGACTGCAACATGCCACAAGAGCAAAAAAATCTGTCACAGATGGACATCTTACAGGCTACAGTCTCACAACTATATATCTACATAATGATAACAGAAACTCTTGGAGACTGACTTCTTCAGCTTTGACCTCACACACACTTATATAAGGATTCTATCTTGGCAGATGTTGCAATTACTTCTCTGCACTCTACCAGAGAACATCAGCTTGCAAAGGTGATGATTCATCTACAAGGATCAAGAAGATTGAAAGAGTGTGAATGGAAGGAGTTGTTTTGTTCAACCTCTTAGGATGGCGCAAGGATGGCAGGAGAGAAATGCTGGCTGTAAGCATGGATATCATGCTATTAACTGCAGGAGGTCCACATTCCTTCATAGTTTTGATCGCAGTCAATGCATCTTTAGCATTTTCGGTATACAGAAGAGCCTCCTGTGTATCCTCTGCAAGCTTGTTCTGCAAGCATGCCACAACTCTTACTCAGCACAAGTAAGCACTTGTTTCTCACCAACCAACAAATATACCAACCAACGCATCCTTGTAAACTTCCATCAACCTCTCAATATCCTCCATTGCTAAATGCTGAGTATGTTTAAATGCAGTGAAGGGGGTAAGATGGAGACCTTGACCGATAAGAGACCGGGCACTGCCTTGTGCACATGCTGCTGAACAAAGTAAAGGCCTACTGATGGTTCATTTGCCACCTGCTGGACTAACTCTGATACTGAGTCATGTACTGTAAAACACCCAGCAAACCTGCTGCTTCTGTCAGCCATATTTGAAGCTACTCCTCAAAACTCCAAACCTCCAACATCTTTTGCAATGCACTGATAGAGAAAGCTCATAAAAAAAATACAGCCAGTTCTTGATGGACATGCAAAAGGCAACAGTGCTAAGTAGGTCATCTGGAATAAAAGATAAGTGGGTAGTGCCTGGATCATCAAAAAATTTGAGCAGGCTCAATTCTGAGACTCAAGCCATGGTACTGTATGCAATGTGGTGTTGGAAATCAGGAAGTAGCTTGCCAAATTGCTTTAGAAGACATTGGACCTTGACTCTACTCTGCACACTTTATGAATGCACAAACCCTAGCCCCACCATTGCATGATCCTATAAAAACCCTAGACACCACTGAGTAATTCTATGCAGAGCTAAGATTTTGAATGAAATTTCCTTTTTTGACTGACCTCTTATTTCTGTCTTTATGTTGATTTGTAACTCTTTGATCCACAATCCACAATCCACAATCAAACGAAATGTGTAAAAGATGTTGAATGAGAAAAGAATGATGTTGAATTCATCAGCAAGCAAGAAAGGGAAGGAGAGAGACATTAACAAATAGAGTTTTTTTTACCTCCTTGAAGAGCATCGACCGATGATGAAGTTGATTGCTGCATCTTTTGCATACTGTCCAACTCCGACTTCTGACAAACAAAATAATTAACTAAATTTTAACACACCCAAAAAAATGATTAGGGAAAACGATGCATTCAAAGAGTAGGATGATGATGATGATGATGCCAACAACAATCAATCAATCCCTTTCCTTATTAGGGTTACAGAATTTTACAAAAAAGATAAACTAGTCAATCAGCTAATCATGGAGATTTTGGAGATTGTGCAAACAGTTTTGCTTGTTTACACCACTCAGAGGCAAAAGCATGAAAACTCTATCTCTCTCTCTCTCTCTCATCATCAAAAATGAAAGTCTTTCTGTCAAATTTCAATTTTCCTCTAAAAGTCTCTCTCATCACAGACTCTGGAAATTCTGTGCGCGCGAAAAGGATCGATCCTGCACTGCGAAATCTCTCTCTTTCTCTCTCACTCACTCGGAGACTCACCAAACAGATGAGATCTCCAGTGGAAGAGAAGAATTGTTCCCCCCCGGCATCAACAAACCCTAATCCCAATAAATCTGAATAAATCTGAATAAACAAACTAATTATAATAAAATTAATAAAAGGAGGCCCCTTTCTTAGAAGCTGTATTGAATTTCAATCGCCAAATAATTCACTAAAAATAAACACACCATGGAAAAAGTACAAATATAAATTCATAATTATTGTTGGCATTCTTTTACTCAAAATGATCATTTAAGGAATTCCCCCAAAAAATGGTAAGAGAAAATGAATTTTTAAAAATTGACCTGTTATTGGATCTTTCATTTTGTAGCCTTGTTAACAATCCACCTTCTTAGATAATCTTATTCATCAAAGAATTTCAATAGGTTTATATGATCAATAATGCCCTTCATTTACCAAAAGTAGGCTCATGCTACTAGGCTCCCCACCTCACACAATGCCCTTCTTTTGGTAATGCCCTCAACTTCAAACCTTAGTACCTTACATTACACAAAAAGGTCCATTGGATTGAAAATGAAAAAAAAACAACAACTGACCTTTCCAAAACCCTAATGTTTTGTCATTAAATAAGTCCCAAAAGGGTTGGTCAAAGAAAATGAAAAATTTCCAACTTGCCTTCTCAGATCCTTGATGTTTGTCATCAAATTAGTACCGAAAGGGAAAGATGAAAAAAATTAATGGACCCTACCAAATCCATGATGTTTGTTAATTCCAAAAAAAGTTGGTTAAAAAAAATAAATTTTGCAAATTGATCTTGTCAAGTTTGTGAGGAATTCATCTCCCAAACCTCACAAAGGCATTTAAAAATGAAATATTCAAATTTAAAGTTATTGGACCCATTATTGAATATTTTGGCAAAAAACATTGATGCAAGTTTGATATATCGTTAGTAGGTTCATACATCACCCAAGCAAACTTGCATCCCCTTTGAAACAACAAAGAAAAAACAAGTTTGAATCAATTATAAGAGTCAATTCAAATAAACCAAAGAATAAATAGGCACAAAAAATATTTTAAGTTCAAAAATAAAGGTATCAAACTATGACAAATACATGTTTGTGATAAGAGTTGGCAAAGAGTTTCATATCTTCAATGTGTGCATGGAGGAGCTTTTAAACTATCTTCATCATTTTTCCTTGAACTTTTTTTTTTGAGGTGGGGCTTTTATGTTGGGATTCATATTACTTTATCATGTCTCATCCTTGTCCTCTCTTGCAAGATCAACTCTTGTTATCATGACTCAATGTTGCTTTATGACATATCAAATGATTCTAAAGTAGATGACCTTTTCATGTCATGGAAGGAAGTTGGAGGAACTAGTTTTCCTCTCCTTTTGATTCGACATTTCATTGTTTCAACATGTAAAAAAGAATAGTGATCTTTTTTTTCCTCATCACAATTGAACATACTTGATACTTTGGTGATGTTTATAGTATTAGGATTGAGTCCTTTAAAAGGGGCCCATATCCTCAATTACCTTACAATTACTTTGAACAAATACAAGCCTTTCCATTTGTCACATTAATAATCTATTCATCTTTCATTTCAACCATGTCAAGTGTGCTCCAATTTCATTCATAGACAAATGCATTACAATTTTGTGACAAAATGTGCATTGTTAAATGTTGAAGTCTTGACACATGCCTACCATATTTCTCCCAAGTTTTGGCTACGAAATGGGATCCTTAAGCAAAGATATTTCTATTAAAAAACCATTGTGCTTCCTCACAAACAATAAGAATTCATCTTCCACATGATTTTGTTTCACAACATTTGGAAAAACAAATTTGACATAGGCAAGTCACCCATCATGTACCTTTGGTGGAATACATCCATCATCTTGTGTCCACAAAGGATGTAAAAGGTATGCACATAAATAGGTTTGTGAAATTTTTCCCAACATGAACTTGATATTTATCCCACATCAAAAAAATTGTTAACATCAAGGTTCTGCATAAACAAAAAAAATTCCCCAATCTTGGTCATATGTGCATACAAAAACCCAATTGCATAAAAAAAAATTATTGATGAAACATAACACAATATGGAAATGTTGCAAATATATCACCATAGCTTGAACAACCTCCTAAAATTGCTAGATAATATATTTGGCTCAAAAGATCATGCCTTCAAATTTCATGGATTAAACCATGTTTATTGAACATCAAATATCAACATTTGTTTTAAAGTCCTAGGTAGCATACCTAATAGGTGCTAGCTACCTAATTTAATGTATTTACCTTTACAAGGTTAAGCTAGGTTAAGTGGGTAAGTAGGTAAACTAATTATATTGGTTATTTGTTTAGTTTAGGTAAGCAGCTGGGCTAGGTTAAGCATTGGTTAATGTAAGTAGGTTGGGAGATAATTTAAGTGGGTAGATGATACCAATTTATTTACAAGTTTTTTCCTATCTACCTATCTACATCCTACTTACCTACCTACTTATTACTTAGTATTTTCTTGCATCATAATTAATGGAATAAAAAGATGTGAAATAAACACATGTTCATAATAGTAAGTTAACAAAATTTTAACATTAGATTAATGTATAGTGCATTGTTTCAAGTCCTTATACATGCAACCTATATTCATGTTTAAAGGTTTAACCTAGGTAAGGTAGGGTAAGGTGGGTAACTAGGTATGAAGGTGAATGGGTGCATGGGTCGATAGGTAGGTAAGTAGGTAGGGTGGGTGGGTGGGTAGGTATGTCAGGATTAAATAGTTTAAGTTAGGCTAGGTAAAGGCCACATGTCATGTCTATAGTCATATGTCCATCATGTCTAGTCATATGTATAGTTGTAAGTCCATTACTACAAAAACATGGATTTTTCATTAGTAACATCACGACTAAAATGATTATTAAGTAATTATGTTTGATTTAATTAAAAAAAACTAGGAATGTCTATTTTGATTTTAAAACTAGTTATTTAATTAAAAATAATAATAATGTTGAGCATGTGGCGTATGTGACATTCACATGTTTTTTTAAAAATTTGATTAATGTGACTAATATGCCTAAAATCAGTCATCTAGGTATGACTAATTATGATTATAATGTTATTTTTGATAATGTGGCAAAATTAAAATAATGATAATTTTTATAAAAAAATTTGAATGACATAAATTAAAAAAATGAAAGAAAATTATGAATATCATGTTTTCATTTATTATTTTTAATTATTCAAGTACAAATGAATATATAATACAACATTTGAAATATAATAACAACATGTGAAAAAATGATAAATCAAACTGATTTTTTTTTAATTTATTAAAAAACTAATATACATCTGAAAATTGAACTAATTAAAATTTTTAATTTTAATCTTAGAAACTAAAATTTTGATTTCTTTTAAAAAATTAAAAACAGGTTATAAAGTTTTCAAAATGAAATTAATTTCATTATGAGATTTTTTAGAATAAAAATCTAATAAAAATATTATATATTTCCCATATATAAAATAATATAACATAACATAATATTTTAACATTTTGAAATTTTAAATTATAAAACTCAATTGAATGATAATTTAACTAAATAAATTTTAATAAAGATAATGTAATACACTTTACATTTCAAAAATTTGAAAAGATTATAAATTTCAATGTCATTATCAAATTAAAAATGAATTAAATTGAACAATGGTATTAAAAACAATACATATTGAAAAAAAATTCATTATGAAAAATGTACCTAATTATATAATAAGGTTTTAGTGCATGGTATTTAATATGTGTATATATTTTTCAATAATAATTTATATCACCACATAAAGTTGTGGTCAAATAGTATTAAAGGCTTTGGGTTGTGGATCAAAAGGTGAAGGTTCAAACTTCATTTGGGAGATTTTGTGCCCATGACATTATCATAATGACCTATAGTAAGTTTGTCAAATCTGAAAATAATAATAATAAAATCAAAAATTGAAAACAGAATCAAAGGTCTAATGCAATTTTGGATTCATTCATAGTTTAATCTAGAAAGAAAAAGAATATTTTATTTAAAATAATATAGTATTATTTTAAAATAAAATTATTATTGTCATGTGTCAACTTTGAACTAGTAGTTTCAATCATCCCAATCATTTGAGATAAACACATCAACTAATAACTTCAATCATCTTAGTCAATTCAAACAATCATTTTAGTAAAATAATTATAATTTTTTTGGCATAAATTATTTGTTAAGAGTTTTATTTTAATTATGTGTTTACATCCTAATTACTATAAGTAAACTAAGGTACATTCCAATGTGAATAGGGTTCCAAATATTTTGTGTTTGGGATATAATCCCAAATCTTGTGATCTCAAATCACTTTTGGTGATTTGAAATTCAAAAGCACAATGTAGTTTTCCTATGTTATATAATTTTCGTTTGCACATGGTGTTTATGTTTTGATTTCCATCTTGTGTTTTGGTTTTAGATTCCTATGCATTGCATGTGAGTTTATTTTGAATCACCAAAATTTAAGTTAGTTGTTTTGTGCTATAATTAGGCTAGTTGGTTCGGCACTAGGTTTGTTGTTTGTTAATGTTTTGTTTTGCATGGGAGTTCATGTTGTAGATGGGAAAAGTTGCAGGGGGGACAGGGGGGCGGGGGGGAACATTTTTTGGTCTACTTGAGTTGAAGAATCTCATTGGCTGATTTTGGTGTTTTTAAACTTGATTTTGATTTAAAACTCCATGAGGAATTGATTTTCAAACAAGGCATTTGTACCCTAGAGTTTCTTTATGTAAAATGTTCCATATCAACAAGGAAAAAGCCCTTGCCATTGTTGTAAAGGGCCTTTCCCTTCAATTTAACTTTTTATATCTCCATCTCTATCTTTTAGTATGTGTCAAAAGCAATGATGACAATAACTAATGTTGCCATCATGACAAGTCGTTGTCATGTGTCGATGTTGCAACAAGAGCAACAAAAGGGGGTGAGGAGTGACCACCTCCCCATTGTGTTTGTTCTAAGTGGAACATTCATGACAACAATGTAGTACTAAGAGAAAAGGACAAGGAGTTCCCTACTTCTCATCATTTTTGTTGTCAACTTAATTTGTTATAACAACATGAATAAGGAAGCAAGTTTAGGGGGGGTTCTTGCCTTCCTATCTTTGGCCTTGTGGTTGTTTTTGGGCCTGCACTAGTAGTAACAACATGAATTATAGGAAAAAGAAGAGGAAAAAAAAGAAAAGAGGAAAAGAAAAGGAAAAGAAAAGGAAAGTGAAAAAAAATGATAAAAGGAGAAGAAAAGGAAAGGAAGAAGGAAAAAAAAAACATGGGGGGTGACAGTGCATTTGCTCTTTGAGTTGGCTTGAACTTGCTAAATTCAACAAATTGGGAAGTTCACAAGGTTCATAAGATCCTTGGGATAAAAGGGGAGGGAAGGTCCAATCTAGACCTCCTTTTTAATATTTCAAATTTTTTTTAATTTCCCAAAACTAAAGGTCATGGTTGGCATAAATATGTTTTTTTTCATAGTTTGATGTAGTCATCCATAATTTGTTCACCTCTAAAGATGTTGAAACCTAATAAACACTTTCCTCTTGCATTAACAACATAGTTCACCATTAGGCATTCCCTAGACTTTGGAATGGTGTTGTAAACTTGATTGGAACCTCTTTTTGCTAATACTCTTGCTTTAATTGTATCCCTACCTGGATTCTTATCTCATCTGAATTCTAAATGTGATCAGAGCTACATTTGTGTTGTGTATAGAATATTTGTAGATTTTAATAAAAAATGTTGCATGATTGATTTGTGAAACCCTAAGCCTTGCAAACATACAATCCTTTAACAAGTCAAATATTTAGCTTTGGATGTTGATGCCTGAATCAATACCACTAATAATTCTTTGGAATTCCATTCTTGAAAGGGGTGGGCCTAGTCAATGTCAATTCTGGTATTTTGATTTTTAGCTGTTGCAAGGTGATTGAAAGTTCACATTCTTGCATTCCTAAAATCTAGACCACAAGTGCTTCATCATCTTGGTTTTTGAACACACCTTGTGGCCATTGTTTTCTTGATCTTGTTTTCCCATTCAAGTATCTAGAAGGGATGTGATTGGTATGTGCCAAAACTTGTTAGCTTTTCTCAAAGATAATTGTCCTCTTTCCACTACATCCATTACAGCTTCCAACGCATTGGATGTCCATCTTTCTCATTGTGTCAAGCTAGGAACCTTGTTTATTATTGTTGGTTTTTCTACTTGTGTAGGAATTATTGGTGGAAGGTTTCATTATTGGTGGTTTGTTGGTCTTGTAGGTTATTTCATCTCTTGCAAGGTAGAATGGACATCATGGTGCTAATCACTTGCCTTTTGGTCCTAACCTCTAGCAAGTTGTGGGGGGGTGGGTCTGATCTAGTCCTACAAGAGGTATATATTCAAACCTCATGTATGAATCCTAATGCCTTGCCTCTTGGTCCTAGCCTCCAACAAGTTGGAGGGGTTCGATTTGGTCCTACAAGAAATATATATTTGAACCTTTTGTATGAATCCCAAGATTGTAAAAAGTGGGTTAGATCTGCATAATGTTCATGAACATGACTTTCCAAATATGGGTTAAAAATAATTGTTGCATAAATTTTTTCAAAGTCACCCTACTTTAAATTGACATCTATGGTTGTTGTGTAGGCTATTGGTGTGTACTTGACACTATGATGCCTTGCAACCTATTGAAATATGCAAGAACCAAAGCTATTTGATCTTCTTACTACTTTTGGAATTGTAGATTGTTGGATCTAGCAATAGTATAGATAATTGCTAAAATTTTCTTGGTAGAACTTATCTACATCAAATGTTCCTACTTTTGCACCTATTCTTGCAAATGATGCTTATGTGAGTTGATCTTGGACACTTGTTCGTATGCTGCAATCTTGTGAGCTATTTGCTTTTGTCATATGTCCTAGCCCTTGTTCTGATTGTAGAATAGCTTTGCTCTCATCTCTACTTCCTCTTGATGCTTTAAAGCTAGGAAACATAAGCTGCAAGAAACTCTAGACTTCATCATCTACAACCTTGGATAGTGAGGACATTCTTGCAATCATGCTTAAAAGAAATTGAGAAGCTTTCTGATTTCTGAAGTGTATCCTTTTGAATGATTAGAAAGTTTGTAATTTCTAATTTTGGTGGGAATCCAATGGCCTTGTGCAAATGTACATTGCTTTTAGAGTCATTTATTTGTTATCTTTTGGGATGCAAAGATTTTGTTTTATATTAAGTGTTGAGACCTTGTTGGGGCACTTGAAAGATTGTTTGTACTTTAAAACCCTAAATTTTAAAATATTGCTTTAAATGACCCACCAGCAAATATAGCAAAAGATGGCACTAGATGCCTCCACCTCATTACAGTTTGTATTTGCCTCTTTACTGAAAAGACTAAAAAAGAAAGGCTACAAAAATCAGCATCCTTCATTTTCATTTGTTGTTTCAATGGAATTTCTCACAAAGAATTTGCCACTGAGAAAGCAAATCTACTCACAAAATTCAAACAGGCCATTTGAGGTTTCTCTCATCTGCCCATCAAATTGTGAGAAGACAATTCAAGACTCTATTATCAGCAAAAGAGAGAGAAAAAGACCAAAAAAAAGAAGAGGCTCACAAACACAACAAGTGAATTCAGCAGCATCTGCGTTGACACATTCAGCTGCCTCTGGGTTTTGGGTTTAGGGGCATCTCCTAAACTGAGAGAGAAGAGAAGAGAGATTCTAGTGTGCTCTCAGATCTGCTGCAGTTTTTTTTTCCAATACCCAAAGAATTTTTTACCAATTAAGTCCTTATTTTGAACTTCCAAGAGTCCTACAAAAGAATTCAAGTTAGAAAACCGACCAAATTTCCTGAGGAAGAAGGCACATTTTGGTGTAGAATCAGAAGTTTTTTGGTGCAGAGCATCAGCGTCAGGAATCCTTGATTGTTGAGTAAATGTTCTCTTTCTCATGTTTTGCTGCTGGACTAGTAGTAGTACCAAGTATGCTGCTGGCCTCCTCCTTTCTGATTCCACCAGGTTGTTGCTGTTGTTGTTGTTCGTGTCGACTTGAGCTTGCACCAGAAATGATAAGGTTTTGTTGTTGCCTCAACATTTCACCACCACCACCGCCACTGGGAGGATTATTATGTCTTGATCTAAATAAGTCTCCACCTGTAACGGTGTTGTGTCGTGATCTCAATGGACTTGCCTGAGGAGGACTTGCTATTCTTCTTTGATAAGTTGGAAGCATTTGAAGATGGTTGTTGAGACCTGGCCGTGAGTCTTGCACTGGAGGAAGAGGTAATGGCTCAGAGACAAGAAGAGGAGGAGAATCGATTGGAAGAACTAAAGGGGTAGTAGTGGTGGTGGTGACTGAAGATATAGCTGGTAAGGCAGATAGTGTAAGAGGATTATCATTGGATGGAGGTGCTGATTCTCGTGCAATGGGAACAATCTGCACCAGTGCTCTCTGCAGCTTTTGTTTCGGTTTTGCTTGCTTTTCAGGAACCTGAATACACAGCCAAATCATGTCAGTACCACTAAGAAATCATTGCACACAGATATCTGCCTACAGTCACAAATTGTGAAAAAGAAAAGGGGGGCTGAAAGGTACTGAAGATGAACCTGGATGTTTCCAAGGTCAGAAAGTGGTCGGCGTGGGTGTAATTTTCGACCACCTTCTGGAGCCAAGTCTTCTTGCTGTTGCCTCTCATCAATATTCATCATCACCTCTTTACAGGCTGTCTCAAGCAATGCAGCTGCTTGAGCAACCATGGCTCTCTCTGCCCTTCTTGCACCTGCCTCTACCTCATCCAGAATTCCAACAAGAGATAACCGGCGCTCCGCTCCTTGACGCATTGGTGGTGAGCTTTCAAAGGGAACGACATCCCCTTGAGATAATAATCCCAAATGTGCTTCTCCTCGGTTTGCACATCGCTCCAATTTGCATTGACATTCAGGTCTACAAAGAGCACCCACGGCCTTGCATGCACATTTTTTTGTCTTGCAGACTGGAATTTGACTACAAGAACAGCACTGGCTGTTTAGTGGAGCTGAATGTGGCTCTGAGAGGTTGTTTCTGGTGACCTCGGATGGAGGACCCATAGCTGCTGCATTAGGATTAGCTTGGTTCTCAAGTGAGTCCAGCTCTCTCAAAGGTTTTTTGCTCACTCCCTTGCCACCACTGCTGCTGCTGCTCTTCCTCTTGACCTTGTGTACTGCTTGGCAACCGCCTGGCACTGCACAGGTTTTGCAGGCTGCATGCATTTCCTGTACCTCTGACCAATCATCATCTGACTCACCCTGTGAAAGCTCCAAGTCCGACTCCCATTCGTGGTCAAGTTCACGGGGATGATTGTGTTGTGGGGCCTATAAGCACATGCACCCAAAAATCATGACTCAATCTAGGAGGTGGTCCTTTTCCAGATTTCAGGTAGTTATAAGAGTTGTCCAAAGATGACGCTCTGCAATGCATGATTGAATCGCAGGAACAAATAAATACTTGCCTTGCTAAGGGTGAAATGATAGCCATCGGCCCCAGAATCAGAGTCCCCTGATGGATTCTCAGAAGTTGATCGTCTCCACTTAGTGAGTACAGACATCTTCTTAATATTTCGCTTTGCTGCAGCTTCACCAGCCTGCAACACATCCAAAAGTAGGTCCAAAAATGATTGACACTGAATATTATGCAAGTATGAAGTTGCCTATCCTACATTCTGGGAATACCCGAGCTTTACATGTTTGAATATATATAGATCAAGATGCTCTTTTCTATTCTGTATATAGAAAACTCTGAGATGTGAAACACTTCAAGAACTGCACCCAGGATGATAACAGATTTCTTTGGATCATAGGGAATACATGGAACAAACCTTTGTTTCTGCAGCCAGGAGTGCTGCAAGTTGTTGGTCTTTCTTGAGCAGTTCTTGTTCCAAGTCCTGCCTATGCACCTCACTCTGCCTCAAAAAGTCTTCAAACTCTGCAAGCTTCTCCTTGAGTTCCTTGACCTCTTCTTCTTTGTCTCGTAATTGACACCTGCCTCAGATGTAACCAGAGTCCAGTGGGTCAGTAAATTAAATAGGATAAAGTCCTGCTTCTGGTATGCCTTACCCAACAGAGAAATTTCAGCCATACCCTGAAGAAAGGCCAGTGCTGTATGGCCACCATAAGTAGTACACAAGCAAAGACTATTACCTTACATTACAACATTAACAGATCTGAAGACAGGTCAGTGCTTGAGGGCCAGCATAAGTAGAACACATATAAAATTATTAGGCTGAATGATATTTACAGACCTGGAGAGTGAAGCAACATTAAATGTTAGGTGCAGCAAGGTCTTAGCATCACCCATGGATCGCAGGTTTTGCCATCGAGCCCGTCCACTGCAAGTTCTCTCACGTTCCTCAGCTTCAGAAAGCTGGATTGACATAGCCACCAGGGTAGTGGAAGATGCTGTTAGCATGCTTTCAAGCAGATTGCTGCGCGCAGTCCTCGCAGTAGAAGCAGCTGCCCTGTCCATTGCAGCCCTGCACATTGCATGATGTTTTTCAGGCTGTAAGGGTTTATGGTTCAATATGCATATATGTACTGTGGCTGCTGACTTGTGGCTGTTTTTTAATCACAAAGTAATGACTACAATGATCTTCCAAAATGCTGGCTATGATCTGATTTAGCCTGCACAAACCAATATTTACCTTGATGTAACATCATCATCAGGATCACTTGATGACTTCTCTTCCTGTTCTCTAAGCTCTGCAACCTCCTTCGCCATTGCAGCTCGTCTGTTAGAGGAGCAAACAGATTGGTTAGTTCTTCTCATAGCTGCAATGTCATCAGCTACTGTGACATCTCTACTCAGACACCAATGGAAGCAAGTGTGAGACTGCTCATGCTTACTCTTCCATGTGTTTTTCATATGCTGAGCGAACTTCATGGACACGGACAGCCACCTCCAGCTCCTGGTCCAACCATTGCTGCAAACCCTTTTCATTCTGCAGGCACCAGAACCAAATCCCATCACCACTGAATTATACTGAAGTTCATCACCATGATGTTCTAACACTGTGATGGAAGCAAGCAATTTTTGTCTTGAGCTTAGCAGTAAGTACCTGGATGCCAGATCCATTGAGGTTGAATCCTGCAAAAATACATGCAATATTAGTTGTATCTATTTATTTCATTAGAAGGAAAGTATCTAAGGTCTCCACAAGCCCTTATCCATTCATTAGAAAAAGATATGAGTGGCATATGATCATTGCCCATTGCACAAGACCTTTATTATCAGTTCATGGAATGGAATGCCCATTCAAGTTAAAACTGTAAGGAGAAAGCCTACATGCACTATCCAAGTGGCATGCTCAGATTTGCTGCAAAAACAAGGCATATGTATACCCTTCTGAGATTCTTGTCCAGGCTGGTATCCATACAAAGTGATATTTGTTGACAACCTTTAGGCATGCAAAGAGAGAGAGAAACCCACCACTGTAGGAAGCATGATCTTTTATAGCTTTCCGAGCTTCAAGAACCTCCTTGAGACGGCGAGTAGCTGTTGCAGCCTCTTCTGACTTACGTTGCAGAACCTGCATGTAACAAAGTTGACTATGTGTTGTATTCTGTTGTAAATACTTTGAATCTAGTTGGAAGCCATTCCCTTCTTGCCCTATGAATACTATAATCTACAGTGCTTTGGGATCAACGACTCCTCACACTTCGAATCAGTTTTTCAAGCAAGCTTGAGTCACTCTTTCAGTTCAAAACTTTAAATCCTGTGCTCTTATGGATGCTTACCATTTTCTGGCGCTGATGCAGTGCCTGAAGTTTGTGCATCTCATATACATTTCGTCGGCCTTCCTTTCGAAGCTGTTTGCAATATCCAAGAGCAGTTTCTCAGTATTAATCCTGGACAAGATTACTGGCTAAGAGTTGAGGACCTGCATTAGTTTTACACATTGTTGAAAACTCCATTGTTTGAATTTCTTTTTGGGCCCAGGCACATGTTCCTCAAGTGAAAGATAACAGAATTACACCAACCTGCAGAAGCTCTTTTTCTCTCTGCCCTTTCCATGCCCTGAATGACTCTGACTCTTGTTTCATCTTCTGCTGCAATTGCACCTGTCAAAAGCAACTCAAACAAACATACAACATTTTCATTTCACAGCATGTGGCTGGAAAGTCCAGGCCTGGCACCATGCTAAGAAGTCTGCTGATTTCCAATTGACCTTCATGTTCAATTGAAAACTCATGCCTGGGATGCAGTCCATGGAGAGAGTCTATTACCTTATGTGTTTTGATACGCTGAATTTCCTCTTGCAACTGCCTAGCAGCTTCATCACTTCTTTGCTTTTGGTGAAGAAGTTGAGACTGATTCTCCTGCTTCTTTTTTAACTCAGCAATCTGTTCCAAATGATAACAAAGAAGTTGATGTAATTCAAGTGGAACAAAATCCTTACTGTGAAGACAGACATGATGACTAGCTTCTCTCTGAGTGTGTGTTGATGTCATCAAGATAGTAGGTCTTTGGTCACTTCATACCTGAGTCTCAAGCTGCCTCAGCTTATTCCTGTAGTTCTCCTGAAGCTTCTGTGTATTTTCATCTGATACGGTCAATAACGACTCTAGTTCAGCCATGAGTGCGTCTCTGTCCCCCTACACAATCCACCAGTCACTTTCAGAAAGATTGAACTTTTGAACTTGTGAGCATGCCATAAACACCCCTATACAGCACTAAGCAGTACTAGCAATGTAGGACTGAGGAATAAGCATATTCTATGAAGCTGCTGAAGATGAGGCCCCTTCAGATGTACCCTTGTTTGAAGAGAGATATGCACATACACATTGACTCCCCAAATGTATAGAAGGCCCCAGAAAATACCTGCAGAGATCTCTTCTCCTCCTCCAATTCTACAAGCTTCCTTTCAAAATGCTGCTTCAGGACTATTGTTTCAGGTTTGGAAAATGATTTCATCTCCGTCTGCAACAGCCCTCCACAACACCTATCTCAGGTAAATGAATTCTGAACAAACATGCTGAAATGCGGGTGTAGCATAGATGGAGTTAGGTTACCTCCTTTTGCTCTAGACGCTTGTTGAGCTCCTGCAACTCTTTATCCAAATTTTCTTGCAACATTGTGTGCTCCCACTCCTTAGCCTGCGTTTGTGCCTCAGTTGCACTAGAAGCTTCACCCACAAACATTGAACTCATAAGATGAGATGGACAATTTTGCATCTTAGAAAAGGAGTAACTCCACTCCCAGTTCAGCAATAATGGGCTCATGGGTCCTGAAATTTGTTATCTCAGAAATAATAAAGAACAAAGCTGAATAAAATCCTACTTGATGGTAGATCGATTCCAGCAGATCCAAACTCTTCCTCTGAGCAGTTATCTTGCAGAGTGTTGGATGAAAAACAGGAGAGTGGCCTGGATAAGATTGTTGGCTGCAACCTTGAAGACTGCATTTGCTGTATTTGACCCTCCAGGTTCTGAATCTTTGTTATGTAGTTTTTGAGCAAGCTCTCAGTCTGGCAAACATGAATTGGTTAGTTTTGAAAACAAGAGTAAATGCAAGTACATACCTTTAAACTCCAGAACTCAAAGGGCAGACAAATGGCCTATGAGAAAACACATAACCAAATCCTCTTCTGTGCTGCTCATTCTCGAAACTTAATAGGTTGTTAAAGGGCCACCTTTATTTCATCCTCTCCATCCAATTCGTTGGAAGGCTTGCCAGCCCGGAGTTGTTCAAGTTTGAGATGAATCTTGTCTCTGTTCACCTACATACACAAAATTATCAAGTATCAACACCAGGCCACATAGTTGTAAGTTACCCCTTAAAATCTTGATCACCTTTCCATAGAGTCTCATGCAAATACCTGTGAGTCCACCACCTTCTGCTTCACTGTATCCAGTTGAATTTGAGACTCCTCTAGCTGCCTCTGAAGGTCTATATTGCTAGCCTCCAACCATACAACCTTCTGCTTCAGCATCTGCACCCTCTCAGAAAGTAGCTGCATTCAACCCCCTGTAGACTTATGTGAAAAAGATTGCCTGCTCTAACAATACTAAACTGCACACCTGTAAATCTGCAGAAGATGGGCCTCCTGCACGTGCACATATTAGCTCTGCCTGTACAATCTCCAGTTGTTGTCGTATGCGCTGCATCTCAGCAGCCATTGGATCCCTGTTCACCTGCCACGCACAACCAAGAGAGATGATCAGAAGGATTTCACATTGCAGTCCAACTTTAGAAGAATGGTGCTATTGATGGAAGCAAAACAACTGGGGTCACAAAATGAAGCCAGTCAATTCATAACAGTATGCCCATCATGCATGCAACTGGAAGAAAGTTTTGCTGCTCTTGATGAAAATACACACCATTGGTTTATTCTGGATGTTGCGGGCACGATTTGCATACTTGAGAGTATTAAGAGTCTCCTCAGCATTTGAATCTGCTGGACTTACACAAGCTGCATGCCCATTTTACAATTTAGTAGTATTTCAGCATCAATAGGTTCTATTTGAAATGTATTGAAATCAAGTTACTGATTTCCTCACAGTGTATGCAGCTGGACTGCATGTATGAAGACACATAACATAGAGAGTCAAAAATACTCACCAATCATAACAGTTCTGCTGTTACCACCCAAAGAGTCCTGTAAAGATTCACAACCACCACTATGAAAACCTGCAGTGCTTCCACAGTTTTGTAATGTCTGCCCTACAGGTTGAATTTGATAACTAAATTGGCATTGAAGTGCACTGCTAAGTTATAGGGTCAACAGAAATCTAGGTTAGTAACTTCTAGCTGTGTAAATATAGGGGTGATTCATGAACATTGACTTACCTGCAAAAGTCTAGTCAGTTTACTGTCTCTGTAGGGAACATGTCCCCCTTCTTTGCGTTTTTTATCATCACCCAATGCACTGATCACATTTCCAAGGGCTAGCAATCCCTTGTTAATGTGAACACCTGCATGAGCACGAAGAGAATTGGAGTTATTGACAACCTCCAGGCACCAATCAATGTGGATTTGGAGATGACATAAGAAGATAGAAGCAAATGAAGTGAATTTTATTCAAGCTCTCAAACCTTCTTTGAAACGTAGCCCATCAGCCCCTGTTCTTTTTGCCCGCTCTGAGCCAGCAAGATCTACAAGGTGAAGCTTTGCACAGAGATAATCCTCTCCACAATCCTCCAGCAGAGCAGTGCTTGTCAGAGTCATATCCCATTTGCGATGCTGCTCTACTGTGATGGTGAAAATTGCATGTGATCGACTGAGCAACACCAACATGTATCAGAAATACAAAATATCATTAGCAAATCCTCATGATATGCAAACCAACTATGTGGAGGAATGTTAACATCATGATCCTCACAGGGGCGGATTAAGCATAACTGACCTGGAGCTTGAATTCATGTTGGTGCTTCCTGTTGCACGGCAAAGAGATCCTTGTTCCAAACAAGTTGCCATCTCATCCAAGCTGTTAACATCAGACTCAGTGACGCCAGCCAGAGTAATGCCCCCATTGCTAGTCTCTCTGATCTGTATGGGTGGTTTCACTGTCCCCACATGGGTCATCATCTTTGATCCTCCACCAAAAGGAAGTCCGTTTATGCCTCCAGCATGTCCACCACCATTCACAATTTCTGTTGGAGGATTTGGGTCCAGAAGATCATGCACTTCCTCTTTCAATATCTGTAATATGATATGATGGACAGTCAGAGAAGGGCTTCCAAATTGCATGAGCTTTGTTCTGGATCTTTGACAGGACATGCATGATATCGTCTCAGCTGAAATAGTTGGCTGAAGGGCAAGAAATCAAAATGTCTCAATCATGGATGTCTGCTTACCTCAATGAAAGAAACACGAAGTTGAAAATGTGATTTTGCCTTGAGGATCTCAACCTTCTTGAAAATGGTCTCCATGACTTTAGGGATGACTCCCTCTGAGCTTCCCCCGACTTTGTAGCCTGTTCCCATCGTGTATGTCTTCCCTGATCCTGTCTGCAGCCCAGCAGCGCATTACAAGCCGAGTCATTTGATGACCAAAACGGAAACTGCACAGACAACAGGGAGGGGTGGAACTCAAAATTTTGTCGTGTACCAGTTGCAGCAGCGTTTGTAAGGATCTGCTGCCGCTAGGTACTATCGAGAGGAATATTTTTTCACAGTCTACAGCAATTATGTTTCTTCTACACTGGGCCAGTAGTATATTGGGCACACATGCCTGTCCGTAAGCCAGCACAGTTGCATTGTAGCCATGAAACAGGCCATCGACAAGCGGTGCAACGCAGCGATCAAAAATTGCTGGCAACGGTGGTACCGTGCCTTCTCCTGTGCTTCCAAAGACGTGGTCAAAAGTGAAAGAATGATTCCCGATTTGCACCTGCCAAGGAACGAGGGAACTCTCTCATCAATCTCCGATGTGTCCATCGGTTTTTCTCATCTCCGCCGCCGGATGCCCATGATCTTCTAGTGCAGACAGACATATTCTTGTAAAATCTCTCTCTTGTTGCCTTACCACGAAACAAGAAATCTCAAACAAGTAGACAGCCTCTACAGTAGAGAAACTCCAAGAAGCACACTACCTGAGGTTCATGAGGCATGACTTTGAGACAATCCTTGCAACCTTGAATGCGCTCCTGTGCAATGAGGGGCCTGATGTTAACAGCGACTTGCACTGCCTGCGTGGCGGCTTCATGGTTATTATCCTCCATCGCCGACGTTCTTTCCATAGAACAGTCTCTCTGGAGTGACGCCGCCGACACTTCATGGCTCATATCGTCATTCCTCTCCATGATCCCGTCTAGATCTTCAACTACCTACTCCCGTTGCGAGATTATGCAGGTTCGTAGATCGCAATTCTGTTGCAGGAATCTGAGGACCAGCACGAGGACTAGACTGGAAAGATGTGAGATCCACACGTCTTCAGGCCAGACATGATAATAGACTTGGATCTGGAGCCTGAAGACGGGCGGGCATTGACGGAATGCTAAGATCAATGCTAACCTTGACGTGCCCGATCACCGATCTTAGCATTCCGTCAATGGGACGAGAACTGCCGCAACAATCTGAAGAAGATTCATCTCCACAATCTGTACAAGTACCCCGAGCTCTCTAACTTGACTTCTCGTCTCCTCCTCCTCCTCCTCCTCGTCGCTGACTTCACGTTCTACGGACTCTTCCTCCTCCTGTGCAGCTCACTAAAAATCGGCAAAATACGACGCGGAATTGCAAGTCATTCACCTATAGATCATTGCAAAAGCTTCGAACTCGTGACGAAGATCTTTGATGTTTCCGCAATGCGCTCAATTATTAGCAGCGTCACCTCCTATACGGTTTGCTCCAAGAAAACTGTTGAACATCTCTCTCTCTGTGTCTCTCTGTGTGCAATTATTGATATTTGCGAACGAAAAGAATCATCTTACCCGTCTACGCGATTGTTCCTTCTAAGCTGCTTATTCCTTCTAAGTAACATGTCAACTCCTCTCTCTCTCTCTCTCTCTCTCATATACCTCTATATCTCTGTCTATATGTGTGTCTCTCTCTGTCTGTATCTCAGAGAAGGCCAAGCCCTGCCATCTAGTAGCTAGAAATCCCTCAGACTATACTGCCACCACTGCGGCTTTATTCACCAATGCAAGCGAATTCCCGGCAAAAAACAAAGTCGAGTATAATAACACGTGAAGAGGAGGATACAAATCGGGAAACAAAAATGCAGAAAAATGTCGCCACGTTGTATATGGAGGATTATGAGAAGATGAAAAAAAAAATGAAGCATTCTGAGCAGCAACAGCAGCGGCAACAACAACAACAACAACAATAATAGTTAGTAGGAGAGAAAAGAAGAATCGAATGTAAAAAAAGTTACAAAGTTAGTATAGTGCCAGGAAGCAAGAGAGAGAAAGAGAAGAAGATGAAGAGAGAGAGAGAGAGAGAGAGAGAGAGAGAGAGAGGGACGAAAGGAAAGCTTGGTGGTGGCGTCAAGCGCGCCACTGAGGAAAGCTCACGAAAGAACCAAACGCTCCAAAGCAGCAGCGGCAACGCACGCACGCCTCGCCCATATGGCGTTGTTGTTGGCGTTTGCATGGCCAGGGGGAAGGGACGATGATGGATGGATGGATGGACGGATGGTGATGATGGATAGAGTGGATGGATGGATGAACTGATAGATGATGATAATGGATGAACAAGCATATTTTTAAAAAAATTAAAATTTGACACATTTCTGTTTAATTTTTAAAAAATTCTGAAAATAATTATATACAAAGCTGCCAAAGGTACTAATGGTATATATAACCCCATTTATTGCTTTTTTGGGACATTTTGAAAGATGTCAATTTTTCTACCCATTTTCCTATTTGTTATTTTTCTTGGGTTCCCATAACTAGTGGTCGCCAGATATTGGCAACAAGGTTTTTAAAACTTTGATTTCTTTGATTGGGCATCAAAATTGTTACAACAAGTGCCATTAAACAACTAATGACAAAATATACATGCAGCATGAAAGTTGCACCAACCTTCACAAACCTTGGTGATTATAGTCCATTTTCTCATCCATTATTATGGATGAACATGAATATGATATGGACCTCATGTACTACCTTATGTGAAATTTGACTTTGTAATTACATTTGCAATTACACTTATAATTATTTTATGGATAATCACATGATGCCAAGTGTTTTAACTACCTGACCTAGTTACCTATCTACCCATAGGTAAAATAATAGGTAGGTAGGCAATGGATATTTACTTTAGCTTAACTTACCCTACTAGTTTTACATAACCTAGCTTATTGTAACATACCCTTGTTCTAGTTTTTAGGACACCTATCAACCTAGCCTAATTTACTAGCTTAAGTATTTACCTCACTACCTAGGTAAAATAACAAGTAGTTATGTAATGAGTGCCTAGCCTAGCTTAGCTAGTCTAAGCTAAACTACATTATTAGACCTACTTACCCAAGCTAGCCTAAGCTTGTTCCTAGGGTGCAAATATAAGGACTTGGACTCTTTGCCTCCATGAAGACAAATTAAGTCCTTAACCGTTGTATCACACCATTATATGGTGATAAATTTTGTTAATTTATTTATTTCACATCTCATTATATACATTAATTGCATGAATAAGAAATGACCTAATATGTAGGTAGCTTGTAGGTAGGTAGATAATAGGTGTTTAGTTTAGCTTATTTTATTAAGCTTACATAGCTTAGCCTAGTAGGCCTAAATTGCTTAACTTACTTAGCCTACTTACTAAGTAATAATATCCTTTTATAACCTACCTACTAACCAATGAATGAACTTATACACTCTAATTTACAATAGCAATTGAGATGTCATATATCATTTAGTCATCTATGTATAGGTGCAAATAAAAGTGCAAAAGCTACTTGATTGTCAACTATCAATGGATGACATCTACTCATTTTTCATCAATATGCTCATTTAAAGTTATAATAATCACAAATTATAATTATAATTTGAATTCATAATACTATAATCGTATATGCGATTACAAACTTTTTGCAATTATGTTGACACATAGAACTATTAAAAATGTAATTATAAAATGAGTTGATTTAAACATTAATTGCACACTAATCACAAACATAAGGTCAAAATGAACAAAACAAAATTTAGTGAAAGTCCAAAGTCATCCAATACAAATTGTTTTCAAATTATGTTTTTAAAAAAACCAAAATCAACAATTGTTATTTAAATAATCTCAAAACAACATGGTCTTCATAGTTAAACCAACGACCCAATTTTTGTAAAATTTGTTGGGCACTAATGAATAATTGGACATGTCACACAACCTAGCTTATAAATGCATGTGAAATTATTAATTGTGAAATATCAAAATTTGTTATATGGGGACTTGAAATCCACATTTTTAATGGAATTGATTTCATCATTTGATAATTCAAATCTTCTTTAATATCACTATTTTAAGCATATATACAATAATATACTTTGAACTTGGAGATAATTGTCTATTCTCTTGTCAATTTTTTTAAAAATAAAATAAAATAAAGAATTAGTAATGCATCCTTGAAGGTCCATTGAAGCAAATATATAATTTGCCATGTTACAATTTTCATGATTTGTAGCTTCAAAAGCCTCTCATTAAAACCCGCAACCACTAAAATAGTGTTGCCACAACTAGGTTTAGATCATTATATGGGATATAACAAATGTGGATATACTTGTTTTT